>Ga0364881_10750_pt1 | contig 13641 bp, 8 predicted proteins | sample ExccelJu500001D4_5_FD_206923 | JGI IMG/M metagenome (GOLD analysis project Ga0364881, IMG submission 206923) | Enriched cells from Trout Bog Lake Hypolimnion, Wisconsin, USA - BchlTB.July30.5000.01.D4 | ecosystem: Environmental > Aquatic > Freshwater > Lake > Hypolimnion/Profundal zone | place...
TCTTATGCTCCATTGCCCGTCGCGGTCGCCGGAGAGCTTCTCCAACCGGTTCTGGGGTGAAATGCGCAGGTCGTCGAGCCGGTGGGCGTTGTTCAACATACGTAGTTTGCGCCGCGCCACACCCTGAATCTGGGTCGGCAGACGGCGGGAGAATATGCCTTCCCATATTTTGCGGGTTTCGTTGTCATGGAACGAATCGATCATGGATTTAAATACTAACGCAAAACGAAAGCAAGATCAACCCAATGCTCAGAGGTGAACCGGGGTCACGTAATAGAAGATCGAATAGAAGTGGCAGGCGCTTCCGGTCAGGACGAAGAGGTGCCAGATGGCGTGGTTGAAGGGGAGGCGGTCCCAGAAGTAGAAGATGACGCCGATGGTATAGGCCGCGCCGCCGGCAAAGAGCAGCACCAGGCCGTTGGCCGCGAGGGCCGCCGAAAGGGGCTTCCAGGCAAACAGCAAGCTCCAGCCGAGGGCCAGGTAGATGAGCGGTCCGACTGTCGGGAGACGGTGCACCGTGAATACCTTCAGGATCGCTCCCACCAGCCCGAGCCCCCAGACCATGGCAAGGAGCGACCATCCCACAGGGCCCCGCAGGGTGACCAGGGAGAAGGGGGTGTAGCTCCCCGCGATCATCAGATAGATGCTGGAGTGGTCCAGAATGTTGAACAGGTAGCGGAGGTAGGGCTTGCGCACGCTGTGGTACAGGGTCGAGATGCTGTAAAAGACGATCATGGCCCCGCCGTAGATGCAGGCGCTGACCAAGCGGTAGGTGTCGTGCTGCTCGGCAGCCAGCGAGATCAGGGCGATCGCGCCGGCCAGGCTCAGCAGGGTGCCGAGGCCGTGGGTGCAGCGGTTCACCAGCTCTTCCGCCTCGGTGTAATAGACCAATCGTCCATGAAGATCGTCGGGTTCCATGGGGTTATGGTACCCCATGGCGGGGCAAAAACAAGGTAGCCGGAGGCTTTGCGAGGCCACCGCCTGCACGGTCCCCTTATGAAATGGCTATGTTAGGGGCTGATGTTGATTCGCCTCGGGGCACGGAAGTCGGGCGAATACAAGATTCGCCCCTACCGGCGCGATGAGGTGTAGGGGCGAACCTCGTGTTCGCCCGTGAACTGCGTCCACAGCCACCCCGCGTGGGCACGATAGCCATTATGTCTACGACTTGCCCCCAAAACAGGAATAGCCTTGCGGGCAGCGCCCGCAAGGCTATTTTGTTCTACGCTACCGCACCCCACTCTTCTCTGGGCCTTTCCTTCCTAAATGGTCTAGATGTTCTGCGCGTCGACGACGGCGATCGCCGCCATCTTGACGATGTCGTCCACGCTGTCGCCACGCTGCAGCACGTGGACCGGCTTGTTCATCCCCATCAGGATCGGTCCGATCGCCTCGGTGCCGCCCAGGTGGTGCAGCATCTTGTAGCAGATGTTGCCGGAGTTGAGGTCGGGGAAGATCAGCACGTTGGCGGCGGTCTTCAACTTGGAAAAGGTGAACCCTTCTAAAAGCTCCGGCACGATCGCCGTGTCGGCCTGCATCTCGCCTTCGATGATCAGCTCGGGCGCGCGCTCCTTGACGATCTCCACGGCACGCCGCACCTTGTCGGCATGGGGATGCTTAACCGAACCGAAGTTGGAGAAGGAGAGCATGGCGACGCGCGGCTCGATGTCGAGCATGCGCACCTTTTCAGCGGCAAGTATCGCCGTCTCCGCCAGCTCCTCGGCGGTCGGGTCGATGGTGACGGTCGTGTCGGCCAGGAAGTAGACGTCCTTCTTGGAGACCATCATGTACAGGCCGTGCACGCTGGAAAGCCCCTGCTGCCGGCGCACGACTTCCAGCGCCGGACGGATGGTCTCCGGATAATGGGTGTCGATGCCGCCCAAAAGCGCGTCGGCGTCGCCTTTGCGGACCATCATGCAGCCGAAATGGGTGCGCGACTTGCGGCGCAGGATGCGGTTCGCCTCGGTGAGGGTGAGACCCTTGCGCTGCCTGAGCTCGTAGAGTTCCGCGGCATACCCCTCGGTCAGTTCGGAGTCGGCCGGGTTGATGATCGGCACGTCCAGCTCGATGCCGAGCTCCGCCATCTTGGCCCTGACCTTGGCCGGGTCGCCGATCAGGATCGGCTTGGCGATCCCTTCCTCCACCAGCTCCTTGGCGGCCCTGATGATCTTCTCGTTGTCCCCTTCCGGGAACACGATGGACTTGGGATCGCACTTGGCTTTGTTGATGATGGTACGCACGATCTCTTTCGATTTGCCCTGGGTCTTCTCCAGGCGCTCGATGTAGAGGTCCATGTCGAAGATGGGCTGGCGGGCGACGCCGCTATCCATGGCGGCCTTCGCGATGGCGGGCGCCACGTGCAGTAGAACGCGCGGGTCGAAGGGCTTCGGGATGATGTAGTCGCGCCCAAAGCTGAACTTCACGTTGCCGTAGGCCTTGCTGACGGAGTCGGGCACCTCTTCCCGGGCCAGATTGGCCAGGGCGTGCACCGCCGCCAGCTTCATCTCCTCGTTGATGCAGGTGGCGCGCACGTCGAGGGCGCCGCGGAAGATGAAAGGGAAGCCAAGCACGTTGTTGACCTGGTTCGGGTAGTCCGAGCGGCCGGTGGCGATCATGACGTCGCCGCGCACCGCGTGGGCCTCCTCCGGGGTGATCTCCGGGTCCGGATTGGCCATGGCGAAGATGACCGGGTTGGGGGCCATGCTGGCGACCATCTTCCGGGTGAAGGCTCCCTTGGCCGAGAGGCCGAACAGCACGTCGGCGCCTTCGGCGGCCTCCTCCAGGGTGCGGAAGTGGGTGTCGGCGGCGAAGAGTTCCTTGTAGGGGTTCATCCCCTCGACGCGCCCCTTGTAGATGACCCCCTTGGTGTCGCACATGATCATGTTGTTGGGCTGCACGCCGAGCGCGATGGCGAGCTTGGCGCAGGAGTTGGCGGAGGCGCCCGCCCCATTCACCACGATGCGGATGTCCTCGATCTTCTTCCCGACCAGGAACAGGGCGTTCAAAAGGGCCGCCGACGAGATGATCGCGGTGCCGTGCTGGTCATCGTGGAAAACCGGGATGTTCATGGTCTTCTTGAGCTGCTCCTCGATGTAGAAGCACTGCGGCGCCTTGATGTCCTCCAGGTTGATGCCGCCGAAGGTCGGCTCCATGAGCTGGCAGCACTTGATGATCTCATCCGGATCTTCCGTGTCGAGTTCTATGTCGAAGACGTCGATGTCGGCGAAGCGCTTGAAGAGGACCCCCTTCCCCTCCATGACCGGTTTGGAGGCCAGGGCGCCCAGGTTGCCCAGTCCCAGCACGGCGGTGCCGTTGGAGACGACTGCGACCAGGTTTCCCTTGGCGGTGTAATGGTAGGCGTCCTTGGGATTTTGCTGGATGGCGAGGCAGGGCTCGGCAACTCCGGGTGAATAGGCCAGAGCCAGGTCGGCCGCCGTCTGGCACGGCTTGGTGGCGATTACTTCGATCTTCCCCTTGCGCCCCATTGAATGGTAATCAAGGGCATCCATTCTCTTGCTCATACTCTGCTTCCTCCCATTTCTTTAGTTGTTATGGCTTTGGGCGAACTATCTCACCACTACCGCAAGAACCTTGACTTGGCCACAGTCTACCGAGAGCAACCGATGTTTAAGGTTCGAATCAAAATAGACGCTGTCGCCTTCGTTCAGCAGTATGCGCTGGTCGTCGAGCAAGAGCTCCGCCTTACCCTGCATGATGAAAAGGAACTCTTCCCCGTTGTGGCTGTAAGTGCAGGTGTTCGCCACCTGCTCGTTCAGGGTAAGCAGAAAGGGATCCATTTTCTTGTTCTTCTTGCGCACCGACAGCGACTCGAAAAAGTAGCCGTGGCTGCTGCCGTCCTCGGAGATGACCCTGGGCATCAAGGTGCGCTCGCCGCTCCTGACTACCTCGAAGCTGCACTCCTCTTCCTCGGCGAAGAAGTGCCCCATGCGCACCTCAAAAAAATTGGCGATCTTGGAGAGTGTCGCGATGGGCGGGGAGATGTTGTTGTTCTCGATCTGGGAAAGCAGCGAGGTGGAAAACCCAGTTTCATTGGAAACATCCTGGAGAGTCAGTTTTTTCCCGGTGCGCAGTTCCCTGATCTTGGCGCGGATTGCCAAAACGGGGGCGGCGCAGCACGACAAAGAGGGCGCCTGAATGGCGGCGGTTCCACTCCGTGACCACGAAAATAGCCATGCGGAGTCGGGACGCCGCATGGCTATCGGCCCGGCTGGGTTCAGGCCCTGCCGCTAGCGTTTTTCCATGTCGTGCAGGAGCCCTGTGACTTCGGAGAGTTTCTGCTGAAGCTTTTTCAGCTCCTGAACTGTGTATACCGCGGTTCCCTTGTCAATCTCCCTGCCGATTCTTCGTATCTGGGTCTGTATGTCGTCCACCGCATTGCTGCAGTTTCGCGAGGCGAGGACGCATTCGTCCTTTTCCGCACTGCTCGTTCCGGCAAAGGACGGAACAGCCCCTGACAAGCAGAGCAAAGCTGCAAACATGAATATGCTTTTTCGCACGGGGATATCCTCCTGGTGAGTTTTTGAAAGCTACTTCCATAATCAAATTATCGCCGTGAGCTCTGGCCGTGTCAACTGGAATCGCCGCTCATACTCTGCCGGGCATTCCTCGGCGCTTGCTCTGCCTGCAGGACTCCAGGCTCAGTCATACATGGCAGATCTGACACTGTCACTGGACGTTTTGAGGCATCAATTGTGACGTGCCGGCTGCCTGGCCTGCCTGGGGACACGGGGACGACTGACTGCAAAGCTGCCGCGAGATTGTCGAAGACTCCCAGGGCTTGCCCAATCAGCCTTCCCTGTGTAAAAAGGAGAAGAAATGTGATAATTTGAACATGTGATATTTCTTTTCTGGAGTTCCGGCCGGCAAGCGGCGGGCGGAACTCCGCCGCCCCGGGGCACCCGGGGTTGGGGGAAATATTTCCGACCAGGCATCCCGTCCCGAATTTGGTCACGATACTTGCATTGCTGCAGGCCCGGAGGGCAGCCAATGCCGGTGGCGGGCAGCGCGCCCGTCCCGCGAAAAGCGGCCGGCGCGCGGGTCCGGACTCCCGGTACCATGCCGCCCAGGTCGAGGTGAAGGTGCAACTCCAAGGTGGATTCCCATGTATTTTTTGATTATCGAAGACGAAGAGAAGACCGCGTCCCACCTGCAAAAGGGGCTCGCGGAAATAAGCGTGATGTCGGACCTCGCCACCAACGGGCTCGAAGGACTCTCGCTCGCCTCCCGCAAGGGATACGACCTGATCATTCTCGACCTCATGCTGCCGGGCATCGACGGGCTGGAGGTGGTCAAACGGCTGCGCGCCGGCGGCACGACCACACCCATCATGATCCTGACCGCGCGCGACGCGGTTCAGGACCGGGTCTCCGGCCTCAAGGCCGGGGGCGGATGACTACCTGGTGAAGCCGTTCGCCTTCTCCGAGCTGACCGCCCGCATCCAGGCGCTGCTGCGCCGCGGCCAGGTGGTCAGCCAGGACGAGTTGCGCCTGGCGGACCTGGAGGTCAACTTCTTCGCCCACCGGGCCAGCCGCGCCGGCAGGCGGCTGGAACTCACGCCCAAGGAGTTCGCGCTGCTCTCCCTGCTGATGCGCCGCTGCGGCGAGGTGCTGTCGCGCACCTGCATCGCGGAGCGGGTCTGGAACCTCGGCTTCGACAACAACATGAAGATCGTGGACGTGAAGATGGGGAACCTGCGGGCCAAGGTCGACGGACCCTTCGAAAAGAAGCTGATCCACACGGTCCGGGGGGTGGGGTATGTTCTGGAAGATCGGGAAACCGGCCTCGGCTGAGACTTCCGGCCCGAGCGACGGGCATTGGTCCATCGCCAGGCGGCTCGCACTGCTGCACATCGTCGCCGTGCTGGTGAGCTACACCCTTTTCGGGGCGCTCTTCTACGTCAAGCGGATCAACCAGTTGGAACTGGACAGCTTCGCGGACCTGGAGGAGGAGCGCGCCAGCGTCGTCGCCATGATGGAGCAGCCCGACGGCAGGACGCTGATCGGCTACGAGATACGCACCCAGCAGTTCGAGCCGGAAAACCTGCGCCCCTTCATCAGGATCCTGGACCGGGAAGGAAGGGTGCTGCTGGAGAGCCCGTGGCTCGAGAGGGGGGTGCCCCGGGGGAGCTTCCCCGTGCCGGACCGCGCCGCACTGCGCTGGCGCAACGCGAGCGGCGACCATTTCCTGATCAAGAGCTTTCGGCTGCCCGGCCGGCTCTTCAGCGGCCCGGGAGGGGTGCTGCAGCTCGGCATCAACACCCACGAGCAGAAGGAGCTGGGGAACCAGCTGCGCCTGACCCTGGCCGCCTTCATCTGCTGCGGGGTGCTCTTCGCCTTCGGCTGCGCCTACCTGATCGTCAGGCTCGCCATGAAGCCGTTGGACGACATCTCGCTTACGGCCCGCAACATCACCCGGCACCGGCTCGACACCAGGATCGACGAGACGTCCCTGCCCGCCGAGCTGGTCTCCCTGGCGCAATCCTTCAACAGCATGCTGGGGCGCCTGGAGGACTCCTTCACCCGGTTGTCGCACTACTCGGCGAACCTGGCCCACGAGCTGCGCACCCCCATCAACACCCTCATGATCGAAAGCGACATAGCACTTGCCAAGGAGCGCTCGCCGCAGGAATACCAGCGGGTGATCGCCTCCGGCCTGGAGGAATTCGGCAGGCTTTCCTGGACCATCGACCGGTTGATGTTCCTGGCCCGGGCGGACCTGGAGGCGCACGACCTGGACCGGCAGCGCCTGGACCTGTGCGCCGAGATCGACGACCTGTTCGACTACTTCTTCGACGCCGCCTGCGAGAACGGCATCACCCTGGAGCGCCAGCTGGAGGGGCCCGGGGTGCTGTTCGCCGACCAGACGCTCTTCCGCCGGGCGGTCAGCAACCTGATCGGCAACGCCATCGCCTACACCCCGATCGGCGGCGCGATCGTCGTCAGGGCGACGCAGGGGGAGGACCTCTCGGTCCGGGTGAGCGTGAGCGACACCGGATGCGGCATCGAACAGGCGCACCTGCCAAGGCTCTTCGACCGCTTTTACCGGGTGGACACCGACGGGGGGCGGAAGACGGAGGGGACCGGGCTCGGGCTCGCCATCGTGAAGTCGATCATGCTGATGCACGGCGGGACGGTCGAGATCGAGAGCGCGCCGGGGCAGGGAACGGTGGTGACCCTGGAATTTCCGGCCCGGCCGGGCAGCGTGTGAACGCCCCAATCGTGCCGTTACCGTGCTGTTACCTTTTTATTGCCTCCTCGTTGGGCGGGTTCACGCTCTTTGACGGACCGTCTGGCCGAGTGCGGTCTTTTTACGGTATGGGGGTGCTGCGCGCCCCGTTGACCCGTTGCCGCCGCCTCCCCCAGAGATTTTTCTCCCCCCTTTCCCCCTCCTTGCCTGCCGGCCCAGTTACCACTAAGAATTAATGGAATGTGCTGGTCCGGGTAAGGCCTTCCCGCGGACCGCACGCGTCCCCACCGCCGGCGCTCCGCCTCCCGTCCCGTGCTTGGCTCAAAATTTGCACACACCTGCGCCCAAGAGAACTGCATTTTACATTTTAATCGATAGCGGATAAGGGGGAAGTATGCTGAAAAGGGTACTGGTCATTTTGGTGCTGGCGACATGCGCGCTGCCCATGCTGGCTCAGGCGGCAGCCTGGAAGATTGGCGTTAAAGCCATGACCGCGGGGGGAACCATTGCGGTGCGCGGTGGCACGCCCCAGGGCTTTGCCAGCGGGACGGTTTACTACAACTACACCACGACGGCGGCCAATCCGAAGAAGGTGAACCTTGCGGTGAACTCGGCAAGTACCTGCTACGCCATCCAGAAGGTGGTGTACAACACCACCACGGTCACCAACCCGAGCAGCCCCTGGACCAGGGACTTCACCCCCGCCGACGGAGCCTCGCAGACCGCGATCGCCTACTTTTACGCCGGCCAGCTGAGCGTGTCGGCCAGTGTGGCCGGCAACGGCGGCGGCTCGGTGAGCCCCACCAGCGCAGCGAACTACACCTGCGGTTCGACGCCGGGGATGGATATCGTCTACAAATTTACCCCCAACGCCGGAGGGAGCGTGGCGGGCATCTCGAATGTCCCGGCCGGCGCCAGCCAGTCCGGCGCGTTCAACGTCCCCAACGGGGCGGTGACCATCACCATCCCCAAGGCGCTCGCGGCGACCCTCACCGGCAACGTGCCAATGGTGGGGACTTTCTCCGGCGTTTTGGCGAATGCCGGAACCACCCAGACTGCGGTTGCCGGCCAGCCGGTGACCCTGAACGGTTCGGCGACCCCCGCCGCCGGTGCGACCTTCAGCTGGACCCCGGCCCCGGGCAACCCGGCACCCATCTCCCTTTCCGACCCGACCTCCGCCACGCCGAGCTTCACGGCACCCGCCGCGAACGGGACCTACAACATAATCCTTTCAGTGAACGGTGGGGCGGCGACGGCGACGGCCTCGGTGTTCGTGACCAACTCGATCACGGCCGGCGCAGCGCTCCTTTGTGCCAACTGCCACAAGTCTTCCGGCATGGACGCCGGCGTCTACGCGAACTGGTCCACCTCGAAACACAGCAGGTTCACCGGGAGCGTCTGCCAGGCCTGCCATGTCGGCACCGCCAACGGAGCGCACCCGGGTACGCTAACCAGCGGCACGGTGAACGCGGCGAGCTTCACCTACCTTAAAGGGGGCGCGGTCTTCTGCCTCAACTGCCACAACCCGGCCATCGTGAACGGGTTCAATGCTTCGACCCACAAGACCAAGAACCTGACCTGCTCCGCCTGCCACACGGGCGGCGTGCACGACCCGGATTTCAACCCCGCATCCTGCAACGGCTGCCACGTTGACGCTTCCGGGAATGTAGCCAACCATCCGCTGTCCATCACCTCGACCTGCACCGCCTGCCACGACCCGCACACCCTGGTGGCGACCGTCGCCAACATGCCGGCGGTGCACTACAACAACATCACCTCCGGGATGTACCCGGCCTCCTATGTGACCTCGCGGGCCAGCTGCGCCGACTGCCACACGGCCAGCACCGAAAACGCCACCATCCGGGGCCAGTGGGCCGCCTCGGGGCACGCCGCTACCAGCGAGCTTCCCTGGATTGATTACGACTTCAAGACCCGCTCCGGCTGCGTGCAGTGCCACACCACCACCGGCTTCATCGCCTTCTCCAGTGCCAGGGTGACCGCCGCCTGGGGAACCGCCTCGGACAAGACCAAGGAAGTGCTCACCTGCGTCGGCTGCCACTCCGACATCGCCGCGGGAACCGTGCGCACGGTCACCCCGGTCAAGCCGTTCGCCGACGAGGCGAGTTACCAAAACCGCAACGTGGGGACCTCGAACATCTGCATGGACTGCCATAGCGGCAGGAACAACGGGGCGAGCATCCAGGTCAAGATCGGCGCAGCCTTCGATCTGGCCACCTCCGCCTTCATCGCGCCGCACTACCTGTCGGCCGGCGGCTCGCTGCAGGGAAAATCGGGCTACCACTTCCCCGGCAGGTCCTATGCGAACTACTCCAGCAACAGCCACCGCATGGTCGGCACCTCGAACACCCTGGCGACCGGCACAGCCGGCCCCTGCGTCACCTGCCACATGACCTCGGCCAGCTCCCACAGCTATCAGCCGGTCAACTTCGACCAGAACGGGGCCATCACGGCGCTCACCACCACCGAGTGCGCCAATTGCCACGCCAGCGCGCTGCCGGCGGCCACCCTCGACGCGGACCGGGTCTCCTTCAACAACGCCCTCGCTGTCCTCAATGCCCAGTTGACGGCCATCAACCACCCCTACTCGCCCATCTATCCCTACTTCGCCAAGGGGAACTGGGGTGCCGGCCAGGCCGGCGCCAACGTCATGGGCGCTGCGTTCAACTACAAGCTGTTGCTGGCAGAGCCGGGAGCCTACGCCCACAACTCCGCCTACGCCAAGCAGCTGATCGTCGACTCCATCGATGCCGCGGCCAACGGCGGCACGGTCACCGGCGACATCACGAGCGCGCTGCTGGCGCTGCAGGGTTCCGGCGCCATCACGTCGGACCAGGCTGCCAGCCTGAACAGCTACAAGTCCGCCGGCAACTGCGCCACCTGCCACAATAACGCGACGGGGAGCCACACCGCGCACCTCAGTAACGGCCTCGGCTGCGTGGACTGCCACAGCCTGACCGCGGCGAGCAACAGCTCGCTGGTCTACGGCAACAAGACGCACCTAAACGGCATCCACGACGTCAACTTCGCCGCGGGCGGCAGCTACGTCGCGGGGACCTGCTCCAACGTGTACTGCCACTCCAACGGTGCGGCGGCCTTCGCCTCCCCGGTCTGGGGCAACGGAAGCTCCAACTGCTATTTCTGCCATCCGCTCAGCAGCCTGGGCGGCGCTCATGCAGCCCACGTCGGCAGCGTGATCCCGGCGAGCTACGGTGACACGGCCAACAGCTCGACGGCCGGCGAATACCGCTTCGGCTGCGGCAGCTGCCACCCGACCGACCTCGCCAGCCACCGGGACGGGCACATCGAGGTGACCCTGGTCCCGACGGCGGACGGCTCGCTGCGCAGCAAGAACAATCCCGCGGTCCTGATCGGCGGCATAGGCAACTCCGGCTCCGGCATCACCGGCATCTCCGGGTCGAGCGTGGTCTGCTCCGCCGCCTACTGCCACAGTAACGGCGGGGTCGGCGCGGCGCTCCAGTACGCCCCCTCTCCCGACTGGTACAACGCGGCGGCCTACACCGGCGACAAGTGCGCCATGTGCCACGGCAACGCGCCGGCAACCGGCGCCCATGCCAAGCACGCGGTCAGCATCCACACCGGCCAGATCGTCGGCTCCGACGGCCTGCTCACCCTGGGCCACGGCGACAGCGTGCCGGCCACCATCATCAACTGCGACCTCTGTCACAGTGCCACCGTGACCAACTACCTGAACGACAACTCCACGGGCTGCACCTCCTGCCACAAGAGTGACGCCAAGGGGACGCCGACCCTGGACAGGACCCGGCATCTGAACGGCAGCGTCGATGTCGCCTTCAAGGCGGTCAACCTGGTCACCAAGGCGCAGGTGAGGCCGACCAGCTTCAACGCCTACTCCACGGTCTGGACCCGGACCAGCTATAAGGCGGGTGCAGGGTCCCTCGATACCTCCAAGCAGCTGCTGAGCCAGGGTGGCTGGGACGGAGCCGGGAACTGCTCCAACATCGCCTGCCACAATGGCGGCAGGGCCAACTGGAGCGCTAAGCTTTCCTGTGTGGACTGCCACTCGGCACTGTAGGTAACAAACGGGCTGCCGGGCCGCCGCTGCGCGGCCGGCAGCCACATTGACGGATGATATTTCAACTGAAATTTTGATAAAGAGGACGCTGCTATGGGAAAAGTAATAGCGAAAAAAATCAACGGGATGAGTTGGACGGCAAAGGTCAGCTTGGTGACCCTGATCACCTTGCTGACGACAGTCTTCATGTACGAGGGGTGGTACCTGCCGCGATACAGCGAAGCTGGAGCGGTGACCTACAACTTCACCCTGGACAGTTCCGCCGTCAACCTGGGTGCCGACGGCTCCACCAGCATCGCTTCCAACGCGACCGGTGCCGGCAAGTTTTCCATGATAACGACGACCCCGGCGACACGGTCCAGCAACATCGGCTCCAACACCCTAGGCTCGGCCGAGACCACGGTGGGAGCGATCTATGGACCCGCCTATGCCTCGGCACAGAACCTCACCAGCCCGACCCTGCAACTCGCGGTTTCCCGCAACAGCAGCCAGAGTACCGAAACCTGGAAGGCGTATGTCTACGACTACGACCCTTCGGGGTCGGTAGGTAACGGCGTCCTGCTCTGGACTTCCGGCACGGCGACGCAAAGCGCCAGCTCGGCGAGCAACGTCAGCCTGGCCTTCACCAGCCCTCCCCAAAAAACGATTGCGGCCAATCACCGCGTCAAAATAGTCGTGGTCGCCTCCGGAACCAGCGGCAACACCGCCAACCTGTACGCCAGGACCAGCTCCAGCATCTACTCCGCATTCACCGTCACCGAAGCCCCGGCTGGACCGTCGGTCGTCTCCGCCTCCCCGGCGACCGGTAACCCCGGCCAGGCCCTCGACGTCACCATCACGGGCACCAGCTTCGTGAGCGGTGCGGTGGCCGACTTCGGCTCAACGGACATCACGGTCAGCGGCACGACCTTCAACTCAGCCACCTCGCTGACCGCGCACATCAGCATCGCCGCCGGAGCGGCGACCGGCCCGCGCACGGTGAAGGTCACCAACCCCGACACCACCAACGGCTCCGCCAGCGTCTTCACGGTAGTGAGCGCCAGTGCCCCGACCATTGCCACGGCAACGCCGTCGGTGCTCGGACAGGGTGCCAGCAACGTAAACGTCGCCATCACCGGGACCAACTTCAACGCCACCTCGACAGTCAGCGACGGCACCGGTGTGACGGTCAATTCCACGACCTTTGTGGACTCGACTCACCTGACAGCCAATATCTCGGTATTGGCGACGGCAACCACCGGGGCGCATAACCTGACCGTCACCAACACCTCGGACGGTTCCAATTCGTCCAACCCCAGCGCCCTTACTATCAGCGCCAAACCGACGGTCACCTCCGCCCTGCCGGCCGGCGGGGCCCTGGGCTGGACCGGCAACGTCGCCATCACCGGCACCGGCTTCGTCAGCGGCGCAACCCCGGTCGTCGTGTTCAGCGGCACCGGCATAACCGTTAATTCTGCGACTTATGTGAGCGCCACCCAGATAACCGCCAATGTCAGGATCGACCCCGCGGCGGCCGGCGGCTCCAGAACCATCACCGTAACCAATGGCGACTACGGAGTCTCCGCCGCCGGCGGTTCCTTCTTTGTGGTGACTGCGCCGGCACCGACCATTACCTCGCTGTCGACCACGACCCTGTCCCGATATGCCAGCAACTTCCTGATGACCATTTCCGGGACCAACTTCCTCAACTCACCGGCCCCGACCATCACCTGCAGCGCGGCCAGCGGCGTCACCATCACGAACGTCACCTACGTGAATGCGAACACCTTGACGTTCCTCGTAACCAACACGAACCAGTCGGGCACCGCGACCTTCACCGTCACCGATAACGATACCCAGTCCGCGACCTCGGGGAACGTCACCTTCACAAGTACGCGCCCGAGTGTTACTTCGGTGGCTCCGGCCAAGGTGGCCACCGGTTCGACGCAGAACGTGGTCATCACCGGCTCCGGCTTCGTCAACGGCTCGGTTGTTAGCTTCAGCAACGCAGGGATCACGATGAACGGCCCCGCCACCTATAACTCCGCCACCCAGATGACCGCAAACATCACGGTCGGTGCCGCAGCTACCGGGACGAGCAGCATCACCGTCACCAACACGGATGGCGGTACTCAGAGCGGCTCTAACCTCCTCACCATTACCCCGGTCGCGGTATCTTCCGTAACCCCGAGCCTGGGACCGGGCGGCACCGGCAACATCACAATCACGGGCCAGGGCTTCACCGCGGCCGCCACGGTTGCCATCGGCGGCGGCGTTGCCGTCAACTCGGTCCAGTATGTCAATGCCAGCACCCTGACCGCCAACGTCGCCGTCTCCGCCGGCGCCCTGGCGGGAGCCTATGACGTGACCGTGACCGTGGG
>Ga0364881_10752_pt1 | contig 13634 bp, 10 predicted proteins | sample ExccelJu500001D4_5_FD_206923 | JGI IMG/M metagenome (GOLD analysis project Ga0364881, IMG submission 206923) | Enriched cells from Trout Bog Lake Hypolimnion, Wisconsin, USA - BchlTB.July30.5000.01.D4 | ecosystem: Environmental > Aquatic > Freshwater > Lake > Hypolimnion/Profundal zone | place...
TGTGCTTTGGTGTTGCTAACAATCAATGCAATCGCACAAACCTCATCTGTAACAGGAAAAGTTACGGACGACAGAGGAGCTGCCATCGCGGGAGCTTCAGTTTTAGAGAAAGGTACTAAGAATGGTACCAGTACAGGCACAGATGGAACCTTTACTTTAAAAGTTAAAAAAGGGGCCACTTTATTAATTAACTCTTTAGGGTATGATACTAAAGAAGTTAAAGCTTCAGCTACTCCAATTTCAGTATCACTTTCAACTGATGTAAAAGCATTAAGTGAAGTGGTAGTTACAGGGGTAGGTACAGCTACCAGCAAAAGGAAATTAGGGATCGTGGTAGATAATATCACTGCAGAAAATTTACCTGCTGCTCCTACAGCTTCTATTGACCAGGCATTGATTGGGAAAATACCAGGTGCCCAGATTTCTTCCATCAGTGGTAACCCCGGAGATCCGGTTAATATCTTATTAAGAGGGATTAACTCAGTACAGGGTGGTACAAAACCATTGATCCTGGTAGATGGTATTGAAGTACGCGCAACCGATATCAACTCTTTAGACCTGAGCAATGTAGACAGGGTGGAAGTTGTAAAAGGTGCTGCTTCCTCAACAATGTATGGTGCACAGGGTGCTAATGGTGTTATCCAGATCATAACCAAAAAAGGTAAATTAGGCTCAACTGCTATCAATTTTTCCAGCAGTTATGCTTCCAATTCTTATATCAATAGTGGTAATGTACATAAAGCTACCATGCATCCTTATTTAACCGATGCCAATGGTCATCTGGTGGATTCAAAAGGTAATCCTTTAACCTATGATGCTTACGGTTCTGTTGAAGGTATTTCTTATACTTATGGTGGTGCTGCCAGGGCAGGTATCTGGAATCCTAGCAATATTGCTAATCATCCTTATATACAATCTGATGCGGTACATTATTATGACCAGTTTAAGGAAGTATTCCAGAATGGCAGCACATTGAACAATATGCTGAGCATTTCCGGTGCTTCTGATAAAAGTGATTATAATATTTCTGTTTCCAATAACCATACCGTGAGCCCGGTTATGAAAAATGGATATGTAGACAGAACCAACCTGACTGCTAACTTAGGCAGTGAGTTATTTAAGGGATTTAAAATCAGGTCAGTAACCCAATTGGTATATACCAAAAATACTTTAGTTCCCGGATTGGGTGCTGCAGGTGGTGAAGGTTATGGTTATGGTAACTCACAGGGTGCTGTAGGAACTGTATTCGGTTTCCTGAATACTTCTCCTTTCTTAAGTACGCAATATAAATTGGCAGATGGAACTTCTCCAATGTATCAGTTAGGTGGTGGATTTTTAAGTATCAATTCCAGCAATCCTTATTATGCACAGGAATATGCTGCATCTACTGATAATAAAGTGGATGTAATTCAAAGTTTTGATGCCAATTACCGTATCAATAAATTCTTTGAACTGGATGCCAAATATGGTATCAACTTCCGTACTGAAAATGCCCGTTGGACTTACCAGAACCAATCTAATAATATCAATAGTAATTATTATGGTGACTGGATAGATTATTTCAATGGAAATGACAATACTGGTGAAATTGATAATTTCCAGTATCAAACCACTTTCCAGAACTTTATCACTTCCGGTACTTTCAGAACAGATCTGCAGAAAGATTTCCACAGCAAACTGCCGATCCAGTTGTCTACCAAAGCGGCATTTGATTACAGAAAGAATATTTACAAAGAATATGATACTTATGGATTAAGCCTTCCTTTGGCTCCTCCTATTAATATCGGTTCTACTTCTGCACAGGGTGTAGGGGAAGATTATTATGAGCCTAAAATTACCTATGGTTATTTAGTTGATCAGACTATAACTTATGGTGATTTAGCCGGTTTGGCCGGTGGTTTCAGAAGTGACTGGTCATCAGCATTTGGTGGTGGTGCAACTCCTGCTACTTTCCCGCACGTAAACGGTTATCTGGCACTTTCTTCCTTTGATTTCTGGAAAGACAATAAAGTATTGTCTTCTTTAAATTATTTTAAAGTAAGAGCAGCATTTGGTGAAGCGGGAACACAACCTGGACCTTTCCAGCGTTATCCGGTATTAAGCCAGGGCGATTTGGGAACTACTTTAGTATATAGTTTACCAACAACCATTAATAATCCTAACCTGAAAGTAGAAGTTACCAAAGAAACTGAAGCAGGTATAGATTTTGGTATTACCGGTGCGCATGGAAAATGGTTTTCAGCTTTCAATGGTTCCATTACTTATTGGAAACGTAATTCTTCCAATGTAATTTATACTGTACCGACTGCTATTTCAATTGGTGCTCCTGGTGAGTTGACTAATGCTATTACCATGGAATCCAATGGTTTAGAATTTCAGTTGAATATTCCAGTGTACAAAGCAAAAAATGCTTCCTGGAATTTTACAGCCAATTTTGGTCACCAAACTTCAAAGATCAATACAATTGAAGGTGGTAACCCCATCATCTTAACTTCTGCAGCAGGTAGTACTGCTTTAACCCTGGCACCTAATGCAACTATCGGACAGGTATTTGGTCACCATACCATTACCAGCTTTAACCAGAAAGATCCAAATGGTAATTTGTATATGAGTAGTTATTATTTAGGTTCCGGTTACAATTCCAGCCAGTATACTATGGTAAATGGCCAGATTGTAAATATTGCCACCAAGCAAATCCAGTATACTCCTGATAAGTATTTATTAGGTGATCCTAATCCTAAATTCAATATGTCATTCATCAACTCGATCAATTACAAGTTTGTGACATTGGCATTCCAGATTGACTGGGTTTACGGAAGTCATTTGTACAACCAAACTAAAGAATGGATGTACAGAGATGGAATCAGCGGCGATTTTGAAAAGAAAGTAAATATTGCTGGAAATGTAGGTGCATGGTCTGCATATTGGGGTAGCCCTTATTACAATATCCTGGGTAGTACCCATGGTGGTGATAATGATGGTACCAGAGATCATTTCTGGGAAAACTCTTCTTTTGTAAGGTTAAGAAACGTATCCCTTGCATTTGACTTTGCTAAAATTGCTCAGTTAAAAAGCTTTAAAAGAGTACAGCTGGTATTATCAGGAAGAAATTTAGTAACTATAACCAAGTATTCAGGTCTTGATCCTGAAATCAGTTCAGGTAGTGTAAACTCTGCATTTGACAGAGGAGTTGATAACAGTACTATACCCAATATTAAATCTTATCAGGTGGGCCTGAACATCGGACTATAATACTAACTAACTAAATAAATTAAAGTTATGCGTAAATATAAATTTATATACCTAGTTGCTGCTGCAGTAGTTATTGCAGGAACGGCTTGTAAAAAACAATTACAGGTAGGGAACCCCAATTCCCCTACGCTGTCTGGAAATGTAACCACCGAGACCGGATTATCATCCTTCACACAAGGGGCTACTTATATTAATGGTTTTATCAATGGTGATGGCTGGTTAGGCAGTACTTATTGGTCATTACCTTACGGTTATGCTGAATTGCTCTCAGATAATGTGGGTGCAGATGCTGCAAACCAGGAAATCAGTGTGGTAAATGTACCTGATCTGGTTACCATGGATGATGGTACTACATTGGCCAACACTTCTCCGCAAATACCTTTTCTTCGTTCTTATAATACAAGGGCAAATACCGGAGCTGGAAACAATGTGTATTATTACCAATGGTTGAATATGTATGCGTTGAATGCAGCTGAAAATACATTACTGTCTCAGATGGCAAATGTAAAACTGGGTGCAGATGATGCAGCCACTTTCAAAGCATGGGCTTATTTCTGGAAGGGTTTTGCATATTCTAATATCGGAAATATGTATTATTCCGGTCTGATCATTGATAACTATAATGGAAGCAGTAACCATTACCTGGTGCATGATTCAATCATTGCCCGTTCTAACTATTATTATAATCTGGCTATCACTACATTGGGTACTATTTCCAGTGCTTCTACCTATTCAACTGTAATGGGTACTTTGATCCCTGCTGATTTCCAATTAGCACCGCACGGAGGTATTCCAACCACTGCTGCCTGGATCAGAACTATCAATACCCTGTTGGCCCGTAATATTGTTACCAGCAAAATCAGTCCTTTTGTTAACGGAAACTTAAGTGCAACTATTGCAAAATCTTCTGCTTCAGCAATGACAACTGCTGATTGGACAGCTGTACTGAATTATACTAAAAATGGTATTCAGGCAGGAGATGTGGTATTCTCCGGAATATCTTCCAGTGTAAATCCTGTATTCAGTGCTGGTAGTGGTACTGTTGCAGCAATGACAACCGGACCAAATGTTAGTAAAACTTTCAAAATTACAGAACGTTATATCCAGAACTTTAAAACCGGGGATGCAAGGTTGGCAAATAACTTTAATACAAAATCAACTTATAATAACCCAAATTTTACTACCCGTTGGTCTTTGATTGATGGTGGTGCCGGGGCACCGGGTGTTGTGTCTTATGGTGCATTATCTACTGGTAAATATGAATTGTATTATGGAGCCAGTTATGAAGAAAATGCTACTATGGAAGCTGAAGCCAATATCCGTCTGGGTAATACAGATGTCGGTCTGGGTTTTGTAGATGCGGTAAGAAAATACCAGGGTGCTGGTATTGCTGCAGTTTCCGGTACTGGTCTTACACCTGTTCAGGCAATGACTGAATTGACAAAAGAAAGGTTAGCTTCTCTTTTTGGCAGAGGTCTTGCATGGTATGATGTTAGGCGTTGGGGCTGGTCTTATGCTACCAGCAATGGTGGTGGAAGATATGGTAACACTTTTGTTACAGTAGCAGGTAAAGTATTTACCAATACTACTATTAACTATAACTTCCTTGATTTCTGGGATGTTCCTGCTGATGAATCAGTATTGAATCCTCCTGGATCTGGTAGTGCAGCTACTGTTAATCCTAATTTCTAAGATCAACTTTAGTATTACTTAATATAGAAAGAGGCTTTCAGTAATGAAAGCCTCTTTTTTGTTAATATGTTTAAGGAAATTATTTCTATTATAGTATTATTAATCGGATAGCTTTCTTTTAAAAAAAGTAGACATTAAACCCCGCATTTGCAGGCAGTTTGTTTATATTAATAATGTAAGATTAAAGCTTAGGAAGCGCTTTAAAGCCATTTAAAACCGCGCATATAAGGTTCAGTAACATTCATTCTATATATGGAAACCTACTGTGTTTTTATTATGGGGTTTATGACCAAAGAATAAATCTGATACCTGTTAAGATTTGTATACAATTATAATCCGGATGTATTTCGCATAAGTAAATATTATTTTTTGTGCTGCGTATTGTAGTAGTTCAGAAAATTGATGATTTCTTCCTCGTTTTTTAATTTATTTCTGTTAGCCTGTAACCATTTTTCTGATTCGGGATCCGGATAAAGGATCGAAAAAAGACTCGAATGGTCCAGCGATTTTAAAGGAGAAATGTTGCCATCATTAGAAATAGCATAATATGTTTTCGTAAAAAAGCTTTTTTGGGACTTCCCTTCAATAGGATCGTAAGGTGCTGTACTGATTAACATTTTATTATATGCCAATAATCGTACTTTACCAAAGTTTAATACTCTGTAATACACTTCATTCACCACATTTCTGTTGGAATAATCCGGATAATATTCAAAAAGTGATAATATTTTTGTAGTATCCTTTCCTTTAAATAAAAGTATTTTTGATACACTGCCTTTTTCAGCCACCAGTTCCATACCATTATGTATATAATGTACATCATTGGTATACATATTTAATTTAACCTGATCTACCTTCACCACACCACCGTTTTTCATAAATAAATGGGCAGCATTCCAATGATCATCCCAGAATGGTGTGCCTTCAATATCTGAATAACTGATTTTTTCCTCTGTTTTGGAACCCAATGTGGCAGGATCATAAAATCTTACTGAACCATAATTGCCACCTGTAGAGCCTGGTGCACTTACATCTAATACCTGTTGCTGACTTGTTGCCGGGATATACAGGATTAGTAGAATAAGTGGTAAAAATGCTGTTTTCATATTGTTGAAGTATTACTGTAAAATAATCATTTTTTGATTTACGGACGACTCATTTATGATATTGTTTGCATTTTCAAAGCTGAATATCGGGTTCGTTTATTTTGGAATATTTTAAAACCTGATAAATTAGAGATTTTTGTGCAGGTTCATACTAGGATATCGCAGGGCTATAATAAAGATTTGCAGGGGAACTAGTAAAAAAAAGTCCCGTATGAAAACGGGACTTTTTAGTATTAAAACTTAATTTCTTCTTCGTGTGTATCAAAAAAATGAAACTCGATCAGGTGGTAGCTGGTATTGGCTTCCGCCTTAATTTTTACATGGTGTTTGCGCCTCCACTGTTTAATAATAGAATTGAACCAACCTTTTGTGAGGTAGGCATAAACAATCGGATGAACAGTAAGGGTTAAGTTTTTGTGAGAATGTGTTACTAAGTAATGTAACCTTTTTTCAATTTCATCCTCCAGTAATAGTGTAGAAGCTATTTTGCCTGTGCCTCCGCAGGTGGGACAGATTTCTGTGGTAGTAATATTTACTTCAGGCCTCATTCTTTGCCTGGTAATTTGCATTAACCCAAATTTAGAAATGGCTAATACGGAATGCTTGGCCCTGTCAGTTTTCATAAACTCTTCCATTGCTTCCTGTAACTTTTTCTTGTTATCCGGCAATTTCATGTCTATAAAATCGATGACAATAATACCACCGATATCACGTAACCTAAGCTGGCGTGCAATTTCTTCTGCAGCCTCCATATTGGTTTCCAGCGCATTTTCTTCCTGGTTATTGCTAACACTTTTATATCCACTGTTTACATCCACCACATGCAATGCTTCAGTATGTTCAATAATTAAATAAGCACCACTGGGAAGGTTTACAGTTTTTCCAAAAGAACTTTTAACCTGTTTGGTAATTCCGAAATGGTCAAATATAGATCCACTATTATTATAATAACTTACTATTTCTGCTTTATCCGGTGCAATTTTTTGAATATAACTTTTGGTATCGTTATAAATATTTTTATCATTAACCACTACTTTATTAAAATCCACCGTTAATAAATCTCTGAGAATACTGGTGGTTTTATCCTGTTCACTCAGGATTTTTGCAGGAGCTTCAGCATTCTTCAGGTTTTGCTGGATAGTAGCCCAGGTAGCAACAAGGTCCAAAAGATCCTGATGCAATTCAGATGTGGTTTTACCTTCAGCAGCTGTGCGAACAATTACGCCGAAGTTTTTAGGGCGGATGGCTTCAACTATTTTTTGTAATCTTTTTCTTTCTTCTGAAGAATGAATCTTTTTAGAAACAGCCACTATTTCATTGAAAGGGGTAACCACCACAAACCTGCCGGGTAAGCTTAATTCGCAGCTTAAACGGGGGCCTTTGGCGGCAATGGGCTCTTTTAAAATCTGAACCAGTACATTGGGTTTGCCGTTTAAAACCTCGTTTATTTTACCTGTTTTAACAATCTCAGGTTCAATATGAAAAGTAGAGAAATCCAGTTTGCTGTCTTCTTTACTGGCTACTGCCAACTGCGTAAATTTCAGTATAGAACGGGCATAAGGCGAAAGGTCGGTATAATGCAGAAAAGCATCTTTTTCAAAGCCAACGTCAACAAATGCAGCATTTAATCCTGGTATCAGCTTTTTAACTTTACCCAGGTAAAGATCACCTACGGCAAAATTGGCATCTGTTTTTTCGTTATGCAGCTCCACCAGTTTTTTATCCTCCAATAAAGCTATTTCAACGCCGGAAGGTGATGCGTTGATAATTAATTCTTTGTTCACAAAATTTGCAACTTTTTAAATAAACAATCTTGCCCCGCAATATTGCAGGGAATTTTAATCAATATCTCAAAGTATTCGCCGTAAAAGGAAGGAAAGGTAAAGTAAAGTTGCAGCGATTAGATGAGTTATGGCAAATACTATTTGAGTATAAAGAAGCCCTTTTAAGGAGGGCTTCTTTATCGTTTCAAAATGGAGAACTATTTGTTCTTTTTCTTATGACGATTCTTTCTTAAACGTTTTTTGCGTTTGTGTGTTGCAATTTTATGACGTTTTCTTTTCTTACCACAAGGCATACACGGTCTGTTTTAATTAGTTAAACAATACATTTATTTTAAATTCTGAATTCGCTTATCAATTTCTGCCTGAATGTTAGGATTGTCTATCAGCTTTTTGGAAGCCTGGTACCATTTTATTGCTGCTGTTTTATCTCCCTTCAATTCATTTGATTCCGCCAGTTGAAATACTACTTCAACATTATCAGGTTGTTTTGCAACAATCCTGGTAAAATGCTCGATGGCTTTGTCGTACTGTCCGCTTTTCTTTCCTCCCAATCCCAATACCCATTGAGCATAAAGATTGTCCGGATTTTTTTGAGCAATTTCCCTGACTGTTAAAATTCCCTGCATGGGATTGTCAGAAATATTACCAAACATATAACATGCACCAATTGCAATTTTAGCCGAATCATTATTTGGGTTGATAGCCAAACTCCTTTCATAAAGATCTTTTCCGATTGTTGCTAACCAGTTTTGCATTAAGGGTTCATTCGATGCTAAAAGGTTGTCAACAAAAAGACGGGCGGCAAAGTTGAGGTTTTTTTCTGAATTTACCAACTTAGCTCCTTCTGCAGTATAATAAGCATATGGTTCGAAGATGCCGGCACTGTCTTTCCAGAAGGTTGCCAGCTGGTGGTAGATATGAATTTTCTGGTCTTTTACATCTCCGCGGGTAACTGCATTTTCCAATGCAATGATACGGTCATTCTGTTCTTTTGTTAATTTTTGCCTGGCACTGGCCAATATTTCACTGAAAGAGAGTGTTTTAGCCTGATTAGCCTGTTGAGCAGGCATTGCAGGTGTTTCTTTCTTTGATGAAGTGGTTTTTCCAAATAGAAATAAAAGGATAACCAGAACCAATCCTGAACTGAGAAGTAATAATTGCTGTCTTTTCACTAAGTATAATTTGCGCAAATTTACTCAGACTGCAGCTTGCTTTTCACTTCCTGTAAAAATTCTTTTGCCGGTTTGAATGCAGGAATGAAATGTTCGGGAATTTCAACAGCTGTATTTTTCTTGATATTTCTACCAATTTTAGCAGCTCTCTTCTTTGTAATGAAACTTCCGAAACCCCGGATATAAATGTTATTTCCTTTGGCTAAGCTTTCCTTTACTTCTTTAAACATGGTTTCTAATGTAACCAGTACATCTACTTTGGGAATGCCTGTTTTTTCTGAGATACTGTTAATTAGATCAGACTTTCTCATACTTTTTTGTTTAATTTATTTAAGGAATATCGTGTTATAAAGTAAAACAAAACTATTCGATTATACAAGAAAGTTACACAATTTTTTTAAATGTGTTACTAATTGAGGAACAATGACGATTCTTTTACAAACTAATCCTAAACTAAATTGTAATTATAAGCGGTGGTATGACCATATTTGCAGTGTATGAAACCTACGAATTTTACAAGCATTTTGCTGGATTGGCATGAGCATGCTAATAAACGGGAAATGCCCTGGAAGGGCGAAAAAGACCCCTATAAAATATGGCTGAGTGAAATTATTCTGCAACAGACAAGGGTTGAACAAGGCTGGACATATTACGAAAAATTTATTAAACAATACCCCACTGTCACCCATTTGGCAGCTGCAAAAGACGAAACAGTATTTAAATTGTGGGAAGGCCTGGGTTATTATAACCGATGTAAAAATTTATTGTTTACGGCAAGGCTGATTGTGGATAAGTTTCAGTCGGTTTTTCCTGCTACCTACGATGAAATAGTGGAATTAAAAGGAATTGGTCCCTATACAGCTGCAGCAATTGCATCTTTTGCCTTCAATTTACCATATGCAGTTTTGGATGGAAATGTATTCAGGGTGTTATCCAGGTTATTTGCTATTGATACGCCAACAGACAGTAGTGCTGGTAAGAAAGAGTTTACAATACTGGCCTCCCGTTTACTGGATAAGCAATTCCCTGCATTATATAACCAGGCCATTATGGATTTTGGTGCAACAATATGTAAGCCTGTTGCACCGGTTTGCAGTATTTGCCCTGCCAATAAGCTGTGTAAGGCTTTTGCAGCAGGTATTATGAATACACTGCCTGTAAAGGAGAAAGTATTACTGAAGAAAAACAGGTGGTTTTATTATTTTATATTTCAGTATAAAGATAAAATACTGGTACATAAACGTATTTTAAAAGATATTTGGGAAAACCTGTATGAATTTTATCTGGTGGAGACTACTGAACAGGTTCAGTGGACCGAAAAGCATCTGGCAATATTTTTAAAAGAGCAACTGGATATCACAGAATTTACTGTAAAAGCATTTTCACCAGCTCAGAAACAACAACTTACCCACCAGCAAATTAAAGGATTGTTGATACAAATAGACTTAAAAGCAATACCTCAGAGCTTACAAAATAAAGAGTGGCAATCCGCTAAAAGTATTGCTAAACTTGCTTTTCCTAAATTTATAAACCAGGGCCTGGAGGAGTTGGATAATAAAAGAGTTTAACTTTTATTGTTTTGTATAATTCCGCTGATGAATGAACTGATGAGCGAAACGATGATACTGAACAGTAAGGCCCAGATCCAGCTATCTACTCTAAAACCGGGTACAATATCTGATGCCCATTTGATGATAAGTATATTTATTACCAACAGGAAAAGGCCTAAAGTGAGCACAGTAATGGGTATGGTTAGCAGTATTAAAATTGGTTTTATAAAACTGTTTAACAAGCCCAGTACTGCTGCCACCATAATGGCAGTAACAGTGCCGTTGATATGCACTCCCGGTAATATAAAAACAGCTATTAGGATGGCAACTGCTGTGATCAGGGTTTTGGATAAAAAAGATATCATATTGTAAATTATATTACCAAAAGTTCGTAAAACTCTTCGGGATTTAAATATTTTTTTGCTAATTCCTGTAATTCTTCTGCAGATACAGTCTTGAAAGTTTGAATGCTTTTATAAAAATAGTCTTCACTTAAGCCATTCAGAATATAACTTTTCCACCTGGCAATAATCTGAAAAGGCCCATCCAGATCACCTAATAAACTTCCAATCATATAATTACGGACAAGGTGTAATTCATCTTCCTCTATAATACCCGTCCTCAAATTATCCATTTCTTTATAAGTTTCTGCAATAGTAGCTGCACAAACATCCCTACCTGCTTCAGTACTTACCATCCAGGCAGTTTCATGAATATGGTTTTGAATATAAGAGTGAATACCATAAGTATACCCTTTGTCTTCCCGGATATTACTCATTAACCTGGAACCAAAAAATCCACCAAAGATATTATTCAGTACCTGCACTTTTGCAAAATCAGGATGATGCCTGTTCGGAAAAGGCCTGGCCAGGCGGATGGCACCTTGTACACCTTTCTCATCATTAAGGATCGTGTATTTTTTTTCAGTAGCCGGGTTTAGTGCATAATTCTTTTCAGAAATGGAAGATGCATTAAATGGAAGTGCACCAAAAAACCGGTTTAGCTGCTCCTGTATGTCTGCAGGTAATTTCCCGGCAACAAAAAGGATACATTTGCCATGACGGTAATAGGTATTGTAAAACTGGTCCAGTTCTTCTTTTTGCAACAGGTCATAATCCGTTACAGAAGTATATTTTCCATAAGGATGATAAAAGCCAAATATATATTCATCAATTAAACGGTTGGCAACAAAATCACATTTTTTAAGATTTACTTCCAGCTTTTGTTTCTGATTTTGTTTGTAGATAGCCAGTTCATTTTCAGGAAATACAGATTCTGTAAGGATTTCAGCTATAACCGGCAAAAGCACAGGTAAGTGTTTTGCCAAAGTATGCAAGGTTAAAGTTGCGGTTTCATTGTAACAACTTCTGGTTAAATAAGCACCATAAAACTCAAAATGATCATTGATTGCAAAAGCCGTTTTATTTTTAGTGCCGTTTTTCAACATAAAGTTGGTAGTTGCTGCCACAATATTTTTATCTTCCTGCCAGTTACCTGCATAGAATACAAATTCCAGCATCAATACTTCTTCAGCTCCTGCATCCACTGCATAAACGGGCACAGCATTATCCAGTGTAAAATGATTGCAGGGCTTCAATTGTAAATTAAAATCAACTGCATCTAATATAGTCGGGGTCTTTTTTCTGTTGATCATGTTTATTGCTTACTGTAATAATGAATAGTGTTACTGTTGCCTGCATCAAATATTTCCCTGCTGCAGTTCCTGATATCTTCAGCACTGATAGCATTGTATTTTTCCAGTTCTGTATTAATTAAAGCAGCATCACCCAACAGTTCATAAAATGCCAGGCTATTGGCCCTGTTCATTACGCTCATATCTTCAAAGGCAATAACACTTTCTGTTTTATTTTTTACTTTCTGTAATTCATTTTCTGAAATCAGTTCGGTTTTCAACTGTTCAATTTCTGCATTCACTGCAATTTCGGCATCTTCCATTTTTACCCCTTTTACCAGTTTACCTTCAATAGCCAATAATCCGGGTTCTACCGTACCGAAATGATAGCAATCAATTGCGGAAAACAATTGTTTTTCTTTTACCAGTTTCTGATACAGTCTGGAAGAGCCGCCACCGCTTAAAATATCCGTGATCAGGTCAGCTGTATAATAGCCTTTGTCTATCCGCCCGGCTATATGCCAGGTTTTAAGAAAAGCATCTAATGGAACATCTGCCGTTATTTCCAGCAGCCTTGCTTCATTTTGAACTGGTTCTATCGGTAGATTGCGGACATATTTTTCCCCTTTTTCGATGGGGCCAAACCATTTTTCTGCTAATTGCCTGATTTCTTCGGTTTTTACCTTCCCGGCAACCACTAATATGGCATTTGAGGGACGGTAATGTTTAAAAAAGAAATCTTTCACATCCTGGATCTTTGCATTTTCAACATGGCTGAGTTCTTTGCCAATTGTCATCCATTGATAAGGATGCACTTTATACGCCAGTTCACGCATTTTATGCCAGATGTCGCCGTAAGGTTTGTTAATATAATGTTCCTTAAACTCCTCACAAACCACTTTACGCTGCACATCCAGGCTTTTTTTACTAAAGGCAAGGCTGAGCATTCTATCGCTTTCCAACCAGAAAGCTGTTTCTATATTTTCAGCAGGCAGGGTGCAATAATAATTGGTAATATCATTGGTAGTATACGCATTGTTTTCTCCACCAGCCCTTTGAAGCGGTTCATCGTAATCTGGTATATGGATACTACCTCCGAACATTAAATGTTCAAATAAATGGGCAAATCCGGTTTGGCCGGCTTGCTCATCCCTGGAACCAACGTCATACATAATATTTACAACAGCCAAAGGCGTTGAATGATCTTCATGAACCAGCACCCGCAAACCATTTTCCAGGATAAATCTATTATATTGAATCATACTTTAAAACAAATAAGTGTGCAAATTAAGGCAAAAACAGCGCTTTAAATTCTGAGGAAATAAGGATTAATTGTTTTTAAGGATACTTTTTACTTTAAGTTTAAACTCTATTGGTTTATTATTCCTTAGTACAACTACCCGGTGAAAATTGTCTGTATTTTGTAATACCGATTTAAAAAGCTG
>Ga0364881_10712_pt1 | contig 13559 bp, 11 predicted proteins | sample ExccelJu500001D4_5_FD_206923 | JGI IMG/M metagenome (GOLD analysis project Ga0364881, IMG submission 206923) | Enriched cells from Trout Bog Lake Hypolimnion, Wisconsin, USA - BchlTB.July30.5000.01.D4 | ecosystem: Environmental > Aquatic > Freshwater > Lake > Hypolimnion/Profundal zone | place...
ACACCGGAAATTATAAGGCAGTCGTTCTACCAGCACGGCGACACGATGCGTTATATTGTTACAAATTTAAATATAAATATTATGCATTATGTGGCGGCCCGCATTTCTCCGTCGGCATTATTTGGCAGATTTTCGCTGAAATGGCTATTCTATACCATTGTAAATAATATGTTTTCTTTATTTAAAGTTTTGGTGGGGGTGGCGGGTAACGCCGCAACATCCGCCGGTCGGTCAGAGATTTTAAGTGGGGATAACATCGGTTCGCCGTTTTTCTCGATCATTGTGCCGACGCGAAATCGGTTGCAGATGTTGGCGGTAACGTTAGAGGGTATCCATTCACAGACGTTCACCGATTATGAGGTCATTGTTATCGATGACGGATCGACGGAGGAGGTCAGAGGCGGGTATCCCCAATTGTGGGCGCAGTTGGATGACCGCTTCCGCCTGGTTACCCTTGGTCCGCCCGGGCACCCCGGAAGCGGACCTTCGGCGGCGCGAAACAATGGCATTGCCGCGGCTCGTGGCCGGTTCGTGACCTTCTGTGATGATGACGATTACTGGATTTCGGCGGATCATCTGGCGGCGGCGGCGCATAGCCTGTCGCAAACTTCCGCCAGGATGTATGTCGGAAATCAAAAAGGTCTGGTCGACGGTATCGATACCCTTCCCGACTGGTTGCCGGACCTGACAAATTTGCTGAGGCGGAGAAGGCGGGTCGATGGCAGCGATGTTTACAAACTCTTGCAAAAAGACCTGATCCTTTCTCGCGCCTTCCCGCATCTCAATATTTTGATAGTTCGCAGGGATGTCGTCGAATCCATCGGCGGCTTCTGGAAGCGGGCCCCTTACGAGGGCGATCTTGATTTTTTCTGGCGATGTCTGGACAAGGTCGATACCGTTCTTTTTCGGTCAAAAATTGTTTCGGCACACAACATTCCCGACCAAAAGAAAACAGACAATGTGTCGACCCAGGTCACCCAGAGGGAACGCTGGTTGCTCCGGGTGACAAATTGCCGGCATGTTTCGACAGCGGTCAGTAATTTTTGGTTGGCAAGAAAAGTACTGGCTTTTGAAGGGGATACCTTGCGCCACTTAACTACAGATATGGTAGAATCAAAGCAGATCTACGCAGCTTTAGGATTCGCCAAACAGGCTTTGGCGGCCAGGTTTTCTACGAAGTGGATTGGTTATACAATGTTTATCCATGTTAGATGGTGGCTGTCGTTTTGGGGATGTCCCGAGCAATGTTGAAATTTGCTTGGCAGGCGCCACTGGTTGATCAAGTTACGCGGCCTTCGTTTTCTCTTCAAGGTTGATATTTCCGGCGTGCTTCAATTGATGAGCCGCCAGTGCCGCTCTGAGGCTTGGAAGTTGTTTCCAGGCTTTGAGTCGTCGAAAGCCTTTGGCCGCCTCCATCATTCCGGCACTGGTCCAGCGCAGGGCCATTGAGGCATCCTGCCAATGCTTGACGTTGTGGCAGACTCTTCGGATGGTTCCGTTCATGTTTTCAATGATGTTGGTGCAGGCCAGCGAGCGGCGCAGCTCGGCGGGCAGCCCCAGACGATTGACGGTAAGGATTTCATCGAGACCCTCCAGGATGCTGCCGGAGACGCCGGGGGATTCCCGTTCCAGGCGGCGGGCCAGATTGGTGATCAGCCGCTCGGCCTTGTCGACATCATTGAGTTCCCAGGCCTGGCGCAACGTCGTGCGCACGCTGGAATGGAGGGATTTGGGCAAGCGATCGGTGATGTTGCGGGCTTTGTGAACCTGGCAACGCTGGATAGGCGTGTGGCGGCCGAATGTCTTGCGGATCGCCTTCGAAAGCGCCTTTGCCCCGTCGATGATGAACAGCCGGCAGGCCGTGGGATCGAGGCCTCGAACAATCAGATTGTCGAGCAAAGCCTGCGCTACAACCGCATTCTCCGTCGCCCCCTCGATCACGCCGAGAGGATGCTTGATGCCGTTGCCATCAATGCCGACCGCGGCCAGCAGGATCAGGTCCTCCTCGATATGGATGCCGTCGATCTGGATGACCAGAAGGTCCAGCTTGGACAGGTCGGACCCCATCCATTCCGCCATCCGTTCCGCCGACAAGGCCACAAACCGGCGTGATACCGCAGATTTCGACACACCGGAACCCTTGGGCGCGGCAATGTCACCCTCCGGCAGGCGAACGGCCCGGCCAAACTTCCGGGTCGAGACATTGATTAGCATCAGATTCATCGCCCATTTGCCAAGAAAGTCTTCCGACATGGCCTCTTCCCAGCTTGGAAGGGCGACCTCTTCTCCGCCGCGTGAGCGGACCCGAGGCCGGGCGACATCGACCTTACCCCCGTGAAAGCCAAGCTTTCCTGTGGTTTTTCCCCAGCGGTATTTTCCCTTGCTCACCTCCCGACCATAGCGGGAGCCGCAAAGCTCGGTCGCGTCTTGATCCATCATCTGGGTCAAAGTGGCGATGCCTGCCGTCAGGCAAAAGCGCTCAAAACTGGCACCAACTTCCTGCCAAGCCTCTTCGACGATTGCAGCAGGAATGGCGGTCAATGTTGTGGTAGATTTCTTCATGGCGTTGCTTTCCTTCATGGATTAGACACCCCGAGCTTACAAGCTCAAGGCGAGCAACGCCTACCTCACAATTTCAACATCCGGCGGGACATCCCCGTCGTTTTTATTTAAGTGAACAAGTCTGGGCTGTACTTCGCAACAGCAAACCCCTCTCTGTGTGCCCAGACAATGGTTTTAAATAATTCAATTTTTACGTTCTTTCCGAGTTGGCCAATTCATCGTAAATGATGGGGTTAAGTTTTTTCCGCAGTGATACAAACCTTTAGTTTAATGGACGCTTCCGGCGAGGGGCAGCATGACATCAAGAGTATCTGCAGATATCGGATTGCTCAGAGACCAGGAGAAACGGCGCATGTTTTCCGTGAAATCCTTCGGGTTGGTTTTCCTTCTCGCACTGTCGGTGTTTGTCTCGGCTCCGACTTTTGCGGCCGACTCCGGGGACCCGTTGAAGACCGGCGTTTTGCGCCGTGGCCCCGATGGCAAACTTTACCTTGACCAGTCCGCTGCGCCGCCGCCGGCGGCGGCGGAACAACCGGCGCAGCAGGCGCCGAGCCAGGCTTTGCCGCCAAAGGCGAATGCGCCGGCTTCCGCCGCCGTTTCGCCGGTCAATCCATCCGCCCCCCATAAGCCGGGAACCATTACCGTTTGCGCCAGCGGCTGCGACGCCCCGGGATTGACGCCGGCGTTGCAGTCGGCCCAGGACGGGGACACGGTTGTCGTTAAGAAAGGAGTGTACACTGACGGCGGGGTGGTCCGCGCCAACCATATTACCCTTCGCGCCGAGGCCGGCGCCTTCCTCAAATCGGCCCTGGTGCAGGGAAAGGGGGCGATCGTCGTCGCCGGCAGCGATACGGTCATCGACGGGCTCGACTGTTCCGAAATTGCCTCGCCTGATCGCAATGGCGCCTGTATCCGGATGGAGGGGCATACCCTGACCCTGCGCCACGTCCATTTTCACGATGCCGAGGAGGGGATGCTGATCGCACCTCACAGCGGCATCATCACCGTCGAGGACAGTGTCCTGGAACGGTTGGGCAAGGACGGTTATGCACATGCGATTTATTGTAACGAAACAGACGCCTTGATTATCAAGCGGTCGAGGATCCTGTCGTCGAAAAGCGAAGGCCATGAAGTCAAAAGCCGTGCGGCGCGCACCGTTATCGAGGACAGCATTATTGCGTCCCTGGACGGGCTGGACAGTCGCTCGCTTGACATTCCCAATGGCGGTGAAGTCGTTTTACGGAACAGTGTCATTGAGAAGGGGCTGAATTCCTCCAACGGTGAACTGATCGGCTATGGCCTGGAAGGGCTGAAGCATTCGGTTAACAGTTTAACCCTCGAAGGTGTGACCCTCATTCTCGACCGGCAAAATCCTGTTTTTCTCAACGGTCAGGTGCGCCCGGTCTTTCGCGCCGCGACCCTGATCGGCGGTGAAAAGCGGACCGAGGAGGGATTGACCTGGTATCCCGACCGGGCCGCTGCCGGTCTGGCCGCCTATCCCGACCTATCGGGGAAGGGAGAGGCCGCGGCCGGACGGGAAAAAGCGGTGGCCCTGCCGGCCTCCGAGACATCGCGCAGTTCTAAGGAAAAGCGGGTTTGCGCCGGCGGTGGAGCCGGCTGTGATTATGAGTCTCTGACCAAAGCCCTGCGCGAGGCCGAAACGGGCAGTGTTATTATCATGGCGCCCGGGCTTTACGCCGAAGCGGCCGTCGTGCGAGCCAACCATGTGACGATCAAGGCCGAACCGGGCGCGCGCTTGAGCGGCGCCGCGGCGGAAGGAAAAGCGGCTTTGGTTCTCAAGGGTGAGGATACGGTCATCGAGTCGCTGGAATGCTCGGGCATAACGGTGCCGGACCAGAACGGTGCCTGCGTCCGCCTGGAGGGGCGTAACTTGACCCTTCGCCATGTGTATTTCCACGACAGTGAACAGGGTTTGCTGGCCAATGACGATACCGGTGATATTTCCATCGAAGACAGTCGCTTTGAAAATCTCGGCTTCAATGGCCGCGCACATGCCATGTACGTCAATCAGGCCAAGTCCCTGACCATCCGCAACACCACCGTTTTAAGCACCAAGGGAAAAGGCCATGGCATCAAGACCCGGGCGGCGAAAACCCTCATCGAACACACGGTGGTCGCCTCCCTGGACTCGCAGGACAGCCGGTTGATCGACGCCTCGGTCGGCGGCGATGTTGTTATTCGTGATTGCGTGCTAGAAAAAGGACCTCGCAGCGATAACGTCGAGGCCATCGGTTATGGCCTGGAAGGCATGACATGGCCCACCAATGGGCTCACCATCGAAAACACCACCTTCATCATGGATCGTTCTTCCAGTGCTTTGGCCAAAAGCAAGATCACCGGTCACATGATGGGCGGCAAGGTCATCGGTGGCGGCAACGCCAGTATCAAGCGCTTTATCGGCAAGATCGTCGGCATCGCCTTTCCCGGCAAGATTGGTGACAATCTGGACCTTGATGGCAATGTCCAATGGTTTTCTGATCGGGAGGCCGCTGGCTTGAAGCCATTCCCGGAACTTCCCGCCCGGTAACGGGAGGGGGGCCGTCAGTGGACGGTCCCGTCCCCCTCCAGGGGCTTCACCTGTCCCGACAGCTTGTTATTTGACAGTTGGGCTTCGGTCGCCGTGATATTCCTTACGAAGATCGTCTGGTGTTCGTTATCGTTTTGGAATGACGAATCCTTAATGACGATTTCCTGTGTGCGATGGGTGATCCCTTCGGCGCCAATAGAGATTGCCGCCGAATAGTTCTGAGATTTGGGGCCTTTCTCCATCACGGTGTCACGCACCACCAGCGAGCCGCCGTTCGGAATATCGATCAGGTAACTCGCGGTTCCTTCCGATCCGTCGCGGATGTCACAGCCGATGATTTCCGTCCGCAAGGCCCGTGACTTGATATGGTGGCCTTCCCGGGTTTCAAAAAAACGGGTATTTTCGATATGCAGCAATTCCAATTCGCCGCCTGCATATACCCCATGGCCGCAACCGCCCGAGTTAATGCAGGTCCCGTCGCGGACGAATTCGCTGTTCCTGATGGTAATGGTCGCACCGGGAACCGCCCCCAAAATGCCATTTTGATTATTGATGAATTTGACACCTTCGATGGTCAGATTTTTTCCCTCGGCCCTTATCCCGGCTCCATTGCCATCGGGGACCCGCGCCCTGGCCAGAGTAAGATTTCGAATTGTCATATTATTGCCGACGGTCACCAACAACGCCTTGCCGCCACAGGCCTTGTCGGTGATGATCGCTCCTGCGTTAGGTGCTACCCCCTCGATGGTCAGGTCGTTGGCCGGAATGACGGCGCAATCAAAGTACTCTCCGGCGAGAATGACAATTTTGTCGCCATCCCTGGCCTCCCTCACTGCTTCCGACAGCAGTTTGTAGGGCCGGTCCGCACCAACCTCGAGGGTTCTGGCCTCGCATCGGACAAATAATGACTGAATGATGAACAATGGTATGATAAAAAAGAATGCCTTTCTGTGTGAAATCATGGTACCTCCGCTTTTCCTATAAAAATATGTTCAAGAATATTTGGATTTTGGCTTTGAGCGCCAGATGGTGAGTGTCATTTTGCGGTGTCGACATATGGATTTTGAGCACATGGTCCGACGATGACCAGCCTTTCCAGGCAATTGCTGCGCGGCACAGTATGGATGGTGGCCATGCGGTGGGCAATACGCTTCATCGGCCTTGCCAATACAGCGATCATCGCCCGGCTATTGACGCCTGAGGATTTTGGTCTGGTTGCCCTGGCAATGATTGCCGTCGAGTTCGCCATTACCGTCACTGATGGTGATATTGACATGGCCATCGTCAGATCCCGCGATGCCAGTCGCGACCTGACCCACACCGGTTGGACGTTGAAGGTCATTGTCGGGGTGCTGACAACCGGGGCGTTGATGGTTTGCGCGCCACTCGTTGCCGAAATGTTCGGCGATCAACGATTGACACTGATTGTCCGTATTGCTGCGATGAAACCGATAATCCTAGGATTCGAGAATATCGGGGTCACCGAATTTCGACGAAAATTGAATTTCCAGAGGGAATTTCATTACCTGGTCATACAAAGGATCGCTACCTTCGGTCTTGGACTTGTTTTGGCGTTTTCGTTTCGCAATTACTTCGCCTTGGCTTGCGCTGGCCCCGTATCCGCCGTGGTGACCATCGCCTTGAGTTACCTGATGGTGCGCAGCTGTCCCCACCTGGCCCTCGCCCATTGGCGCGAACTCTGGGCTTTTTCCCGTTGGCAGATGCTTTTTAACACGGCGCGGCTTCTCGGCGACCGCTGCGACCAGGTCGCTATGGGCCAGATTTCCGGTGTGGTCGACACCGGTGTTTACGCCGTGGGATCCGATCTGGCATTGATACCAAGCCGCGATGTCATGTTGCCGGCCGGTCGCGCTTTGATGCCAACCTATGCCACGGTATCCGGTGATCCGGCGGAATTGAATTCCGCATTCTGTACAGTGTTGGGTTTCGCTGTGGTGGCCGCCAGTTCATTGGGATTGGGATTGGCCTCGGTCGCCGGAGACGCGGTCAAGTTGATCCTTGGCAATCAGTGGATTGGCGCCGTGCCCTTTGTCAAATGGCTGGCTGTTTATGCCGCCCTTGAAGGCATTTGGCTAATGCTCGACCCCTTTCTGATCGCCGCCCATAAGGAACGACTTCTGGCGCTTTCCAATGTCTGTCTGGCGACTTTGACGGTGCCCGCGGTCGTCCTTGGTGCGCAGTTCTTTGGCGTCTCCTGGATTCCCGGTTGCCGCATTGTGGTCATCTTTGGATGCCTGGTAAGCGTCATGGCCTGGTTGATTTTCCAGAAGTTGGTATCTCTGCTTCAGATCCTGGACATTGTCTGGCGTCCCGTAACAGCTGCCATTGCCATGGTTCTGGCCGTCGGTTTCTTCCGCCTTGATCCATCTTTTATTGTCGCTTTTTCGCTCATTCACGATGTGTTCATCGGTGCCGCGACTTACGGCGCAGCTCTATTGCTTTTGTGGTTCCTGGCGGCGCGTCCGGAGGGTGTGGAACAAAAGGTGGTGGTTTTTGTAGCCCCGCGTTTGACGCCGTTAATCAAACGGCTTTTTGGATAACACTTCAAAACCCGTCACTGCTTTCTTTGGGGCGTGGTATGACGTATTTCACAACTGCCGTTTATCCTTTTCATCCTCTCTATCGTGCGTCTATTTTGTTGGCAATATCGGGCAATAAATCGGAACATTCCCCGTGAATGGGGCAAACGAGAATAGAGATGACCTTTGGCTGAAACGCGGGATGCAAACAAACTGAATGGGATCGAAGCCTGTCGTGGCGTCGCCGCGACAGTGGTCGTCCTCTACCACGCCGCCCGGCACCTGGACCACGCATACGGTGTTCCAAGCCTAATGAGTGTTTTTCAGTTTGGTCACGCCGGTGTTGATCTGTTCTTTGTAATCAGTGGCTTCATTATATTGTATGTCCATTATGAGGACGTAGGTTGCCCCGAAAGGCTCGGTCGCTATGTCAGGCGGCGGGTAACTCGCATTCTTCCCACCTATTGGGTCGCACTTGCGCTGACAATTATTTTGGGCTTGGCCGGTCACCAGCCCCTACCCCAAGTTTTTCAGGTAATTTTGTCGGCCATTCTGCTCCCGTCTCATAACGAGCCGTTACTCGGAGTGGCTTGGACTCTGCAATACGAAATCGTCTTTTATGCGGTATTCTGCTTACTAGTCTTTTCTCGTAGGGCTGGATTGGTGGTGCTGCCCCTGTGGCTAGCCTGGATCATGCTGGCAAATGTTACCGGCGATGACGGGGGGGGCATACCGCCATCGCTATATAAAATGTATAATATCGAGTTTTATTTCGGAATGGGTGTCGCGTATTCCCTAAGAAAATACACTGTGCCGTCGCCAAGAATAGCATTATTCACGGGCATTGCTTTATTTGGCATGGCAGCTTTAGCTGAGAATGTTAAGTTCATCGATGGGTACGCAGCCATTAGCCGAATAATTTATGGTTTTCCATCGGCATTAATAATACTTGGTGCGGCGGAATCTGATCGTCAAAAATTAATTACTGTACCAAAAGTTCTAAAAATACTTGGTGCAGCATCCTATTCGATATATCTATTTCAATTCATTTTCATTGGTATAACTTGGAAAATTTGGCTTTTTACGGGGCTGGATAAAAATTTACCTAGCTTCGCGAGCTTTCCGTTGCTTGCGACCGCCGGTGTCGCGGGCGGCGTCGCTATGTCACGGATGGTTGAGTATCCTTTGATGGGGTTCGTGCGAAATCTTCGTGAGCGTCGCTGCTGAGATTCCTTATACCAACCTGCACGGTGCATGACTCATAAGAGGGGGATTCCCAGGAACGTCGGAATATGAGTCACTATGGAAAATGGGATGAGGTTTTCCATGGCTGCTCCACTTCCCCTTCGTCGAGATTATGATGCACCCAAGCTTCGATCACTGGCTCGTCGATCGAGAGACGCAGATCAGACCCGACGCTTGCTTGCTTTGGCACTGATTTACGATGGCGGGGGCCGAAGTGCTGCGGCCCAAGTGGGTGGCGTTGGTCTTCAAATCGTTCGCGATTGGGTCCTCCATTTCAACGCGGACGGGCCGGTGGGGCTGGTCGCTCGGAAAGCGCAGGGACCAACGCCGAAGCTGACAATTGCCCAGCGGAAGGCATTGGAAGAAAAGGTGGGCTGCGGACCGATTCCGGCGGTGGACGGTGTGGTGCGCTGGCGTCTGAAGGACCTTGCCCAATGGATTTTCCAGGAATTTGGCATTTCCCTCGACGAAACAACCATTGGCCGGGAACTCAAGGCGATGGGATTCCGAAAATTATCGGCACGACCCAAACATCATGAGCAGAACGAGCAATCTGTTGAAGACTTTAAAAAAAATTTCCCGCCCGCCTGGCAGAGGTGCGTGCCAGCCTGCCACCGGGAACAAAAATAGAGCTGTGGTGGCAGGATGAAGCTCGCGTCGGCCAAAAGAACAAAATCACCCGGCGTTGGGCGAGACGAGGAACCCGACCATCGGCACCCAAAGACCAACGGACCAAGTCGGCCTACATCTTCGGTGCCATTTGTCCCGATCGCGGTGTCGGCGCTGCCCTGGTCTTGCCTCGCTGCGATACCCCGGCCATGCAATGGCATTTGGACGAGATCGCATCCCAGGTGGCACCAGGTGCCCACGCCGTTCTCATGCTTGATCAGGCCGGATGGCACACTACCGACAAACTGGTGGTGCCGGAAAACATCACCATCCTCCCATTGCCGCCCAAATCGCCGGAACTCAACCCAGTGGAAAACATCTGGCAGTTCATCCGCGAGAATTGGTTATCGAAACGAATATTCGCTTCCTACAACCAGATCGTCGCTCTGTGCTGCGAAGCTTGGAACAAGCTGATCGACCAACCATGGCAAATCATCTCCATCGGTCGTCGTCAGTGGGCTCATGGGTTCTGATCAATGCAGGTTGGTATTATGCCTCCGTGTGGGTTGATGCGGAGGCCTTTGGATTACGCGGACTGCCCATTTGTCAGAACCTTCGCGGCGTCTCGTTGACGCCACCATTTGCGAATCGCATTCATTGCCGGCTTTTCGACGAGGTTAGAAATAATTGTCGCTAAGCTCAAAGCCATACCGATGGCAAGTACAGCTGCTAATTGCCTGGATATGCCGATATTTTCCAGAAAAACCATGAGGCGGAATCCTATCATTTGGTGGCAGACATAAAGGGGGTAGGAAATGCCTCCCAACCAGAGTAACGGTCGAATGACTAACCAATTGAGGCGCCCTTTTACTGCAAGTATGAAGACTCCTAGAAAAAATGTAAAAACCAGTGCAACTGGCAGCGGTTCTGCAATGAAAATTGATAAAATAGAAAGTGATATTAGCGAAAAGCAAATAAAATTACTTTTACCTCTCCATAAATGATAAAGCATTATGCCTGCCACAAAAAAGTGCCCCTCACTAAGTAATCCATATCTCTGTATTTTCCACCAGATATCTATATGAAAATGCGATAACACCGTTTTAACTATGCACGCGGAGACCCACAACATGCAAATTAGATAAATACGAGGCATGAGCCTTAGAAATAAGATAGAAGAACAGATGATGTAGAAGCAAAGCTCAACAGTTAACGTTCTGTAAACGCCATCTATGGGATCTATTCCAATAAACTCTTGAAGCATTGTTAGGTTTAATAAGAACTGTAAAGCGGTATATTTTTGAATACCGAGTGGAAAAGTTGATCCGGCAATATATGTTAATGAAACTGCCATCCAATAAGTTGGAAACAGCCGAGAAAAGCGAGATACAACGAAATCACCAAAATTCCGGCACCTATCCAACGTCCAGATTATGACGAATCCACTGATCATGAAGAAGCACCAAACTGCGAAGGACCCGATATACCATATAGGAAAGGTATCCAAGCCAGGAATTGAAATATATCCCTCTGGCTCACATTGACGTGCACATATTGTCCCATAACGATGTAGCATATGGTAGCACACCACAGTAAATGCGGCTATCCCCCGAAAGACATCAAGTTCAAGAAATCTATTGTTAAATTGTTCTGTGTTATTTATTGTCATGGTCTATTCTCTTGTATAATAACCACATATAACCCATTTTGGTGTATTTTGCGACACATTTTATTGGGCTGAGCTTCTCTTTATCAGGATGCTCATCCCATTGATATCGCGGGCGTTCTTATCCTACGAAGGGGCGTCGTAATTGCTCACGGGGGTGGCAAAATGGCTTGCGCGGTGACTCGGAATATGAGTCAACCTATGTATGAAGCTGCCTATCCGTTATCGCCTGACAGAAGATGAGAAAGATGCCTTGCTGGCGGAGCAGGCGGCGCTGATCGAACGTCTGGCGGCGCGGATTGCGGTTGTCGGCAAACCGAGGAAGACATCTTCAAATTCTCACACGCCGCCGTCCAAAGACGGCCCCGGTCAGCCGCCGGCGCTCAACGCCGGAAATAACCTGAACCTGAGCCATTGCCTGTCCTTTGCAGTGCTGCAAAGTAAGCGTGAAGACGTATAGATCGCCGGCATGGGGATCGCGACCCAAGGCTTCTGTGAACGCCGGTCAGAATCCGGATCAAAATGACGGCGTCTAATTTTCCGGCACGCCAGTTGCGTGAGCCGGGTCTTGCCGTCGAACGCATGGTGGCCAACACGGCATGGAAAGTGAGTGTTGTCAAGCCCTTGCCGCCGAAGGCGGTGGCCGAAGGCCAGGCTTTACAACGCGAGCGACCCCACCAAACTTGGGCACCGGCGCCGCTCGGCTCATGAAAAACGCCGTCAAATAGATGCGGATTCTCACCAGCGGCAACAGCTTCTTGAACCTGGAGGGCCAGGCCGTTCATGCCCTTGCGCATGTCGGAACGCCCCACAGCCAACCAGACCCGCGCATTGCTGGGAACCAGGATCATCTCCGCAGAAGTGCACTGACCACTGCCGCCGCGAGATCCGGCGAAATCGATCTCGGAATACGAACCCGAGCCCCGTCATCGATGAACACTTCGATCGCCTCGCCGTTGGCGCTCTCGATGGAAGGCATCGGTCCCGAAACCACTACCTCGGCGAAACCCGTTGCCTTGCTCCGCAATTCTTGTCGCCAGCGGTAAATCTGGTTGCCGCACACGTCGGCACGGCGTGCCACGTCGCTGACGATGGCGCCCGGTGCAAAGGCTTCCGCGACAATCGCCCGCTTCTGGACCTCGCTCCAACGCCGACGGCGTTCGACACCCGTAATGACCTGCATTTGCCCCATCGCACTGCCTCTTGCATCGGTGCAAGCACCAGTGTTTGCACCGATGCCATTACGACAGATCTGATAGCGGGGCGGTAGGCGGCCCTCGGCGGAGGGTTACAATCCAGGTCACGCACATCGTTATTTTTGGAAAAAAAATAGGCGATCCACAAAAGCGGCGTCCGCAAAATCCATGGCATTGATCTACGTGACGTATATTCGCCACCTCGCAGGAAAAACCCATCCCAAATGGCGGCAAGCATCGCTTGGGCGACGAGTGGGCTCAAGGTCAAGAGATCATTCTTCACAATTTCCTTTAGGCGCTTTGCCGCTTCCCAATAAGCTGCCTTGATACGCCAATGGAAACCACGATATTTGTCCATGAGAATAATCGCATTGCGGCTCATATAATAACTGACATGAGGTGCAACTTGATCCCCAGAGTCCTTTTTTTTTCTTTCATGTAAAATTGTAACATCATCCATATAAATATTTATAAAACCTGCTCGAAGACACCGAATAGATAAATCTATATCTTCCTGATAAGCAAAAAAGGTCTCATCAAAACCACCTACTTCCTCATGGGCGGATCGGCTAAACAATGCAGCAGCTCCGACTACAGCGACACGGTCTGGATGGGCTCGTACCAAGGATCGCCCTTCGTGCATTTGGTTGCTTACCTTCAATGTGACACCATCCTCAAGCACGATTGCCCCGGTAACCTGATAGGTGTCTGGCTGGTCCTGATTAGCTACCAGTGGGCTAATCAAACCGATACGGGGAATGGTTCCGGCTTTGGCAATTAATTTGGAAAGAACATCTGGGTTGCATTCAGCGTCGTTATTGAACATCCATACGTAATCTGCACCGCGGTCGAAAGCGTGACGCATAAGGGTATTCATTCCTCCAGTAAAACCAAGATTAACAGGGCTGTTCAAAAAGGTAACGTCCGAAAACGCAATCTTCAGTTCTTCGAAGCCTTCGGCCGTAGAGCCGTTGTCCAACACCACGACAAAGAAGTTTTTATAATCAAGGCAGGCAATAGATCGCAGTGCCACCTCTGTCATATTATGCTTGTTCCAATTGAGGACGATGATGCCGACGAGCGGCAAATGTCCTTTATTTTGAATAGAGGCCGATGTTCCAGTGTTCATAATGCAGGGCTCGTTTCTGAGAGAAATTAGTAAAAAAAACTAGTCGTAAGACAAGGGCGCCAAC
>Ga0364881_10754_pt1 | contig 13502 bp, 12 predicted proteins | sample ExccelJu500001D4_5_FD_206923 | JGI IMG/M metagenome (GOLD analysis project Ga0364881, IMG submission 206923) | Enriched cells from Trout Bog Lake Hypolimnion, Wisconsin, USA - BchlTB.July30.5000.01.D4 | ecosystem: Environmental > Aquatic > Freshwater > Lake > Hypolimnion/Profundal zone | place...
TTTTAGCTGTAGAGACAAGCATGATGTTCGGCAAGATCAGGGGCAGAAAGGATGGAAACCATTGATAACATAATAGCCATCCCTGTTTTCCGTGAGCATAAAATCATTGATTACCGCTATTGTTCGTGTTTATGAATCCATGCACTTTTACGCCATCAGATTATTCAAAATAAAAAATCGATTTTATGAAAAAATACTTGCTTTTTTCGCTGGCCGTATGGAGATTGTTTGGTATAGCCATATTGCTCATTTCAGGAAGCAGTATGGCATTTGCCCAGGCAAATGAACCATATATTTATGGGGAGATGGGCTGCGGAGACGGCTCTCATGGCCTGTTTCAAATGACGCTGAACACTGTGCTTTCAAACAGCAATATTATTTCAATCAGCTATTATTATGCCTCGCGCCGTTCACCTGCACCATCGGATTATCAGCCGGGGCTAAACATTCCTGCCTTTCCGCAACAAGTGCTATCCGTGTTCGGGTTATCGTATGGCAAGGTCTTTTTTTCAAACACCCCTTGTGTAAGATATATTCTGAAAGGCGGCCTTTGTGCCGGGGTAACACTTACGCCGGTTGATTTTGAATACAACACCAATAGGTTCTTTTCTTCCAACTATAATTATGCTAACCAGGAAAAATTTGTGATAGGCATTGTATTGAATCCTGTGATAGAATTCCCGGTAGGCAGAGGGTTTGGTTTTTCTATCGGGCCATACGTAAATGTAAACGCCGTTACTTCCGTTTTAGCTATAGAGACAAGCATGATGTTCGGAAAGCTCAGGGGCAGAAAGGATGGAAACTACAGATAACATTGTAGTTGGCGGCAAGGTATCATCTGATTATTCACACCTGCAGACCGGTCATATCCGGTATGTTTAAAAATAGCACAGCTATGATTGAAATATTGTTCAAAATAATCTTATCGGTTTTAGTTGCCGACCTTATGACGGGCATTGTGCACTGGTGGGAAGATGCATATGGTAACCCTGATTGGAAATTTTTCGGAAAGTCTGTTATTGAGCCCAACCTGAGGCATCATAAATCACCGAGGGAATTTATTAAAGGGTCTTACTGGAGCCGTATTAATACCTCTTTTTACCTGGGATTAGTATTGATTTTCCTTTGCTGGTGCTTTTCCATTCTAAACATTTATTCTTTATTGAGCATCGTTATCGCTATGCATGGCAATGAGGTGCACAGGTTTTCGCACCAGACAGATAAAGAAAACGGCAAGCTGATCGTTTTTCTTCAGCGGGCAGGGATACTGCAATCGCGAAAGCATCATGGATTCCATCATAAAGCGCCATTTGCCTGTAATTATTGCGTGGTCACCAATTATGTTAACCCGGTATTGCAATTCTTTTTTTTCTGGACGATCATGGAACAGCTTGTAGAAAGCGGATTAGGCATTAAAGCGCTGCGGGGCACAGTTGTAAGAAACGAATTATAGGGACAGGTAAAAACATCTATCCCTGTTTTCCGTGAGCATAAAACCACTGATTCATGGTATTGTACAGGTTTCTGAATCCCTTCACATTTACATCATTGCATTATTCAACCACATAAAAACAAACGAAATGAAAAAGCTATCGATTATCTATTTAATTTTAGTTACACAGCCGCTCCTTATGAGCGCCATTTGCGCAGAGGCGCAAATTATTCATACCGTTGCCGGCAGTAGCGGTGTGGGGGCATATACCGGCGATGGCGGCCCTGCAACTGCGGCCACATTAAACATGCCAACCGACGTGGCAATAAACAGTTCCGGTAATTTGTTTATTGCAGATACCTATAATGGGGTAATCCGCAAGGTGAATAGTGTGGGCATCATTACCACAGTAGCAGGGGGAGGGACAAGTTCCCCGGCAGACGGTGGCCCGGCCACAGACGCCGACATATTTGACCCGATCGATGTTGCCGCCGACAATGCCGGGAATATCTACATCGCCAGCGCGGCCAATATTTTAAAAGTAAATGCTTCCGGCATGATCAGCATTGTTGCGGGTGGCGGGTTCGGTTATGGTGGTGATGGCGGGCCGGCAACAGCTGCCCTGTTGAACCCTGTCGAAGGTATTACTGTTGACGCTGCCGGCAACCTTTATATTGCCGATGCGCTGAATAATGTGATCCGGAAGGTGAACAGCGCCGGTATCATTTCCACGGTGGCCGGCAATAATACCGCCGGCTTTGGCGGCGATGGAGGGCCTGCGACAAATGCTGTGTTAGATACTCCTGCAAAAGTAGCCGTAGATGGCGCAGGCAATATGTATATATCAGATACCAGGAACCACCGCCTGCGTAAGGTGAATACATCGGGAATGATCTCAACGATAACGGGCAATGGTGTATTAGGAGTTTCAGGTGACGGCGGCCCTGCAACAGCGGCCCAGTTGCTTGATCCATGGGGTATTACAATGGATGGATCGGGTAACCTGTTTTTTACTGATGGCAACCGTATCCGTAAGATAAACAGCACGGGAATAATAACAACTGTTGCCGGCAGTTACTCATCATCCGGATTCAGCGGCGATGGCGGTGCCGCAACCGCTGCAGAATTAAATTCGCCCCTGGGAGTGGCCGTAGATGGCCCAGGAAATATATTCATTGCGGATGTACAGAATCAGCGTATCCGTAAAGTTACTCCAGGTGCAAGCACCGGGATAAATCATGCCATTAATGCATACAATGACCTGGCGCTATTTCCCAATCCCAATAACGGCGCATTTATAGTGAAAGGGACTCTGGCTGCCCGCACTGATGGAAATGTGAGTGTTGAAATAATAAATATGCAGGGGCAGCCAGTTTATCAAAGCAATGCATTCATTGCTTCGGGCATCATCAACACGCAAATAACACTTGATAAGGAACTACCGGAGGGCATTTACATGCTGCGGATCAGTTCAGAAGATGAAACACATACGTTCAGGCTGCTCATTGAAAAATAAAGAAGAGACTACGTCCTTGTATTACATTAAATAAAATTTGTAATTTATCGAATTTATTTTTTTAAAATAAAAATAACTACAATAATGAAACTTTTTTTTCTAATCATATTACTATTCCCGCTCAGTTTGTTTGCGCAAAAACAAGGCCAGGCACTTGTTGACTCCATGCTTAAACAACTGCCCCAACTAAAAGAAGATACCAATAAAGTAAAGTTGTTTGGCAGCATTTCATTTGAATACAGAAAATTCAACCCCGATGAAGGGATAAAATATGGAAAAGAAGGGGTTGCATTGGCTGAAAAACTTGGCTGGAAAAAAGGTATTGCCGATTGTGCCAACTGTGTAGGGATAAACTATATGAGTAAATCTGATTTTACAAATGCTTTAGAATACTATTTTAAAGCATTGAAACTAAATGAAGAGCTCGGACTGAAAAAAGTAATCAGCTCTAACCTGAATAATATCGGATGTATCTATAATTATCAAAGCGATTATAATAAGGCATCGGAATATTATTTAAAAGCCTTAACGATGGATGAGGAGTATAGAGACACTGCGGGTATATTTTCGGACTTAAATAATCTCGGGCTAGTTTACCATTACCAGGGAAATTATTCCCAAGCGTTGGATTATTTTTTTAAAGCGATAAAAATAAGTGAGCGAATTAATCGTAAAGATATGGAAACTACTACCCTGACGAATATCGGGCTGGTTTTTATGCAAGAAAAGGATTATAATAAAGCACTGGAATATTATTACAGATCAATAGAAATAGGCAGGCAAACCGGAGACAGCCAAACTATTAACAAAGACTTAAGTAACATTGGGCTTACCTATAAAAAGATGGGCGATTTTTCAAAAGCTGAAGAATATTATAAGCAGGCATTGAGCCTGTCTGAAAAATTAAATAATAAATATGGCATAGCCATAATTTTTGGTAACCTGGCGGCTGTTTGTCTGAATAAAAAAGACTACAAAAATACGTTAGCTTATTATCAGAAATCAGCGCAACTTTTTGAAGAAATGGGTCAGAAAAGTGGTTTGGCACAAACCCAAAATGGTATGGGAGTACTCTATATGGAGATAGCAAAAGACAGTTCAGAAACAACTGCTACAAAGCGCAGTAGTTTGCAAAAGGCTATAGGTTATTTAAGCAACGCCATAAAAATGCATTCCGAAATGAAGAATATAAAGGGACTTCTTGAGGACTATACTGATATTTCAGATGCCTGGCTGCTTTACGGGAACACTAAACTCGCCTTAGAAAATTATAAACAATATGTTTTTTATAAAGACTCTGTTTTTTCTTCCGATAGCAAAACCAAGATCGCCAAACTGGAACACCAGCGGGAACTGGACCTAAAAGAAAGCCAGATAAAACTATTAGAACAGGAAAATAAAATACAAGAACTTAATGCACACAAGGAAAAATTAATAAGAAAAGTTATGGCGGGCGGTATTATAATGATCATTATTCTGGCCGGCATGATGGCCATGTATTTTGTAAGGAAACAACAGCATGAAAAACTGGTGGCCGGTGAAAAGATAAATACCCTGCTGAAAGACCAGGAGCTAAGATCGGTAAGCGATATGCTGGATGCACAGGAAGGAGAACGGAAGCGCATCGCTTCCGAACTTCATGACCGGCTGGGCAGCATGTTGTCCACGGTAAAACTTTATTTCAATTCGGTGGAGGAACAGATAGATGTAATGAAGGAACAAAACAGGAGCCAATATCATAAGGCCACCTCTTTGCTGGACGAAGCATGTGATGAGGTGCGCAAGATATCCCATGATCTTGTTTCCGGCGAGTTAGTAAAATTTGGGTTGGTGCCCGCGCTCAGCCAGTTAAAGGAAACGATAGAAAATACCGGCAAATTGAAAATGGAGGTGCTGGCTTTCGGGATGGAAAAGAGGCTGGAAGGAAATGTGGAAATATCATTGTACCGGGTAGTGCAGGAATTAATGAACAATATATTGAAACATTCGAAAGCAGACAAGGTTACGATCCAGTTGAATAAAGTAGAAAATAACCTCAATATCGTGGTTGAAGATAATGGCGTAGGGTTTGATGTTGTCGCGGCCCGGCTGAAGGGCGGTATGGGCTTAAAGAACCTGGAATCAAGGATCAATAAATTAAGCGGTACTATCTCTATTGATTCGGGAAGAGGCAGGGGAACAACAACCATAATTGATATACCGGTCTAAAATTTATTTCATGATAAGAATCATTATTGCAGATGATCACTTGATGTTCATTGACGGCATTAAGGCATTGCTCGGCAATGAGCCGGAGGTAAATATCGTGGGCCATGCGCTTAATGGAGTAGCATTGCTGTCTCTACTCGAGAAAGAAAAAACGGATATCATACTACTTGATGTAAATATGCCGGTGATGGATGGTATAGAAACCACAAAGCAGGTATGCCAAAAATACCCTGATGTAAAGATCATTATGCTCACCATGCACAATAACCATGAATTTATTTATGGACTGATCCATGCGGGCGCGTCTGGCTATATCCTTAAAAACACCGGAAAAGAAGAATTAATGGATGCAATCAGGAGCGTCTATAAAGGAAAAACTTTTTATAGTGAAGATGTGAAGGAAACCATTATGCAGAATATTTCCCAAAGACCTGCGGAGCAAAAAATAGAGGCAACTCGTCTGACAGACAGGGAAAAAGAAGTGCTGAAACTTATAGCAATGGAGTACAACACGCATGAGATCGCAGAGAAACTATTTATTAGCATAAATACCGTTGAGACCCACCGCAAAAACCTGCTAAGCAAACTCAATGCAAAAAACATTGCTGGTTTGGTGAAATTCGCATTGCAGACAGGGCTCATTTCATAATGTAATAATTAATGCTATTGCCATTCCTCAACTTCTAAATTTATACTCATAAGCAGCCTGCAAATGATTACAAACAAATTAATTGGAAGATAGCTATTGTATTTATATCACACAGGACTGTTATAGGAATACAACAAAATAGTAGTTTCTCACTCCTCTTTTGCCCCGTCAATTTCCTTAATAACCTCAATAAAATCAATCATTTCAGTAAGGATTGAGTTAGATAATTCTCCCGTTTTGACTACATTGAAAATCAAGCACTTAGGTATAAAAACCTGGGTGCTTTTTTCTTTTGGGTACAACATAGGTACAACATTTGAGGGCTTATTTGTACCAAAATGGTTTAAAATGTTGTTTGAGGGCGGACAAATTGCCCACCCTACGGTTTGGATTATTCGTTTTCCGAAACGGCACAAAGGGTTATCTTTCCGTCAAGCTGTACGCAATCCAGAAGGATATTGAAACCGTTGCTGTCTTTATGAGCAAAAGAGGCACCGATGCGGGTAAAGTAGCTTTTATCTTTCCCATCGCGTACACTGTAAGCATAAAGTGTTGGTTTTTTTCCTTTCGTTGTAGTGTTTATTTTTTTCATTTTAGTTCTCTTTTTTATAAGGCTGCTTAATTGCGTCCTTATGAGAGCCATAAAAAGTCGCATTAGTATGGTATAACGTACTTGTTGTAAATTCCGGAGCATGTTGACCCACCATTCCGTTTTATGTTGACCCACCCCTCAAAGGAGATTCCGGCATGATGACCCATTGAAATATCTTTTGGCCATAGCTGTATTCTGGTATCTTGACCCACCGGGCGTTGGCTGCCATTCCGGCATGTTGACCCACTGGATAATCCGGGATGAACCCCTCTTTTTAGAGTCAGTTCCGGGATGTCGACCCACCTGTCGGAGGATCATGGGGTGCGATTCCGGGATGTTGACCCACCTTCCGGGCGATCATTGTGGAACGATTCCGGCATGTTGACCCACCTCTGGGAAGATTATTGGAACGATTCCGGCATGTTGCCCCACCCGTTTAGCTGGCAAAATGAAAGGCTTTTTGATGTTAATTGCCCTTAAAAAAACAAGGGTATGGCTCAAAAACCAATAGAAATGGAACAATTAAAGCAAGTACTGCAGTTAAGTAAAGAAGGCGTGGCAATTAGGGAAATTGCACGCAGAGTAGGTATCAGTCGGAACAGTGTTCGCAGCTATTTGCGGGTACTTGAAGATCAAGACCGCCTTTCAGATAAGGATTTGGCCGAAAAAGCCTATAATAATGAGGCACAAGATGCTCAAACGCAACGGCATTATGATCTGGTTCAACACTTTGTAGCCCATGTAAATGAACTGGGTAAGCCGGGTGTTACACGGCAACTGTTGTGGACGGAGTATTTACTGGAACATACTGATGGGTATGGTTATAGCCAGTATTGCCATCACCTCGGTGGCTGGCTCAATAAAAAGGATTTAGCCATGCACCTTGAATACACTCCCGGTGATCTGATGATGATTGATTTTGCCGGAAAAAAGTTCCATTACACAGAAAAGGGTACAGATAAGTTGGTTCCCTGCGAAGTGTTTGTGGGTATTTTGCCCTATAGCGGAATGATATTTTGTTATGCAGTGGCTTCCCAGCAAACAGCAGATTTCGTTAGCTGCATTAACCGGATGCTACAGTTTTATGGAGGCGTACCTAAGACCATTCTTTGTGATAACCTGAAAACAGCCGTTATCAGATGCGATAAATACGAACCTGTATTTACCGATGTTTGCTACCAGCTATCGGCCCACTACCAAACCACTTTCAGCGCTGCCCGGCCCTATGAGCCCCGTGATAAAGCAATGGTGGAAAAGGCAGTAAGCATCATCTACAATAATATCTATGGCCCTTTGCGCAATGATGTTTTCCATAGCCAGGAAGAAGTAAACCGTGCATTTAATGGCAGGTTGCAGCTGCTTAATGACAAATCCTATAAAGGCAGCCCGCACAGCAGGAAGTATTTTTTTGACACCCAGGAAAGCCAGACACTTGGCGCTTTGCCCATAGAACCCTTTAGTTTAAAGAAGGTATCAACACTCACAGTGCAGCGCAATTACCATATCCAGATCAGGGAGCAAAACCGGTATTATAGCGTGCCCTATCAATATGCAGGAAAGAAAGTACAGGTGTATTACGATAATGAAACGGTGGAAGTGTATTGTGATTACCAGCGCATTGCGCTACACCGACATAACAACTATATAAAGGCCTATTATACATTACCGGAACACATGCCGCCAGCCCACCAGGCAATGCAGCAAAGGAAAGGCTGGACGAAGGAAGAATTACTACAGCAGGCCCGTAGTCTGGGGGATGGGATCGGTAAGGCAGCTGCGCTGATCCTCTAGTCTCATTTTTACGTGGAACAAAACTACAAATCTTGTTTTGGCATGATGATGCTTCACCATAAATACAGCGTAACGCGGCTGGAGGCCGCCTGCAACCGAGCCCTACAGGGAAACCGGGTGAATTATCATATGATTAAGAACATCCTGGAGCGGGGCCTTGATCAGGCACAGGCCACCCAAATGAGCCAACCCACACTCTTCCATGAAAACATACGCGGAAAAGAAAATTATCAATAACCAATAATAATAAAGACAATGAACACAGCACAAACACTGATGCAAATACAACAACTTAAACTGACAGGCATGTACCATGCTTATAAGTTGCAGTTAGACCTCTCCCGGAATCACCAGATGGACGGCCATGAGCTATTGGAGCATCTGATACAATCGGAATTAACCCACCGCGGCAATGAGAAAACAGCAATGCTGCTAAGAACAGCCAAATTGCGCCTGTCGGCAGCCATGATGCAGGTAGAATGCAACCCGGCCAGAAACCTCACCAAACAGCAACTGGCATTGCTGGCAGAAGGCAATTACCTGAAGCAGGGACAAAACATCCTCATAACAGGCGCAAAAGGTTGCGGTAAAAGCTTTATAGCCTGCGCATTAGGCAATCAGGCCTGTTTGCAGGGCTATAAAACCACTTACCTGAATATGAACCGCCTGATAGAAAGAATAACCCTTGCAAAGCTGGATGGGTCGTATCTGAAAATGCTCAATCAAATGGAAAAACAGCAACTCCTAATCCTTGATGACTTTGGGCTGCAACCACTGAGCCAGGATGTTAGACTCACCCTACTACAACTCCTTGAAGACAGGTATGAAAAAAGGTCAATGATCATCACCTCCCAGTTACCTGTGTCGAAGTGGTATGAACACATCAATGACCCCATTCTTGCAGATGCCATTATGGACAGATTGTCAGCTAACAGCATCAGGATAGAATTAAAAGGAAATTAAGAAAGATAAAAAACTAAAAATTAATTACCTTAGCCCTATCATTAAGTTCTTTCATTTACTGCCCAACAAACGGGTGGGTCAACATGACCGGAATGGTGGGTCAACATGACCGGAATGGACAAAGTGTTTCATGTTTATCTTTTTTATAAGCATTTAATCCTTCAAAACCCTAACAATATTCCTTACCCCATCCGCTCCGGTCAGTTCAAGAATATATATTCCTGATGCGTAATTTTTAACCGACAGCGTATTTTCACCCTGGCCTAAAATTCCTTGTTGAATGGTAATTCCGGTTATTGAAAGTAAGCGATAATTTGAATTTTCTACCACTCCTGAAATATTCAATTCATCTTTAACCGGATTAGGCCAAACCTTCAAATTAGAATAAGTAGTTTCGTTGGACGTTATTAAAGAGGGTATTAACACCACCACATTATTACAGTACATATCGCTGCCACAGTCGGTATATATTGTTACGCAAGGCCGATAAGTTCCGGCAACACTATAAGTATGCAATGCAGTTGTTCCGGTAGCGGTTGAGCCATCATCAAAATTCCATACCACGCTATCTAAACCCGTGGTGGAACCTGTATAGGTAAAACCAATAGTATGAGTGCCTGTGTCTGTGTATGGCGCCGCTATAGGCATTGAGGTGCAGCTACAATCCACGCCATATTTTATAACGAAAAAATCAGTATTCCCGCCAACACTGTGATAAGCGGGTATTGGTTCCGTTCCAGCCCAAATGCTATCCACGACCTCACCACCGATATATATATTGCCAATCCTATCTGATGTTATGGCAGTACCCTCATCATAAAAACCATCACCTAAAATATGTTGCAAGGTTACTAAATCACCAGCTGAATCAACTATTACCAAATATGGGTCTTGACCAAGGCTTCCTACAATGCTGTCTGTTCCGCTCTTAAGACTACCCGCAAAAACACCAGTAGCTGCAACCTTTCCATTTTGCAATTGGGTTATTCCGGTGAGTGAATTAACACCCAGGGTCCCACTAATTTGTTTAATCCATAGAGGGTGACCATTTGTATCCGTAGTAAGAATAATACCCATGTCACCTGTATATCCCAATGTAGAACCAGCATTAACAGAATCTCCATTAAAAGAAAAAAAACCGCCTTGGGCAGCCCCGCTAAAGTGCATATGTTTAGACTGGTCTAATGTAATACCAGTAAACCCATCATCATTGGTTCCATGTCCTGGATAGTGCCACCAAAGCTGGTTTCTGCTTGCATCAAAGGCCGCCGCAAAAAAAGTATCGACTACTCCAAAACGTAGAGATTGATTTACTTCACCGCATACATATAGTTTGTTGGTTCCAGGGTCGATGACCGCACCATGTAAAAACCATTGCGAATCTAAATCTAACCGTACTGCACTTAATAAAGAACCGGTGGGATTGTAAGTCATATCGTAAACACCAAATTGGCTCGTATCTCCTGGCATAAGAGGAACTCCTGTCTCCATATAGCAAAATGAATGAATGTTATTCATCCCATCAATAGTTAAGGCTCCAATTCCACCAATTGCAGATAATGAGGAGAAATTATTGGTTCCAACAAATCTAACCCATTTGAAATGACCTAAAGTATCAAACTGGATAAGACCTGTAGCCAAATCTAAAGAAGTTGTGATTGTTGTATCATTACCAATATGAAATGATTGAGAACCGGTATTATGATAATAATCACCAGCCACGTAAATATTTCCAAGACTATCAGCTGCTATACCGTAAGGTGTATTTTCATTTGATGACGCAATCAGTTTAGCCCATCTCAATTGCCCGTTACAATTATAGCTTGTCAATAAAATATTCCTGTCTGAACCATAGGCTCCACTAAGGTAAAAGGTGTCCGCATAAATGGGATCGGTTCCTACCACATTTAATGAATAAACATTTCCATTTGGATCAGTACACATAAAATAGGAACCTTCGTTCATATTCGCAGATGAGAGGTCTTGAATTGTCCCTCCTCCGCGCACCTATTTAAATTGCTGGCCATGAATATTAAATACATTCACCAGCATTAATATAATACATGCTATAGTCTTTTTATTTAGCTTTTTCATGGAAAATTCTTTTTATAAAATCTACTTCTTCACCATCCTCACAATATTCCTTACTCCGCTTACTCCGGTTAATTCCAAAATGTAAATTCCTGGAGTGAATTTTCCAAGGGGTAATATATCAGTTCCTGGTTTCAAATATCCATTTTGTATAGTTACACCTGTTAGGCTGAGGATTTTATAAGTTGTGTTTTCATTGATACCTGAAATATTCAATTCATCACAAACCGGATTTGGCCAAACCTTCAAATTAGAATAAGTAGTTCCGTTGGACGTTATTAAAGAAGGAATCAACACCACTACATTATTACAGTACATATCGCTGCCACAGTCGGTATATATTGTTACACAAGGCCGATAAGTTCCGGCAACACTATAAGTATGCAATGCAGTTGAGCCGGTATCCATTGAGCCATCATCAAAATTCCATACCACGCTATCTAAACCCGTGGTTGAACCTGTATAGGTAAAACCAATAGTATGAGAGCCTGTGTCTGTGTATGGCGCCGCTATGGGCATGGAAGTACAACTACAATCAACCCCATATTTCATTACAAAGAAATCAGTTGCGCCTCCTACAGAATGAAATGCAGGAATGGGTGGAATACCCGCCCAAATACTATCCACGACCTGGCCGCCTATATATACATTTCCGACCTTATCTGATGTGATTGAATAACCTGCATCATAAAATCCATCTCCTGAAAGATGTTCCAAAGCGACTAAATCACCAGCAGAATCAACAATCTCCAAAAAAGGATCTTGTCCTATGCTTGGCGACAAGGTAACAGTACCATCAGTTATAATACCGGCATATGTTCCTACTGCCGCAACTTTACCATTTGATAATTGAGTAATGCCACTAAATCCATTAACTGATGTACTGGCGTCAAAACTTTTTATTTTCAAAGGGTGACCATTAGTATCGGTTGTCATAATGACAGAAGTAGCATAAAGGGGAAAATGCGTATTATAAACAGTATCGCCATTAAAACAAAAAAAAGTTGGGATTGAACCAGTTTCAGCACTTCCGGTAAAATGGAGATGCTTGGTTTGGTCTAATGTTATCCCACTAATCGCTGAACCAGATAAAGAATCGGTATTATATTTCCACAGTCTGTTCCTGCTTGCATCAAAAGCTGCCGCAAATAAAGTATCCACACCGGCTCCCATCCCCATATTCACATCGCCACATACATATAGTTTGTTGGTTGCGGGGTCTATGACAACGTTACAAAGGTACCACTCCGAATCCAAATCCAGTCTAACTGCACTTAACATTGTGCCTGATGTGTTATAAGTAATGTCATAAACACCGTAAATACTGGTGACTCCCGTCATGATTGGGATACCAGATTGTTGAATATAACAAAAATAATGAGCGTTATTTGCATTATCAATTGTAAGTGGATCAGCCAAGCTGCCTAATGCAACTGCACCTGCAAATGTATTAGGCCCTACAAACCGTATCCAATTAAATTGGCCAGCTGTATCAAACTGCAACAAACTTGTTGTTAAAAATAATGAACCAGTAATTACGGTATCATTGCCAATATAAAGCGTTTGTGCCCCTGAGTTATGAATAAGTTGCCCAGTAACGTATATATGTCCTAAATTATCAGCCGCTATACCAAAAGGCGTACATCTTCCGCCAGTTGATCCGATTATTTTTGCCCAGCGCATTTGCCCGTTACAATTATAGCTAGTAATCAGTATTATTGGATTAGTGCCATAATAAAAACTGCTATGAAATGTATCTGCAATAAGAGGTGCATCACCACCTACAGTGCTCAATGCATAAACATTGCCGTTGGGGTCAGTACACATAAAATCAGTATGCTGGTCGGATGAAGTGGCAGCGCCGCCGCCTTTTACCCATTGAAACTTCTGGGCCTCAGCATTAAAAATACAGCCAATCAACAGGAAGGTAATAAAAGTGATTTTGGTTAAGCGTTTCATGTTTATCTTTTTTATAAAGGTATGAAATTTTACTGTAAAAAATCACCTACCAACACCGGAGACATTAAAAAATCCCGACATTGGTAGGTGAATAATATATTAATGATTGATGATCACTCTTTGTAATTGCAAAGTTTGTCCATCTGCCTCCATGCGCACAATATATAGTCCAGTGGCAAGGGTTGAAATATTCAAATACCAACTGTCATTTACAGAATGCGGATTATAGCTTTGAATCTTTCTTCCCAATTCGTCATAGATAATCAGACTTCGTTCCTTATAAAGATCGGTGCCATAATTG
>Ga0364881_10597_pt3 | contig 13420 bp, 16 predicted proteins | sample ExccelJu500001D4_5_FD_206923 | JGI IMG/M metagenome (GOLD analysis project Ga0364881, IMG submission 206923) | Enriched cells from Trout Bog Lake Hypolimnion, Wisconsin, USA - BchlTB.July30.5000.01.D4 | ecosystem: Environmental > Aquatic > Freshwater > Lake > Hypolimnion/Profundal zone | place...
AGCTTGGCTGGCGAGTCATAGAGACAGCATGCGCACAATTAAAGAAATGGCAAAATGCAATCCATTACCGTAATTTAACTTTATCTATAAACGTGAGTGCGAAACAATTTCATCATGCCAATTTTGCCGATCAGATTAAAACTAACATACAAAACTACGGAATAAATCCGGCATTGTTCAAATTAGAACTCACTGAAAGTATGTTGTTAGGGAACATCGAGTCTACAATAACTTCCATGAAAACATTAAGAGATTTCGGCGTAGGATTTTCTCTTGATGATTTCGGCACTGGTTATTCATCACTCCAATATCTCAAAAGACTTCCATTAGATCAATTAAAAATTGACCAATCTTTTATACGTGATATTGCTAATGATAATAGTGATAAAGCGATTGTACAGACCATTATAGCAATGGCTAATAGCCTGAAATTAAACGTTATTGCAGAAGGAGTAGAAACCGAGGAACAACGTCATTTGCTGTTAGACAAGGGGTGTTTACATTATCAGGGATATTTATTTGGCAAACCTCTACCAATTGATCAATTTGAGGCGTTATTGAATAAATATCGAGTCGATATTTATTAGTGATTATTCCATGTCGAAAATATTAACCGATATTATTAATGCACATGGTGGCATGAAATACTGGAATTCACTTGATAGTGTCGAGATTGAAATGTCAGCAGGCGGAGTTTTGTTTATAACTAAAGGTGTTAAACCTCTCAACCACGCGCGTTTGACGATTTTCACCACTCACCCGGAAGTTGTTATCCACGATTACCCAGTCACAGGACAGACCACGCGTTTGTTAGGTGACAATCTCGTTGAGATTGTGGATGCAGTGGGTAAAGTTTTGCAGGTTCGAAATCGCCCTCGCGATGTATTTCGAAAGGTAAGCCGTTTTTTTCACTGGGACACTTTGGACTTCGCCTATTTTTGCGGCTATGCAATGTGGGGGTATATAACCGCACCATTTTTGTTTCTTCATGAAGGTGTTGATGTCAAAGAAACTAATTGTGCAGAAGGTTACAACAAGTTTACAGTTACATTTCCGCAGACGCTTCCTGTTCATTGTGGTAATCAGGAATTTTCATTCGATAAAGAGCATCATCTGAATCGGTTGGATTACACAGCCGAAGTAGTCGGTTCATGGGCGAAAGCAGCACATTTTTGCGATTCATACCAGCTGTTTGACGGACTGTCGCTACCGACTGTGCGACGCGTCTACCCAAAGTTGCTGTTCAATAAACCAATGAAATTTATCACCCTAGTAGCAATCGACATCCACAATGTGATTCCAAACGTAGCTGTTACAGATTGAATTTATGTGGAATTTATAATGAAATCGACCAGGCTGAATCCTTTATTTTAGACATTGATAAGACAGCTGATGATTTTTCAGACAATTTTGTAGCATAAGGTATCTATTTGTCTAGTCTATCATCGTGTCAGACAAGACAGTATGTTTAGTAACATCTGTAAATGGTTGTATAGAAGACCTTTGCGAGTAAAATTGCCAAAACTTTAATTTTTAGGAGGCTGTATATGAATTGGGTAGACTTTGTAGTCATAGCCGCACTGTTCCAGTGCTTAGTTTTCAGCATATTTGTGGGGCGTGCTCGAATGCGTTATGGAGTCAAGGCACCGGCCATCACTGGCAATGAGATGTTTGAACGTATTTACCGTGTTCATATGAACACGCTCGAATTACTGGTTATTTTCTTGCCGTCACTCTACTTGGCTGCGAAATACTGGTCACCAACATTGATGGCTACTATCGGAGCTGTCTATTTGGTTGGTCGTGTTGTCTATTTTCGAGCTTACGTCAGAGAGCCAGCATCTCGCTCGCTAGGATTTGGTCTAAGTGCATTGCCAACGCTTGTGCTTCTTTCAGCAAGTCTCCTAGGTCTTTTAGTTGCAACCTTAAAGTGATTAACTAGAATTGAATTCTTTTCACTATTAAAAGAATTAGCAATCGTCTAGCTGACACCGCTCGCAATGAGCTTTTCCCCCATCACCGAATCAGTATTTAGGATATGTTCTATCCACCAAGAATTCATGAATTCGACCAGTGCTACTATGTTCATTGAGTCTTCGCGTGCAAGTTTCTTGAAATGATTGATCGATACCCAATACTGACGATGCTGTGAAATATGAATTGTCGTTGCTTTGTCATCTGATAGGTGTTCATGTAGTAAAGCTTCCTCAATAGTAAAGTGAAAGACTGCGTATTGATTTAATTCCTCCAATTTATCCCAAAGCAAGTCCAGCTTTTTTTGTTCACCTAAAGTGTCATAGCTATGATGGGTCAATTTATTTAGAATATCCAATAACACTTGGTGTTGCGTATCGATTTCCTTTATGCCTACCGAATACGTATCGGACCAAATAATCTGAACATGTTCATGTGTCATTTGATTTTGTCTCCAACAAAAATTTAATGGTTGGTATTAAGCTTGCTGGTACTTTTATACAAGTTAAGTTAGGTTTGTTGGTTGATTCAAAATTTACTTCAAGCTACAGCCAGCATTTGGCTCGTCAGTTAGTAGAAGTGATCATTGCATTTTTTGTATCAGTGCCATCCCTCGATCGCTCGGCTTTAACAAGTTTGTTAACCATAAGACAATTTCATCTCGCACCATTGCACTATATTTCTCTGAACCAACCTCAGTTTAAGAGCACTCAGGCTATTGTCCATCGAAAACGTAAGCTAGGTGGGTATTTTTAGTGTTAAGCCTCACTTCACCGATTTATGGGTTGGTGGTAACAGCGTCCTGAAAATGGTTCGAAACTTATATTACTTTTTACCGAACATCCTACGCAGTTTTTTAAAGTGCATAAAATATTCATGGTTAAAATAAATATGAGCTACGTTATATTCAAACCAGGAAATATTTCATAAAGTTAGCCAGCTAACAGGTAAATATCACTTTGCAATTGCACAACATAGCGCTGTAATAGCGTAGCAGCTTCGCCGCTCAGGTGAATAAATTCACAACCTGAACGCTTATAGTGTTGCCCATTACGCAGTGTAACTTCGAATGAATTTCTCACTTTAACGGTTACAGAAATCAATCCGATGCCGGGTAATTGAATTTTGCAATCGTTATAACAGTTTCCGGGAAGCAATGTGGTGTCCTGAACCTCACAAATAAGCGCTATTCCCCCCCCCCACTGATATCCATAATTGTTAATTCGCGTTTAGAAATTGGTGGTGGGGGCTCCTCAGTGATAATAGGAGTGAGAGGACATGGAATAATGCATTTTAATGGGCTGATGACAGGCGTTGTTAAGCGGAAGTATTCCCGTCTTTGAATACGTAATAATGTGTCCGGACAAGGAATATGGAAGGCAGAATAGTTATTTATTATTGCGCTTTCTACTTTGTTCGCAACGAATTGAACTTTAATTTGATGATATGAACTTATGAAGATGATTCTTTTGCTGAATAATATGCGCTGGTTACTTGTTGATATTGGTCCGACTTCCAGCCAGATTCCTCGTTCGGTAACTTTAAGCATCGTTGTGAGTATAAAATCATCCTCTTCACCATAATACAGCGCAACGCGTGATTTTTCGCTCTGGATACCGTTCAGGATAAATAGAATTTCAATTTTTGATCGGATTGTGAATCGACTATTCTCATCCTCGGAAAGTAGTTCTATTTTTAAGGGTACATCTTGTTTATTTATCATAATACTGACCCATTCGCCAGAATGTTTGAAATTTTACAAGTGATAGCCTCATTAAACTTCAAAAAATTTGAAATTTCAGACATTATTTGATGTGCCACCAAGTGTTTTACCCCTATGAGATTATCTTCATTATTTCGTTTCAACCACCATATGATCTTCGAAATAAACTTACAAATTGGTAAGCTGCATATTTCACTTTGTGAAATGCTCTAGATGGGTTTAGTAAGAGTTCATACATATTTAGAAATGATTTCTAAGTCGCATGATAATTTCATGCATCGGAGCGTATACAAGTTTTATCTTCATGCCGGTCATGACCGTAAAATATGCATGATCCTTGAACATAAATGGATCGCCTACTGCAAGAAAAAGTGTATTTCGGAAAACCCCTACCGGTATAGCGAATTTTTCGCGAGCTTTTGAGTAAGAAACAATTTTGGATATTCCAGCAGGAATTTCAATGGATAACACATCCACCATAAGTGTCGCTGTTTGTACAAATAAAGCTCGGTTCAGTTCGTCTTCGGAAATAATTCCGACTTCAATAAATATTTCTCCAATGGGTCGATTTATATTCGCTTGCTTTTGCTGCATTTTTAGAACTATGCGCAAAGCATCATCGTATATAACACCATAGCCTTTTAGAATTTCACCTATCTTCTTTCCTTGTAAAGCGTAAATCTGATCACCACTATCTAGCAATCGAGCGTAACTGTTTAAATCAGATTGTGTGTGCAGGATAGGCCAATCAATATCGAGGTTTTTTTTATGTTCAGGCTGAGAAGACTTTCTTTCTACCTTTGATGACATCTCGAGTGGAACAATCTCAGACCCACTGAATGGGTCATATGGATTAAAATCTTTTGATGGATGCTGAAGTTGGTGGACTTGCTTAATAAGCACAATTTCATTCAAAGCTTCAGGAGGGAAACCTTTTCGAACGCGTGATATTGAGTCGCCAACTTTCGTTGTGTCATCAGGAATTGGATTAAGTAAGAGCGAGTCTAAATATTCGATTGCTTCTTTTTCACCCCAGAACAACTCGATGCGCTGCAAAATTCGCTCAAAATCTGTTGCTAGAATTTCAGGAAATTCTGCGCCAAGGGTTTGAAATGAAGACGAGACTCTAGGGTAGAGGCTTTTATCAACAGCCATTTACCTCCTCCTCTGATTTTGTAGTTATTCTTTATATAGTTAGCATGTCAGTTTAATGCTTCATTTTGGTATGCGCAATTTAAATCACAATTGTATTATCAACATGAAATTAATTTTAACTCTAACTTCTTTATTTTCAGCATTATTTTGAAGATTAATGGCTGGCGATAAGTTTATCTACGCTGTTCACTATATCTTGAATAGTCTTGAGATCAAATTGCTCATCAGAAAATTTAATATTTAATTCATCTTCAAGTTTAAAAGTGAATTCAATTACTGATAATGAGTCCAATCCCAAATCTTCCAATCGTGTATCAGGGGTAAGATTAACCAACTCTAATTCGAACTGTTCGACCATTAAACTTTTTATCAAAGTCAGTGTATTCATAAAGTTTATGTAATTCTTTTGCTTATTATGTAAGTCCATACCTCCGCTCAGAGCTCATTCTTTCAGCCTGATATATCAGACGCCCAAAAAAGGCTGTAAAATCCATTCATATCATAAACTGCGCAGCGATTTAAATTGATACCAATGCTGTCTGATATTCTACGGTAGCGATGTATCTAGCCATTTTTTCTTGATGCTTTCAATAAAAGCATCACGCCCAAACTTCATACCTTTTACAGCTTCAGGTGGAGCCACTGCATTTTCATAACGAACTGACCAAAGAACCATCTCAACTATCATGGGTGCAAGATCCATTCCTTTCTCTGTTAGACGATAGATAAATTTTCTGGCATCTCCTGGATCGCGATGTTTGACGATAATGCCCGACAATTCGAGTCGTTGTAGCCGGTCGGTAAGTATATTGGTTGCGATCCCTTCTTCTGCGTTCAGAAAGTCGTTGAATGACGTACGACCAAAAATCATAAGGTCTCGGATAATCAACAAAGACCATGAATCGCCAAGATGCTCGAGCAAAATGCTGATTGGGCAAGTGGAGCGGCGTACGTTTATATTCCTATTCTTCATGCCAATTTATTCTACTCATATCACTTGCATTTAGCAAGTATTAGTTATAATCTATATAGTATACCCATACATTAAGCACTTGTTATATCATCTTGTATTATAAGAACTTTTACTTAATTAAACGTATTGGATAGTTATTCACTTCAGAATCATTAATGAGAAAAATATCCTACGAAGCTGGGTACGTAATGGAAAATATTGATTAGCTTTGTAAAACGATTTTCTTGTCACACTATAAACATGTTTTTTGAATCCAACTCTCAATATATAGGAAATTATTTAGTTGAACTTGAAAAAAACTATCTCACACCAGACAGTCAATTGCCATTAGGGAATGGCTTGTATCAGCAACAATTATTAAAGTGCGAATTAAAGAAACGATTGGTCACACTGTTGCCATATGGGAAAGTTTTTGTATATATCGTTTACATTCTCCTTGGCGCTACTTACCATATATCCTCTTCAGCTCAGACGGTCCTAACGCGCTCTCCGAGCGGAATTCTTGTACAACAGCCCACCAGTTCGTATTCTGGAACACCGGCAAATATCATTGACGGTAATTACAACAACGGCTGGGTTAGTAATTATTCAATGAACAATGTATTCCAGTTTGCCTTCGATCCCAATCTAAGCGGGAATACCGGACTGGCTGGTGATGTATCTGATCTGATACGGCTCAACAGCTTGAATGTGTATGTGCCTACTGGATCAAGTTGGGCAATGAGAACCTTCAAAGTTGAAACTCAGTCCTATGGATCTTCACTCTGGTTACCGCTTTTCTCTGGTACTGGAACTTACCCTAGTTATAACTTTTCTACCATTTCAAATGGTGGTTCACTTGTGTCAGCCCCCACCAGTTCATATACCGGAACACCTTCAAATATTATCGACGGCAGCATCAATACCAGTTGGGTTAGCAATTTCTCGATGAACAACGTTTTTCAAATTGCTTTTGATCCCAATCTGAGCGGGAAAACGGGGCTTGCAGGCGATACTGGCGATGAATTCACACTGAACAGCGTTGCAGTCAACAATGGCAATAGTAGTTGGTCACTAAAAGACTTTCGAATCGATGTGTTACGCAATGGCAACCCAACTTGGGTGCCACTGTATGCAAGTGCAGGTACTTTCCCTAGTTACAACTTTGCTTCGATAGCTAACGGTGGTTCTCTCATATCATCTCCCACCAGTTCATATACTGGAACACCTTCATACGTGATCGACGGAACCACCAATACTGCCTGGGTGAGTAATTTTTCGATGAACAACGTATTCCAATTCGCATTTGACCCGAATCTGAGTGGAAAGTCTGGGCTGGCAGGCGATACTGCCGATGAATTTACATTGAACAGTGTTGCAGTCAACAACGGTAACAGCAGCTGGTCACTAAAGGATTTTCGTATCGATGTTTTGCGCAAAGGCAATTCGACTTGGGTGCCGCTATATGCAAATTCAGGAACCTTCCCTAAGTACAACTTTGCAGCGATCGCTAACGGAGGCTCGCTTGTATCAGCCCCCACCAGCTCATATACCGGAACCCCTGCAAACATCGTTGACGACTCAATTAACACAGCCTGGGTTAGTAATTTTTCGATGTTCAATATTTTTGAATTTGCATTTGATCCAACTTTTTCCGGTAGCAGCGGGTATTCGATTGGCACAGTCAATGAGATAGCGCTGAACAATGGCGGCAACAGCTGGTCACTCAAGGATTTTCAGATATGGGTCAACGTTGGTGGAAGCTGGTCACTTGCGGGCTCCTTTACTGCCGCACAAACGGCAGCAACACAAACTTTCGCAATCTCACCACCTGTGTCAAACGTAAGTAATGTGCTTCTAATAACATCGAGTAACTACGGTGGCTCCGTCTTGCAGATCAATGAATTCGAAGTTCATGGAAGCTATACCGGCGGCAGCCCTATTTTCACCGCAGCACAATTGAATGCTACACAGAGTTTCGATCTGACGGTCGCTAACACTACCAACTTGAGCGGCATTGACTCAATGCGTCTAACGACTCTGAGCAACTACGGTGGCTCAGTCTTGCAGATCAATGAATTCGAAGCACACGGCAGCTACACTGGAAACAGCCCAGTGTTTACCGCAGCGCAGTCAAGCGCAACGCAGAGTTTCGATTTGACTGCCGCCAATAGCACCAATCTAAGTGGCATCGATTCAATGCGTCTAACAACCCTGAGCAACTACGGTGGCTCAGTCTTACAAATCAATGAATTTGAAGCGCTCGGCAGCTATACCGGAAACAATCCGTTGTTCACGGTCGACAATACCTTAAGTACTAATAGTTACGATTTGACGCTTACCGCAGCGAATAGCGATCGGCGCAGCAATCTGACGGGATTGCGATTAACAACTTTTGACAATTATGGTGGTTCAGTTCTTCAGATCAATGAGTTTGAAGGCGTAGGCCAAGTCACAAACACTCTTGGCCCGGACCATTACGAACTTTCCGTACCGACAGGAAGTATTACCTGTTTGCCTACCACAGCAACCATAACGGCGTGTGCTGATTCGAGCAGTCCGTGTTCCAATCCATATACTCAGGCAAGCGGTAAAACGGCATTTCTCTCTTCTAGTGCCGGAAATATGGGGGCTAACACTGTGACATTCGGTAGCAATGGGGTTGCTACAACAACACTAAGTTATCCTACTGCGTTAAACAATACAGCAGTATCGATTTCACTATCTGGCGAACAGGCAACAGCTTCAAACTTGCGCAAGTGCTGTCCGAACGGGATCAACTGCGCATCGGCAAATAGCTGTTCCACAACATTTAATACAGCAGGATTTTTACTTTCAAATTCTGTGGGGGGAAGTGCTGTGCCGATTGCAACTCAAACAGCGGGTACCCCTTCGTCCATTTATTATTTGAGGGCAGTGCAAACGAACACCGCCACCATGGCTTGCCAAGCAGCATTGGTCGGTACGCAATCGATCAATATTGGGTATCAGTGTAATAATCCTGCAACCTGTTATGCCGCGAATCTGATGAGCATAAATGGAGGGACAGCCACCACGGTTGCACGAAACAACAATGGCAAACTATCTAGTTCCACAGGTGTTAATTTAACTTTCGATTCAAACGGAAATGCACCTGTGACATTGCTCTACAGTGATGTGGGGCAAGTGACATTATTCGCCACAGCTACCGTCAACGCAACTCCGCTGCTTGGTGTCTCGAATGCTTTTATCGTCAAGCCGGGAGGCTTTGTATTGAGTGGTATCAAGCAATCAGCCTCACCAAATGTGGTAAATCCCGCAACGACCAATGCTGCCGGTGCCAAATTCGTCAAGGCCGGTGAAGCTTTTAGCGTGACCGTTACAGCAACAACGACCAGTGGAACAACTACACCCAGTTTTGGGAATGAGACTAGCCCAGAAAGTGTTTCACTCAATCCAAGCTTGGTGACCGGATTGGGATTAAACAATAATCCAACGATCGCAGGCACGTTTGGCTCGTTCAGCAATGGTATTGCAACGGGCACCGCCTTTAGCTGGAACGAGGTGGGTATCATTACCCTGACTCCAAGTTTGCTGTCAGCTAACTATATGGGAGTAGCAGGTAATGTCACGGGAACGACTATGGGCAATGTCGGTCGTTTTTATCCAGCCCAATTTGCAGTATCCGGTGGACTAATCACTAATCGCACGGATATTGCTGACTGTGCTACCGCTGGTTGTGGTGCCTTCACTTACATGGGAGAGCAAATAACCGCCGGTTTAACCTTGACCGCGAAGGCTACAGATGGAGCGACAACCACGCAAAATTACACAACCGCCAGTGGCTTTGCCAAATTACCCCTCTCAAATACCGGTAACCCTTTGGGATTGGGGGCCATCGATAGCATCGGTCCCACGCCCCTGACGATTGACTATACGACTTACGGGACAGCAACGGGGAGTTTTACTTTAGGCAGTGCGACTGTTTCGGCACCCTTTGCCATAGCACGCAGTGCATCGGCTGTAGGCCCCTACAATTCAGTTAATATCGGAATAGCACCTGTGGATACAGACAATGTCGCGATGGGGTCACTGAATCTGGATACCAACAATGACGGAACGAATGATCATGCTTTAATTGGTGCCACCGCCTTGCGTTACGGGCGCATGAAAATTGCCAACGCAATGGGTTCCCAGTTGCTCTTGATGCCCATCAGTGTGGCAGCCCAGTATTGGAACGGCTCAAACTATGTCACCAGCCTGGGCGACAACAATACGATTTTGTTAGCCTCAAACCTCATACTCTCCTCATATACTTTTCATGCATCTGATAGTTGGACAACCACTCCTGCACTGTCAAACACAACTGCTAACAATGGAATATTTGCGGCAACCTTGTCCAAACCGAACGGAATAATCACAGGCAGAGGAAGTGTGATTCTCACAACGAATGGCCCAACTTACTTGCCCAGCAACTCAGCGCTTGCCACCTTCGGTGTCTATCCAGGAAATAGTCATGTGATGTATATGCAGGAAAACTACTGACTCTTATGAAATTCATCAAACCTTTCCGTTACAGACGAATTCTCAATTCCAGGCCGAGCTTTGGCTTTACGTTGATCGAGATGATTCTGGTGATAGTAATCACCGGTATTCTGGGGGGAATGGTTGCGGTATTTATCAAAGCACCGGTACAGGGCTACCTTGACAGCGCACGTCGGGCCGAAATGACCGATATCGCAGACACCTCGTTGCGCCGGATTGAGCGGGATCTGCGCACGGCACTCCCGAACAGCGTTCGTGTGACAGTCAATGGAAGTACCTCCTATCTGGAATATCTTGAAACAATCGCAGGTGGGCGTTACAACACTACGACGACACCCGTTGATTGTCTGAATTCAGGAGGCTGCACCGCGTTAACCACGACAGGAGATCTTGTCACTGGTACAGCTGGAACAGCTAGTACTACTCTTCTTAATGGAAAATCGATCACGTTAAACTCTTCACGTTTAGTGGTGTATAACCAGTACAATAATTCGGGTGGCAACTGTAGTTCTGAGAACCCTAGCGTCTATTGCGCCTCATCCGGCAATGGTTCTGCGCCGGTGATCACGGCAGTCAGCAATGGAGCCAGTGACCCCACGGCAGATGTTATCACCTTCGCCTCAACCACTTTTCTGCCGGCTGGCGGTTCACCCAACAACCGCTATCAAATCATTAGCCAACCTGTCACTTATGCCTGCACTCCGGGGGGAACGTTAACTCGATACTGGGGTTACGCGATGCAGCCCACTCAGCCCTTCAATAGCTCTGCCGCGCCTCTGGCTACAGCTAATAGTGCGATTTTGGCAACGAATGTTGGGGCAACGTGCTTTTTTAAATATGACACTTTTGCTTTGGCGCAACAGTACGGGTTGGTGACGATGGAACTTACAATCAGCGAGCTAAACAATAGTAGCGGAACTAATGAAAGTGTGTCGCTTTACAGTTCAACTCATGTGAGCAATATACCTTGAAAAAATACAACTTCATAATAAACCTTACTTTTATCTTAGGAACTACCTGGCTTGCATGAGCGGTTCACCAGTACCAAGGATGTTTCGCATACATAAGCGTATATAGGCATGGGGTTGAGGTGTGCATTAAATACACGTATCATTATAGACAAAAGGGATACTCTGATGTAAATTCACCTTATTTTGTAACACTGATATTTGAAATAACGAGATTTGATAATGAACAACCAAAAGCCTTCTTTTTTTCTAAGTCCAACTTTCTTTAATATTGTATTTTTGGCAATTATGATTGCCTTTGGAATAAAAATATTTGTATAGATTTACTCCTGTGTACTCTTACGGTGAGTCCGTGACGTTTGGAATTTTCCGTTAAATATAAAAAACTATAGAGCTACACAGGCTGACTTTACTTAAAAACTTAGGGGGGAGTATGAACGAATTCATGGGATTAAGAATAGCCACACCAAAAACACCGCTATACGAGTCAATATTGCCCGATTATATTGAACCGGGTGTCAAAATGATTGGTGAAATATTTCCAATAATTGCCCAAAAGATAAAAGTTTTGTGGGGGTCATCTGCATTGCAGAGATATCTCTATAGCATCATTATTGACCATAGGGGTGGGCGACAGGGTTTTCCTGGACAGATAGTTACCGTACTTTTACGTATTCATAGTTACCACGACAAATTAGTTTCGGATGAACATAGAAATGCTTGGACGCAAGCTTCCTACTGAAGGACTTTCAAATATTCAAAGGAAAATTGGAGATTTCTATAAATGAATACCCTAAAAATCTCTGTACCAATGCAACGAACTAAAGCTGAAATTCCTTCTAATGCTCAAGCAGATATATCTTTGGTTTTGGAATGCTATCCTAAAATTGGATCCAGAATCACTTTGTTGTGGGGTTCCGCTGAGTTACACAAATACCTAAATGACCTGATCTTGGATGACAGAGGCAATCGTGAAGGATTTCCACCAAGAATTGCAGCTGCTATTATTAGTCTAATTAATGAACACGGTAAATTAGTTACAGATAATCACAAGAACGTTTGGATAAATGCAACGTATTAAGACTGAACCATGACCTTAACAAAAGCAGATTTAGCCGCAACATTGAATGAAAAAGTTGGCTTGAGCAGAAAAGAGGCCAAAGAAATAGTTGATTCGTTCTTTGAGGAAATGCACAATTCCCTTGAAGGTAACGAAAGTGTTAAATTGTCTGGCTTCGGCAACTTCCAGTTACTTGAAAAAGTACCTCGTCCGGGACGAAATCCAAAAACAGGTGAAGAACGCCTTATTAATGCACGTCGGGTTGTCACTTTCCATCCTAGCCCATTACTCAACGATCTGGTTCTAAAAAAATTTCAGGGGTAATCGTAAGTTTCTATCAATCTTCGACATCCCGTGTCTCATTAATACTATTTTCATAGAGTGGTTCCACGTATTATTGAGGTTTCCATAATTCACGACAAGAATATCGCTTTGTGCTGAATTGACATATATCATGTTTTGTATGGCCTCCAGCATCAATACCTCACAACATGAATCTGTAATGATTTATGGAATCATCAATAGTTTGGCTTGAAGACCATCCAATACAAATTCATAACCGGCAACAGAGTAGCTATCGTACCAAGTACATTCCATAATCGCCCAAGTTTCCAGTATCGCGATGGAATTTCTCCGCCACTAGCGAATTGCTTTGCCATCTTTGCCTGGGCTATTTGAATGGGGACTAATGCAGTTATCCAAATAATACCTGATGCTATAAATAACCAAAATCCCCAAGATATCCATCTTGTATTAAGAAAATCCATATCGTGCAAAATTGCATTACCAATTCCACCAGCCACCAGCAATAATGATCCTCCAAATGTAAACACCCAGTCGGTAAGTGAAACCTGACGTTGAGCAAAGGCAATAATCATGGGATTTTTAGTGCGATCTGCCATCGACTTCCACCATCCAGCGATGATTATGTTACCCAAGAATAAAATCACCCCAAGCAGATGTAATGATTTCAGCCATAAATATGAATTATCCATTAAATTACCCTAAAATATTAGTTAGTTAAATGATGCAATTATGATAGCCCCAAATAAAATCAATCAAAA
>Ga0364881_10756_pt1 | contig 13395 bp, 7 predicted proteins | sample ExccelJu500001D4_5_FD_206923 | JGI IMG/M metagenome (GOLD analysis project Ga0364881, IMG submission 206923) | Enriched cells from Trout Bog Lake Hypolimnion, Wisconsin, USA - BchlTB.July30.5000.01.D4 | ecosystem: Environmental > Aquatic > Freshwater > Lake > Hypolimnion/Profundal zone | place...
CTGGCTCGCCTCCCAGGCCCGACACCGTAACGTAGTACACAGTTGCGTGCAGAGGCAGGGTAGCCAAGATGAGGATGATTCCGACGAACCAATGTGAGAGCTTCATATCATCCCCCACTTTCGACGCAGGAACCACTCCCCTGCCATCAAGCTAAACAGAAGCAGAAATACGATCGGCATATTCCATAGTTCCTTGGTATTTCGTACCGATATTCCCGCCTCGGAGAAGGAGATCTCACTTGGCAACGTATCGATTTCAGACAACTTCCAATACCTTCCACCAGTCTCAGACGATAACTTCTCAAGGAGCTCGCGGTTTAGCTCCGTATGAAAATTCTCGGCCACCCCATCTTGCCGCTCAAAAGTCACTACATCTCGTCCTAACTCCTCTTGTCCACGCGCTGCAATGACCTCACTGACATAAGAGCCAGGCCTATCCGCTGTCCAATCCGCAGAAAAAGTACCTGGAGCGGAGGGAACGGGAGTGAGATCAACCAGAACAGAACTTGCTTCCGGCCCTATGAGATGAGCCACCACCTTAGCATCGGGAGCCACGACATATGCCTTGTCACGTACGGTCGCAGTCAGCTTTACGTGGCCATCATCTGTGAGTCGAGCCTCGGGAATCGAGGCGACAACCCGGCCGGGAGAATCTGCTACGACCCAGCGCAGCAGTTGTTGCCAGAAGGTGTCGTGAGTGGGATCACCCAACGCGCCGCTCATCTGCCAGCGCCACGAACCAGAGGTCGCCATAATAGCCGTCCGGCCGCGACCGTAGCTCTGTGTGACCAGCAGGGGCATCTTTGCACGGCCTGGTGCCATCATCTCCGCGAGGACTGTTGCACCCGGCTTTGGATTGCCTGGGTCTTGGTAATCCATCAAATATGGCAGCGTCTTCCATCGTTCGATATTCTTCGCAGGATCATCTACTAAACGCATGACTGGGCTATCTGTACCTGCAGCGGTCAACTGTGCGATAGCCGGTTCGCGATGAAACGTCCCCTTCGCGTTCGGCAGGAAGGTTGGGAGTAACTCAGCGAGCGAGGATGCACCCCAACCGCCATCTGCGAGTGAAAAGCGACCGCCGAGAAACAACAACCCGCCACCGCGCTGGTCGACATACTCCCGCAACAATTCCTGTTGGCGAGGCGTAAAGTACCCGGCCTCTACCGAGCCGATGATGATGCCGTCGTAGCCAAACAAGTCCTCAGCCTTATTTGGAAATCCTTCTGATAACTCAGCAGGATCGCTAATCCCCTGACGATAAATCTTGTTCTCTGTCGTCCTCAGCATGGTAACGACTTGCAGAGCTTTGTCGTCCTCTGCAGCGCGGCGGATGAACTTATACTCCCAGCGGGGCTCGCCCTCAACGTACAGGATGCGGCGACGTGTGCCGCTCACGCTTACAAGCCGTGTAAGTGAGTTGTTTAGCGTATTCTCCTCGCCCACCAAAGGAGCAATCGCGAAGGTCACTCTCCGGACACCTGCGGCTCCTGCATTAAGGAACAGTGTCTCGGTCTGCACCATCCCGTCTGCCGCAAGTGTGACATCTTTCGACGCCAGCAGTTTGTCGCCATCCTTGGCAGTGAGTGTCGCCTTGGTTCCTGCATAGCCGCGCTGGCGTATGCTGACAGTCGCCCGCATCCGAGAATCGGCCAGCGCTCGCGTTGGAACACTTGAATCTTCCAACTCCACATCGCGACTTACTTGCTCACGCCCAAACCCAATGGTGTGGACGGGTAATCGTCGGTTTCGCAGCGCACTGATGCTATCGAGTTCTATGCCGCCGCTGTTTTCCGCGCCATCACTCAGCAAAACAACCGCGCCCACCGGTAGATCTCCCGTCTCCGTTGCCAACTGCTTCAGGCCCGCCCCGATGTGAGTTGCGGCTGCTGTGGGCTGCAGAGCATCCGGTTTATCCGCTCGACTCAGGCTGCCATCCATCCGATACACCCTTGTCTGAAATCTCTTCTGTAGTCCGGATAGCAAGCCACTTTTCAGTGCCGCCAGCGCCGCTGCTTCACGCGACGTCTTACCATCGGTGCCGCTGTCGGCAATCACCATACTGCGCGAATCGTCGACCAACACCGCAATGATATTCTGTTGTGATTTCAACTCGGCGACAACAATTGCAGGCTGCCACAGGAGTAAAAGAACCAGTGCCACCAATGCAGACTGCATACCCCATATCGCCGCGGCCCTTTGCTGCTGCATGCGAGGTGTCACGTCTTTGACAGGTTCCAGGGTTCGGAGCCTCGACCAGATCAACCAGCCAAGGCCACCCGCAGCCGCAAGGATCAGCAATGGCAGCAACCAACCGGGCCACGCACCAAGCAGGACAAGTTTGCCCTTGGTGAACACCGTCGTGGGGTACTTGAACAGAAATTCAAACATGCAGCCGAAGCACCCCGCTTGCTAAATCGAACAACTAATTTAGTGAGTCATTCCGTAGACGATGTAGTTCAGTCCAACTCGGAACGCCATACTTGCAAACTGTTCTGGATATTCCGGGTCGTCGGCCCATTCCCATGCATCTCCCAAGTGCATGTTGTGACAGATCGCCACGACGATCCTCCCGTGGTCATCCCGAATTCCGCGCCACTTCGCTACATAGCCGTCCTTCTCGTAGGTACGGCCGGTACGGATGTACTGCTCACCTGGCACTTGGAAGCGGTCGTCCATGTCGTACAGTACGTGGAAGATCTCATCCTTATCGGTCAGATCTTCCACCGGGCGATCCGGAAACACCTGGCGCATCCCCACCATAAAGTTTTCCCAGTCCTGTGTACCGTGGAAGTCGTCTACCATCAGAAATCCGCCCTTCAGCAGATATTCCCGTAGGCGTTTAGCCTGGTCGTCGGTAAAGGTCCAAGTGTGCACCATGACGGCGTAAACCCACGGATAATTGAATATCTCGTCCGAATCCAGATTCACAACCTGCTCGGTCGGGCGTCCCTGAACCCTTGTAAGCCGGTTTAGCGCGATCAAAAACTGCCGATCCGCTTTTGGATAATCGCGCGACCAGTTACCGCCCCCGCGACCATATCCATAACCACCGTACCCTCCATACGAGCCCATATTGGAATTGAAGCGTAATCTTGACCAAGCAAACTCAGCCTTCACATTGCTCGTCTCCGGCTGATAACCCCAGTCGGCTGTTCGCTGAAACGCATACACACCCGTGCAACAGGCCACTGTTATCACTGTAATCGTCAACGCCTTCCACAGCTTCATCGGGGATCCCCCTCAAACGTGATCGGTGGCGCGAGAATATCAGATTTGAGACGCAGCACGCGCTGCCAATACGGTATCTTGCCTGTATAGACGGCCCACGCGCCACTTTGTCTCAGCGATCTTGGTCCAGATCACCAGCTTGAGCCAACCTACCGGGCCGTGAGACCATGCCCTCAGCGGCTGACTTTCCGAAGCGTCCAACCTAGCAGGAGACTCCATTTGCAGCGGCGAGATTTTCTGAAGTCCAGCTTGAAATTATCCAGCCTCGCCCTCGCCGCAAAACATCTCCCGGCACAGGCGCAGATGCAGATGCCGGCATCGGCATCAGTCCCACCGGGCCCTCCTGCCGACATCACGCTTCGCATTGCACCCGTCACCGTTGAACTCGCGCCAGACCGCATCTTGTCCACCATCGGCTACAACGGGAGTTCGCCCGGACCAATTCTGCGGATGAAGGAAGGCACGCCGACCACGGTCGATGTCATCAATGCCACCGACGTCCCCGAGCTGGTTCACTGGCACGGTCTGCTTATCCCCGCTGAGGTGGATGGCGTCGACGAGGAAGGCACACCAGTCGTTCCCGCGCAATCGCGTCGCCGCTACCAGTTCACGCCGCGACCTGCTGGAAGCCGTTGGTACCACTCCCATGCGATGGCCGAGTCCGACCTCCACAAAGGCTCCTACACTGGGCAATTTGGCTTTTTGATCATTGACCCAGCAAACGACCCCGGACAGTACGACCAGGAGATATTCCTTGCGCTCCGCGACTGGGAGCCCTTCTTTACCACACAGATGGAAGACACTGACGAACAGGGTCAGGTCGATCCTCAGCCCGAAAAGCCAACCGTGATGAATACCAACCCCAACGGCTTCGAGGTCAACTCCCTTACCTACTCCATCAACGACAAATCCCTTGGCGCGGGGGAGCCTTTGCGAGTAAAAGAAGGCGAGCGTGTTCTCTTCCGCATCCTAAACGCGTCGGCCATCGAAAACCGCCGTCTCGCGCTACCCGGCCACAAGTTCAAAGTCATCGCGCTGGACGGAAACCCCGTCCCCAACCCCGCGCTGGTCGAAACCCTGTTCCTTGGCGCGGGAGAACGGATTGACGCCCTGGTGGAGATGAACAACCCTGGCGTCTGGATCCTCGGCGGCACCGAAGACCAGATCCGCACTGCGGGCCTCGGCGTCATCGTCGAGTATGCGAACTCTCACAAGCAGCCGACGTGGCACGCGCCATCGACCCTGCGTTGGGACTACACAATTTTCGGCAACACCGCCGGTCAAGCCAAAGAGCCAGATCACATTCTGGATATGATCTTCGAGAAGATTCCGGGCGGCTCCGGCAAGTTCAACACGTGGCTCGTGAATGGCAAACCCTATCCGCATGAGAACGAATTCGTTCTAACCCAGGGGCAGCGCTACCGCCTCGTCTTCCGCAACCGCACCGACGACGCCCACCCGTTGCACTTGCATCGCCACAACCTCGAGCTCACCGAGGTCAACCTGAAGAAGACCTCCGGCATCATGAAGGACACGGTCGTCGTCCCCTATTATGGACGTGCCGCAGTGGATTTCACCGCCGACCAACCGGGGTTGTCGCTGTTTCACTGCCACATCCAGAACCACATGGACTTCGGCTTCAAAGCGCTGTTCAGGTACGCCTAACCCAAGCGCGCCAGCAAAACCATCCATCCGGCCAACGTCACCACCCCAGCCAGATAACTCGCAATCAAGCTCGAACTAGCGACTTCCGGCGTTGCTCCGAATCCCTTACCAAACACGATTCCAAAGAAGCCACATGGAATTGCACAGATCAGAACGACGTAGCGCGTCGCATCGACCGGTAAGTGAAATAGCATCGCAACCCCAAGGCAAAGTGCAGGCTGCAGCATATTCTTAGCAACCACCGCCCAAACCACCGCCCAGGTAAACCGGAACCGCTGCGCCGAGACGACGAGACCCGTTAGAAAGAGCGCAACACCCGCAGTGGCTCCGGCAAATATCGTCACGGTGCGATCAATGTAAGTCGGCAGGCTAAAGCGTAGCAGCACAACAAAGATTGCCAGCACCGGAGCCCAAACCACAGGCCGCTTCACCGCCTTCCAAAGAGCGATGCGTAGCCCATGCAGGAACGACTCGTGCGTCGGACCGGACATACTCTCCAGGATGGCCAGCGTGATCGGTGAAATCGTTACCGCACCAACGGCAATCGCCGAAGCGCAAGCGACGGATCCCGGGGCTCCATAGGCTGCCGCAAGCAGAGGTAATCCAACAGCTGTCGCATTCGGAAATGCGAGTGTCAACGCAACAACAGACTTATCCGACGAAGAATCCAGCCGCGTTGCGAGAAACACGCCGCCGTAGGTGAGCAGGTAAACAATCGTCAGAACCAGCACCAGCTTGGTCTGCCCAAACAACGCAGCATACTGAGTATGGGCAATCGTCCCAAACAGCGCACACGGTAGAGCAAAGCTCATCAGGAACGTGATCAGGCTCTTCAGGTTAATGTTGTCGACAGTCTTGCGAACGCCGGCGACATAACCCAGCGCGAGCCCGGCAAAGACCGGAAAGAGTGCGTTTGTAAGTAGAAGAATCACCCGGCAATCGTCTTTATCGCGCCGACCAATTTGTCCAGATCGGCAATCGTCGTATAAACATGCGGAGTAATTCGCACGGTATGGATATTCTCCCAGTTCACGCCAACCACGTGAATCTTGTACTTCTCGAACAGCGTATCGGCAAGCTGGCCAGCAGTCATTCCGTCCACCATCACGCCGCCGATCGCACAGGAATACTTCGCCTTCAGTGAGGTCTGCAGCTTCACCTTCGGGTGCTCCGCAACCCGCGTGGCCCAGTAGTTCTTCAGGTACCGAATGCGCTCTTCCTTGCGCTTGCTGCCAATCCCCTCGTGGAAGTTGATGGCCTCGCCAATCCCCTGCTCCAACGGGAAACTGCGCGTACCAATGTCTTCAAACTTGCGGATATTGCCGCCCTGCGGATCAGCCCCGCAGACCAGCGGCCACACCTTGGCAATTTTCTCGCGCTTCACCCACATCATGCCCGTGCCAATCGGCGCAGAGAGAAACTTATGTAGGCTCGTCCCGAAGTAGTCGCAGTGCAGATCTCCGATCTTGAAGTCGATCAGCCCAAATGAGTGCGCGCCATCACAGATCACTTCGATTCCCCGCGCATGCGCCATGTCGGCAATCTTCGCCACAGGCATCGTCTGTCCGCACCAGTTCACCATGTGCGTCACATGAATCAGCTTCGTCCGCGGAGTAATAGCCGCCTCATACCCCTTCACAATCGCGTCGTCATCCTCAATCGGAAAGTCGAAGCTGGCCTGCTTGTAGACGATCCCCTCGCGCTTCTCGCGCTGCTGGTACGCCTGAATCATGTGCGGATAATCCTGCTTCGTGCCGATCACCTCGTCGCCAGCTTTCAGCGGCAGCCCAAAGATGATCGTGTTCAGCGCCTCGGTCGAGTTGCGGTTTACCGCAATTTCTTCCGGCGAAACGCCCCCCAGCCGCGCCAACCGCTCCCGCAGAGGTTCGCGCCCCTGATCCAGAATCCGCCACATGTAGTATGACGGCCCCTCGTTCGAGAGTTGGTTATACCGCTCGACGGCCTGCTGAACGACGATTGGAGACGGCGAAACTCCACCATTGTTCAGATTGATCAGGTTCGGGTTTACCGAGTAAGAACGCTGAATTACAGCCCAGTAGTCTTCGTTCTGCGCAACTTGGTCCGGGGTCAAATCCTCAACCTTACGGGCAGCGCGTTTCCACTCAGCAGCATGCGCCTGGCTGAATAAGCTGTTCACCGAAAATGCGCCAGCAAGCGTAGCAGCCTGCTTTAAAAACGTGCGACGGCCATTGGGAGTCATGCCCGAAAGTCTATGCAACGAAGCTTCTCCAATCAAGCGAATTCCACATCCCTTACTTCAGAATCGCCTTCGCCGAATAACTGCCAGCGGAAAACCGATACCGCTTCGTCGCTGTATCGTAGAACTTGCTGGCCGGCGCAAGAATTACGCCATCCACCGTCAAGGACGACGCATTCGTTGCATCTAGCGCAAGCTCCGCTGTGGTATTGGCCGGAATCGTGAACTTCCACGTTGCTGCCTGTCCATCTACCTTCCAGCTCGACGAAATTCTGCCGTACGCAGAGTCATACGAGAACGTCATCGACCCCAGCTTCGCACTGAAATTTGGGTGCAAATAAATCGTATGGAAACCCGCGTCTGCCGCCGATGCATCCACGCCAGCACCATACCGGTACATCCACTCAGCAACTGCACCATACGCGTAGTGGTTGTAGGAGTTCATGCTCGGATCTCCCATCATCTGATCGCCGTTCCAGCGCTCCCAGGTCGTCGTCGCGCCATGGTCGATCAGATAGCCCCACGAAGGATACTCCTTGTTCAGCAGCAGCCGATACGCGACGTCGCTATGGCCCGTGTCGGTCAAAACCTCCAGCAGATACGGTGTCCCAAGAAACCCAGTCCCCAGCAACCAGTGGTTGTCCTCAATCTTCTTGACGAGACGCTCTGCCGCCGCTACACGCAACTCTTGTGGCAGCAGATTCATATGCAGCGCCAGGACATAACCGGTCTGCGTCTCGACGACTGCCTTCGGCTTATTCGGGTCCTCAACAACCGGCGCAATCGTTGGCGGAGGAATGCTCGGGAAATTATCGACAGTCCCAACAAATCCGTCGGGCCGCACATAAGCCTTGATAAACGCCGCCTTGATCTTCTCGAACAGCGAATGGTATTCCGCGGCCTTCTGCGTGCGACCCGTTGCGGTCGCCATCTGCTCCATCAGGCTTGCGTCATAAGCCCAGTACGCCGTCGCCAGGAGGTCTTCCGGAGTCGTAGCCGTCGGCGTCAGCCAGTCTCCAAACGGGATCCCGTAGGCCTTCTGGTCAAGGTAATTTGGATTCCTTTCCAGTAGGTCCGCGAGATACTTCTCCATACCGTCCCAGTTCTCGTCGATGATCTGCTTGTTGCCGCTCTGGATCCAGCCCGTCCACGGAATGACAACGCCAGCATCGCTCCAGCCCGGCCCAAAGCCCGGATTAGGCGAGCTCGTGCCCGGCGCAAAAATTCCGTACATCGCGGTTCCCACTTGCGTCCCGCGCAAGTCGGCGGAAAACTTCCGCGTGAAGTTATTCAGGTCCATGTTGTAAGCCGCCGTGCGCCAGAACACCTGTGCATCCGCCGTCCAGCCGAGCCGCTCATCGCGCTGCGGACAATCCGTCGGCACTCCGATAAAGTTTGATCGCTGACCCCAAAGAATATTGCTCCACAGCTTGTTCACCATGGCGTCGCCGGTCTCGAACTTCGCCGTAAACGATGCATCGGTATGGGACACAACAGTCTTGATGGTTTCAAGATCTGGCTTCACTGCCAGTCCCGTTACCTCCAGATAGCGATACCCGTGGTACGTAAATTGCGGTTGATACTCCTCAATCCCACTACCGGCCACGATGTAATGATCCGTAGCCTTTGCTGTCCGCAGGTTATCGACGTATATTCTCCCGTCCGGGTTCAGCACTTCGGCGAACCGCAGCTTGATATCATCGCCAGCCTTGCCCTTTACCCGCAACCGCTCCACGCCGCTCGTGTTCTGGCCAAAGTCGTAGATGTAAACACCCGCACTCGGACTGGAGATACTCTTCGCGGTCACCACCTTTTCTTCGCGGATCGGCGGGAAGTACTGCGACACAACCTCCGGTTCTACAGGCTTCACCGCCTGTGCCATCGGCCATTTCGCATCTGTAAAAGCCGCAGTATCCCATCCGGCCTGCACCCGCCGCGCATCGTAGGTCTCACCGTCGTAGATCTCCGCCAAAAGGATCTGCGACACGTCGGCCTTCCAGGTCTCATCCGTTCTTATCCACTCGACCGAACCATCGGCATGCTCCACTCGCAGCTGAGCCTTCACCGCTGGCGGCGTGTCCCCGTAGTTGTTCGATTGTCGAAACCACATCAGCGGTGTGCTGTACCAACCCGGCGCAAGATACGTGGCAATCGCGTTCTTCCCGACTTTCAAATCCGCGGTCACGTCGTACACCTGGTACGGAACATGCTCGCGGAAGTCCATCCAACCCGGAGAAAGAATCTGGTCACCCACCACCTTGCCGTTGATGTGGAACTTGTACGCCCCCAAAGCAGTCGCATACAGCCGCGCCGACACAATTGCCTTCGACTCCTCAAAGGTCTTCCGCAGCAGCACTACCGGCCCGGTCGGGACAGGATTACCCGGGTTGGCATCGCTCATCGGACCACCAGCCGCGACGAACTGTTCCGCACTCTGCCAAGACGAATCATCAAAACCTGCCGCACTCCAGCCAGCCCGCGCGTTGAACGCTGCCTTCCAGCCCATCGAACCGCTAGTCACGAGTTGTGTCGAGCCATCCTGCATCAACAGGTACAACGTCGCGCTCATTGCTGTCTGCGTCACCGCAGGCACCGGCCGCCCAGTTGCAACGTCATAGTGCGTCACTTCAATCGCGAGCGAATTCTGGCCAACCCGAACGGCACCAGTTACATCCTTTGGGACATACGTCTTCCAAGCCATTTGCTTCCACGGCACTAGGGCTTCCGCGTCTCGCACCTTCGTCCCATTGATCCACGCCGCAACCGTATCCTGGCCAGCTGAGTACAGCACGGCGCGCTTCACCGCTTTCGGAACCGTAAATCCAATGCGAAACTCATGGCGAGTATCGCCCGTAGCTGTGGAACCTTTCACCACGGCATTCGTGATCCAGATCGCTCCGGCATGCCGAATCGCCTGCTGCTCCGACTCCTCAAATCCGATCCAGTTTGCCTTCCAGGAGGCCTTGTCGCCGAGTCCAGTCTCGAACCAACTCACATCGCTAGCCGGATACGGCTTACTTTCCGCATCCCACACCTTCACCTGCCAGTAGAACCGCTTCGTTGGCGCGAGCGTTGGTCCGCCATACGCGACATTGACCGACTGCTCAGACGTTACGCGACCGCTGTCCCAGACATCCGCAGTGAGTTTGCCCCCGACTGCTGGCTTGCTGGAAACCAAAATTTCGTATGCTGTCTGCTTCGCGCCTCGCCGCTCATCGCTCAACTGCCACGAAAGCACAGGATGTGCAGAATCGATACCAAGCGGTTGCCGCAGCCCGTCGCAAAATAAAGCCGTCGGTTTAGCCGGAGCAGCGGCCGGTGCAGCAGCCCAGCAAGCCACTGCTGCCAAACAAAAAAGAACGGCGACCGTCGCCCCAACGTACCGAATAAAGTGGTTGACCCTAGACCTGCTGCGTTCCATAAAACTCCCAATCCCAATTCATTCCACGGACTTAGCCACGTCAGTATCGGCGAAATCAATCGCAGGCCAGCTCGTCAGCAGAATCAACCTGCTGAATCGATTGAGCTTATTGTTTGCCAAGCTGCGAAGCCCGGTCCGAGCGTGCTGTTGGTTCACCCTATAGACGTCTTTACAAAGTCCGGAAAAGCGTCCGCACCACAATACATCGCATCGCAGTCTTTAGCCTAGACACGAGCCAAAGATTTCGTCGGCTGCATTCCGTGCATATTAGAAATTTGGGTCAAAACGGGACGCACACAAGGTACATAAGCGTACAATTTCGCGACTGCACAATTCGCCATAATCATGATGACAAATAACCATTCCACCCTCCGCACCCTGGCATTTGTCCTTGCTGCGTTTTCTCCACTTTGCCGAGCTCAATCCGGCAGCCAAGCGCAGCAATGTGCTGACGCCGTGAAGTGGGGCACCGAAACCCTCAAAATTGATGCCGCTGAGGCCCAGTCCGCCGACCCATTCCACGGGGGCCACGCAGAGTTGCCTGCGCGCTGCCGTGTCCGTGGCAGGATTTCTCCCTACCTCGGTGCAGGTGGCAAGCCATATGCCATCGGCTTCGAACTCGAATTGCCCTTCACGTGGAATGGAGAGCTTCTCTTTCAGGGCGGGGGCGGCCTGGATGGCAGCGTGCAACCTGCGGTCGGAACGCTCGTAAATCGGGGCTCTGACGCCGCACCAGCCCTCGCCCGAGGCTTCGCAGTCGTCAGCATGGACAGTGGACACACAGGCAGCAATCCCGGCGACATCAGTTTCGCAGAAGACCAGCAAGCCCGCATCAACTACGCCTACGGCGCCATCGGGCAAGTCACTCACGTCGCCAAGGACTCTGTGATTCGGTTCTACGCCACCTCTGCAAAGAAGACCTACTTCATGGGCTGCTCTACGGGGGGCCGCGAAGCCATGATCGCCGCCGAGCGCTACCCAGCCGAGTTCGATGGAATTGTAGCCGGAGACCCAGCGTTCAACCTCAGCGATGCAACCCTGCTCTCGCATCATGGGGCAAAAGTCTTCTCCGAAATCGCACCCAAAGATGAAACAGGGTCGCCGATCCTGCCACAGGCCATGACGGCACCTGAATGGGAGCTAGTCCGCAAAGGCGTCCTCAATGCCTGCGATGCCCTAGACGGCGCAACGGACGGAATGATCTTCAACCACCGCGACTGCCACTTCGATCCCGCGGTTCTGCAATGTAAGGCGCAGCAGACTGCTGGATGCCTCAGCAAGGAAAAAGTTGTAGCGCTCAAGCAAGCCTTCGCCGGCCCTCGCGACGCAAACGGGAAACCCATCGCAGGCGAGTGGCCCTTCGACGCAGGCATTGCCGAAGGCGGCTATCTCGCATAGAGATGGCAAGCCCGCAACGCCTCTCGTCACCCTCTCCGATCTCACGCTGACGAAGTTCATGAACTACCCGCAGATCCCGTCGGTAGCGTACAAGCCAATCGACTACGCCGCCATGCAACGGCAGATCGCGCCGACGGCATTCATGACGGACGCCACCTCCGCCGACCTCACCACCTTCGCTGCCCGCGGGGGCAAGATGATCCTCGTGACCGGCTGGAGCGACCCCGTCTTCACCCCCATCGACCTCACTAACTGGTACGAACGCCTCGTATCCGAAACCGCATCGACAGCCACTCCGGCAGAAGGTTATGCGCGCCTCTTCATGGTTCCCGGAATGAACCACTGTGGTGGCGGCCCGGCGCTAGACAACTTCGATCCTCTTTCAGCAATCATCGATTGGACAGAAAAAGGTAACGCCCCCGCGAGCATGAAAGCTACCGGAAAAGCATTCCCTGGCGTCAGCCGTCCCCTGTGCGCCTACCCCAAATTTGCCACATACTCTGGCTCTGGGCCTCTAGAAGCGGCTGAAAGCTACAGTTGCCAGTAGGTGTCACTAGCCAATAAACACGGTCGGCCCGACAGGGGATCGCTGCCCGATCACCCTGCGACTTGCTTTTATCGCATCTACGAACTAAATTCGGTGTTCGCAGCGGCTTGTGTGAAATCGCAGCGCGAAACCGTCAAACTGTGCACTCCGGAGAGCTCCACCTTCACTACTTCGAAATTTACTTTACAGCCCCACGAACGCATGGGCTTTAAGGGCGAGTCAATCGCGGATCTTCGTAGAGTTGAGATTTCATGCGATGAATTCTGGGCACGGCCGCTTAAACTTTTACACCGATTTTGGTCTCAAGGTATTTCTTGCTGGTCTCTGTGCAGCCCTTCGGTGTCTTCGCTGAATCGGGAACGCGATCCAGTTCGACCACAGCCCATCCGCTGAACTTTGTCTGTTTCAAAGCTTTGAACACTGCTGGAAGGTCGACGATTCCTTCGCCCAGTTCGACCCATTGGAATGGATAACGCGGGTTGGGGGTTCCGACTGGAAGTTTGCGAACATCCTTCAGATGCAGGAAGAGAATCTGGTCGTGGTACTTCAAAATCGCTTTGGCGGGGTCACCGCCGCCGGCAACGAGGTGGGCCACATCTAGCTCAAGCTTGACGTACTTTGGATCGATAGCATCCATGATCCGATCCAGATTCTCGGGATTCTCGCTCAACGTATTTAGGTGATTGTGATATCCAAGGGGAACCCCAATGTCGGCGGTGCGTTTGCCGACCTCGGTGAGCAATCTGGCGATTCGCTTGCACTCGTCTGGGGTCGCGGAGCGCGGGTAGGTCTTTAGTTGATCGAGCACCTGCAAGTATTGTCCACCGGCGCTCTTTAGGAACTGTGCGTTCTTGACGTGCGTGGCGATCTCGTCTGCTTCTGGCTTCTCGATGGAGAGCTCGCCACTGGAGA
>Ga0364881_10764_pt1 | contig 13270 bp, 11 predicted proteins | sample ExccelJu500001D4_5_FD_206923 | JGI IMG/M metagenome (GOLD analysis project Ga0364881, IMG submission 206923) | Enriched cells from Trout Bog Lake Hypolimnion, Wisconsin, USA - BchlTB.July30.5000.01.D4 | ecosystem: Environmental > Aquatic > Freshwater > Lake > Hypolimnion/Profundal zone | place...
ACGCAGCTCAATACTTTCAATTAATAAAGTGTAAGAAACCGCTCTTGGTAAAAGCCGTTCTGTTCCCTTAAGACCTAAAACGCTTAGCGGTATCTCCTTAAGAAAAGATTGCATGAACTGCGCATTATCTAAAGAAGCCTGAGTAAAGGTAAATCCATTATTAACTGCAAGCCCGATGTTGCCAGCGGTAACTGCGGGTGGCGCCACGGGACTCCCAACGCTTTGGGTGGTAGATGCACCTGCATTTGCCAGCACATTGCCGGTACCTATGACGGATGGGATATCCAGAAAACTGAGCGGCATATTTTTGGATGAGCGAACAACATTCAACAGAATATTGTCATTGCTATAGCCCTCAACTACCTCGCGGTAGGCAGAAGACATATCGCTAAAACTAGATGAATTGATGGTGGTGCAACCACCCATCAAACCTAGAAAACTAAAGGCTACTAGAGAGCGCATTTTCATAACTAAACCTATCATCCATTTATTAAACTACTAATACTAAAAATCACTCGGGATAGATCTCATTCCAAAATGCGCATTGATGACCCGCCTTGGAGCTTGCTTGAGTGCCACCATAAGCACTATACGCATGAATATTTCCAGGACTAAAGAACATGACTTTGTTGGATGATGGATTTTGTTTCACCCCATCGTACTGTGGCCATATTGGTTGACTAGCTTCCTTGGGATTACCATCCCGCATAAAACTTGCCAGATATACCGTCATTTGCTTGCCTAAATTTTGTGAGGCCGGAGATAAATTAGGGGCATCAATGGCAGCTGTATTGGATAGGTTTGGAAAGAAATAATTAAGAATCGATGAGTGCACTGCCCCAAGCAGAAAGCCAGGGTTGCTGCCTTTGGCAATACCAACGCCAAGCACCAGCGCATTAGGGTCACCAAACTCAAATTGGTAGATTGGAGGCATTCCAGGCACGCCGTTCAAGGCATTGGCAGTTCGAAGATAAAAACAGTTATTAATCCCAACATGGGGATTAAAGTCTGAGAGCATGGAACCTAAGGTGGCACCATTTAAATTTTTAGGATTTTGAGGGCCCCCAAAATATCTTCCAATAATTTTCTGACTGGTCTTTTGATCAGCCCCATAAAAGGCTGGCAAGTAATAGCGATTTACGTTTTCAAGATTTGCAGGATATTTAGTATGGTTGGCGTTGTCACCCAAAGCATCATATCCAACGTAAAGTCGCAATTCATTTTGAGCGCCCCCCATCACCAATGGCACCTTCACAATATTGCCCGTTTCAACGGCATTTTTAAATGAACGTGGTACGGTCTTATTTCCCGTTACAGGGACAAAGCTGAGGATGCTATTACCTGCTTCATACGTTTGCGCTTGAAGCAACTGGGCTACAGGGATCTTTTTTAAGCAAGCCAATGATTCTGCATCTGAGTAATTTGCATCGCCTGGGACAGGGCAGCTAAAACGCCTATTGAGATCTTTAGGGTTATACGCGACTGATTTCCATATTGGAGTAGCCAACGCCTGCTTCAGCGTCGGAAGCTCCTGCAAGCAAGCACCACTAATTAAAATTGCTTTTTGGAACAGGCCAGACACTGCTTCCGGGCTTGCTAAATGTTGGCAAATCGAGCCGGTACCCGCTGATTCACCTGCTACGGTGACATTTTTAACGTCACCACCAAAAGCTCCAATATTTTTCTGCACCCATCTAAGCGCCTCACGCTGATCTTCTATGCCCAGATCCCCATTAGAACCAGCATCCATTGCAGGATGAGGCATAAAACCAAACAGTCCGACTCGATAGTTGATTGATACTATGACCATCCGTCCGTCATGAGCCATCCGCTCTAATTTATAGAGGTTTGAGCCACCCCCAACGAAACCTCCACCGGGTATCCAGACCATCACCGGAAGTTTTTCATTAGGCCTTAAGTCTGATGGCGCTGAAACATTTAAGTACAGGCAATCCTCATTTAGGCTTTCCTCAGTTAAATTAAACCGAGCGGCCTGAGGACAGTTACTTGCAAATTTAGTGGCATCCTTTACCCCGCTCCATGAGGCTGTTGCAATGGGCATATCAAAACGTGGCGCCGTTGCATAGGGAATCCCCCTGAAGTCATTTACCCCTCCAGCAGCACTACTCAACCCCTTTAAAGGCCCCGAGGGGGTTTGAATGATCAGTTCTGGAGTCTGGGCAATAACATGATCAATACATAAAAGAGAGAGAAAAAAGCAGGCCCACAGTAAAGAAAGGATTTTTTTCACAAAAGAATTAGTCGCAGTCGTTTCAGGTTGGTAAGCGTAGGGACATTGATGCACTAGGACTCATCATCAATCAGAGCAACTCTTTAGGCAAAATGAAGCCAAAAATATCTTTCCTATGGCATTAGACCAGCAAACTACGATGCAATGATTTACTCAATCGCATCCCCGAACCAGAAGGGTGGACTATATACCCATTGTATGCGCCAAAATACCTCCACGCCTATCCAATCACCCTCTAATATAGAGCCTCCCATTCATTAAAATCTGGCCTTGGAGCGCGGCATGACTAATCAATTTGAAATACTTCCAGCAAAAATTAGAAAAAATGTAAATCTGAGAGCCTCTAAGATATACATCGTCAAAGGTGAGGTTCGGGTTTTGAAAAATGTAAGGCTCACCGCTCAGGATGGCGTGAAGATACTTTTGCTCAATGGGGTGTTTAAAGATAGTTGCATCAAACGCTCTACCTTAATTTTTGATCAAGGCTCCCAACTGCTAGCCAAAAAAATTCAGTTGAGCGCGGCGAATGATGAATTCAAACCCGTTAAGGCTGCCGATAACGGTGGTCTTTGGTTTATTGGCAACTACGCAGATGCCAATAAAGATGGCATCGGCATCAAAGTGAATAGAAAAAATCCTCCCTCTCACTTTTCAGCGCAGACAATCACCGCTAAATATTTAGGTCGGAAGGATCAATATGTCAGTTCAAAATCTAGAAAGCTCGTTGATATTGGCGATGATGTTGATGCCATCTCAGTTATCGGGGTAGGGCCATGCGAATGGTCTATTCAATCGATTAAAAGCCACTATTCAGCAGACGATGGCATTGATTTTAATAACTCCCATGTTCGCTTAATGAATTTAGAGGTCAAGTCACCCACCGAAGATGGCATTAACTTAAGTAGCAGTAGAGTTGAGATTCATAAAAGTCTTGTTCTAGACGTTACCAAAACGAAGGTAGCAGATCGTGATTTGGTCGACCTAGAAACAGATGATGGCGCATCTTATCTTGAACTATACGCTGGCTGCTTGATAAAGTTAAATGGCGTATTCGGCGATGAGGTAGTTTTAAGCTCATCTGAAATGCCAAAACCAAACACCAAAACTGACAACGAAATGCAATACTGTTTTGTCGGAAAACTTAAAAAATCCGCGCTGATTTACTCCATTGATCAAGACTAAGAAACATAATATGAATTTTCATGCACACACACAAGTAGAGCACTTAAAAAGATACTTGAAAATCTTTTTTCAAAAAGAGAAAAAGGGTTGGTTAAAGATATTACTTTTTTACAACATCTATATTCCGATTGGCATCTTATGCATCATTGGACTGGCAATTTATATCAATCCACTTCCACCGAAGACGGCCTATTTAGCGATAGGACAAGATGGGTCGTCGTATCAGCGAATTTCAAACAACTTCGAAGAATTTTTCAAAAAAAATAATATCAAACTTGAATTAATCTCCACCAATGGACTCGGGGAGGGATTAAAGGGTCTACAAGCCATTGAATCAAACATTAATGCAAGCTTTCTAACCGTAGGATTTGCATCGGGAAAGGACTATCCCGACCTAGTATCGCTTGGCAGCGTGCAGTTTTCGCCTATATGGATTTTTTACAAAGGATCGGAGATTCAAACAAACGATCCATTCCACTACTTTTCAAATAAAAAAATATCCATTGGGCTTCCTGGAGAGGCTACCAATACCCTTTATCGAAAACTCAGTCAGATTAGCGATGTTCACCCTGTAAAAAATGTAATTGAGCTTTCTCATAAAGATGGTGCGCATGCGCTTCAGGAAGGAAAAATAGATGCTCTGTTTATTGTGGATGGCATTCAATCGGAAACTGTTAAAGGCCTATTAAAAGATACCAAAATCAAGATAATGAATTTTTCATTGGCGGACGCTTATATTAAAAAGCTACCCCTCCTTCAGAAGCTCACTATCCCCAAAGGCTCTCGGAGTATTGAAAAAGTAGAGCCGCCCCATGACATCACCATCCTAGCTTCAACAACAAATCTATTAGTTGAAAAAGATACACATCGCGCAATTCAATGGGCTTTTCTTCTGGCAGCCAAAGAGAATAATCGAGACTCAAATGCCTTTTTCTCTTCACCAGATTTTTTCCCAAAAGATATTGATCGCAGCTTTCCATTGAGCCCCATAGCAGAGCGTTTTTATAAGAATGGGGTTCCGTCAATATTTAGCTATATGCCTATTTGGGTCGCTAGCCTACTCGATAGTATGTGGATTTATATTTTTGCCTTCTTTGCTTTAATTATCCCGGCCCTTAAGTTGATGGAAGGAGCTAGGCTGTACCCATCTGAAGAATTAATGAATAAAACCTTTATTAATCTTCGAGTATTAGATGAGGCAATTTCTGGGGCCACATCAAAACAAGAGGTTGAAGAAGTTTTAAAAGCAGCTCAAGAGTGCGAAGACAATATTGCCAGTTTGTATATCTACGGAAAAAATTCCCGCTTTTACTTTAACTTAAGAAATGCATTATCGGGTATTAAGCGTGATGCCCAAGCAAAGCTTGGGAGCCTTAAGAGCTAATTGCTCATGGTGGGTTAATGTCGAGCCAGAATCAATTCAATGGCTTTTTCAAAGGCTTCTGGCGAGGTTTTAACCTGCCCTAGGTAAGGCAAGTCCAATATCATCACCGTTGCAAAAAGCCATGAGATCATCGCTAGCTGAACTGCTAATGCAAAAATTCTGATGCTGGATGGTCTTAATAGTCTTAGCGCAGAAATGATGATGACTCCCAACAAGGTGAGATAACTTAGCTGCCAAAATAAGCTGGGTAGACGACTCTGGGAATTCATCATTCGCAAATTTCGATATTGAGCAATGTCATCCCCGGTTTTAATAACATCCATAAAGAGTGCTACCTGACGAATACTTATAGGCTCAATTGCCCTCAAGTTTGCGAACAATTTATCAGCATAAACGCGCGTCTTTTGGTTGCGAGGGCCGCCCGACAGACCTTTCCACTCATCACTTACGATCGATTTGGTATAGGCCAACAATGTTTGACGTGCGATTTGCGCTGCTGGCGAGCCCTCCATAACCAATAGGCGATCAAGGCTCTCAATCTGACTGGCCTCTTTAGAGATATTGCTATCAATGTCATTGGCTGTAGCCATTACTAGGACCAATACGAATCCCAACACTACATATGCACCTGACATAACGTTTTGAGTCGCCGTATCCAAAATATCTGAATCAATATCATCAAACCCCAAGGGTTTAGCAGCCGCTCTAAATAAGAGCGTAAGAAATCCTAAAACCAGCCATGACCCAGCTGGAAAAATGATGAATAGAACCCAATTAGGAAGGTTCTCTAAAAATGCCACACTCATCCAATATCCTCGTTAGACAATCTGATTAATACAATAGACCAACTTCCAACATCATTCGAAATTGCGAGCGCTTTGCATCATTCGCCCCAAAGCCCAATCCAGGCTCGGGATTGGTAATCCGGACCACCGAACCTTCGGCTCGGGCAAAATAACCATCAAATTGAATGGTTGGGGTGATAGTAAGCGAAACTGCCGAGCTATCGGGACCATATAACATTGAGTTTACGTTATTCAATGTACCCCCTTTTTCCTGTATGTACTCCAGGCGGAACGGCAGGCTCATCTTGGCGGAACCAAGGCCTGTAATTGCTGTACCGGGAAAGCGATAATTTGCCAAGAGCGCAGCCCCATAGGTTTGATACTCCGAGGTAATACCAATGGCACCATTCACAGGAATTACGGTGTACTGTAGATACGGCGCTAAATACCAGCGCTCGCCACTGTACTTATAGAGCGCATTCATAATTTGTGAGTTATTTTGCAAGAGTGGTGTATTGGCATTGCTCTGCGAATTACCGCTAGTAGACCCCACCCAACTCAAACCAATACTCTGTTTATCATTCAACTGATATGCGCCCGAGGCACCAAGCCAGTTCATTTTATTTGAGTAGTACCCGTCATTCCAGGTAAGAGCTAGAGATAAATCATCCTTAGCGTAATTGACAACAGTCCCATAAGATACCGAGCTAGTCTGATCCCAAAGTAAACCACGTTGAATGTTTAAGTTCTGGAATGTCATAGTTGATTCATAGCCGCCCATGGAAGCTAACTTTCCAGCAGTGACGGACCAGTTTTGATCAAGAATATAAGAAACCGAAGCATTAGGAATGTATCCATAAGTGTCGACGGTATTACTTAAGGTTCGGATGATAGGCTTACCCAGTACAGGCACCGAATATACGCCGGTTTGAATAAAAAATTGAAGATCCCCTACACTTTTTTGAATCAATAACTGCGCATTAGAAATATCACCCGCACCACTTGAGGGATTGGTTTGTGAGAAAGCTAAAGCCGATACCACTGGGGTGACGCGCCAAATACCCAGCGTATCCAAATTTAATAGCGGGGCCTTGCCAGAGAAAGACAAAGAATCATCCATGGTAATGGCAACAGATACGCCCACCTCATCCTCAGAACCCAAAGCACTTGCAGAGATAAAACACATTAAAGCAACGGCAATTTTATTGAAACGCATATTAAACAATGTGGGAAATGAATATTGGCAACGATCGCCATAAGAAACTAATACTACTGGACTCAAAGCTAAATGGCTGCTCCTGGCCGTTTTCTGTCTGTCAAAACCCTCTAGAAAACTAAATTTGAATGACCGTAATTGAGTGGCAAGCGGCCAAACGTGGTGGCGATGAGGGTTCTTTAGGGTATGCAATAAATAAATTGAGGCATGCCAATCCAATTACAGATACTTAAAATGAGCGCAAAAGCCCTAGGATAATTGTTTCTATGGAGAGATTGAAAAATCAATTCCGATGAGGAAATAAATTCTATTATCCAAATGAATTCGAGTGAGACAGACGGGAGAGCCCCGTTTTATATGGATCCAATGACGCAAAATTGAGAAAATAACCCCAATCTATTATCCAAAAATACGCTCTATTATCCAAAAGGTAAGGGCCCCCGACAGGAGGCCCTTATAGTTGGTGCGGCTGGCAGGAATTGAACCCACGACCCCTTGGTTCGTAGCCAATACACCTGAGTGACACTTTTCCTATATAAAACAAGGACTTACAGGAACTAATTTGTACAATAGAATTGGTGCTTCAGGGCTCTTAACCCCTTGTTTCTATTGGTTTGCTATGCGTTCTATTGTACAAATTTAGAGTCATATTTATGCAGGCCCTCTTTTTGCTCTGGAGTCTTTGATTTACATTTCCCGACATCAGCAAGTCTCTCATTAGATGACTACACTTAAATATCCAACCTATCCCAAATCAAGTAAAGACCCACGTCATGGGATTACGATTTCAAAAGCGAATCACCTTATTTAAAGGGCTCACAATCAATCTCAGCAAGACTGGAGCGAGCATTAGCGTTGGGCCACGTGGAGCAAAGCTAACAATTAACTCATAAACAGAGTTTCGTGATTGGCTGACTGTTTTGTATCCAAGCTGCATCATCAATAATCGAAATAATCCCATGCAAAAACTCATTCAAAACGTAATCGCTGCCGGTTGCCTTAGCTGCAGAAGAGTATCCGCCTCATTCAAGCTCTTACAATGCTCATTGCCTGAAACTAGCGCCCAAGTACCCCATGAATCTTTGTTTAACTGCTAATTGCCATTTGAGCAATATACCCAGACCTATTCTCCCCAGCCGATTTTGCTTTTGCATCAAGCCTAGCCAACACTCTTTTTGGCAAAGAGATATTTACCCTCTCAATCTCATTAGACAATAACGCAGGATCAATTTCAGCAATAGCCCAGATATAACCCTTGAATTCCTTTTTCTTTTGTAGATCAGAAATTGAACTAGGTTTTGGCACATCCCTTGAGTCATCTAGCGCAGCCTCAATCCACAACTCAATAGCTTCTTTAGCGTTATCAATAGCCTCATCAATACCGCTATCGGCAGCAGAGAAGCACCCTGGCAGATCGGGAATGATTACTCCCCATGCTGTTTTATCATTGCCAGCCTCGATTGCGATTGGATATTTCATAAATCCCCCTTATTTAAGTCCTGCTTGTTTCAGTAGCTTTTGAACTAACCCTATTCCCAAGTCCTTTTTAGGATGAGGAACAGTTAAGTGACCTGATTTGGTTGGATGGTTAAAAACATGGTGCGAACCTCTTGACCCACGCAATACCCATCCATCCGCTTCTAGTAACTTGATTAGTTCTTTGCTGTTCATGCGTCTATTATACACACTATACACACTATACACATATATAAGGGGAATTAATTAAGTATTATCAGCCTGAAAACCAACAACAAAATTAGTATCAAGAAGAGATTTGCTACGGAGCTGACTTCTCAACTCTTACAAGAATGATTGAGGCTGGTGAGATTTAGCCAATATCAATCACAGAAATCGGATAGCTGCCGTTCGCAAGGATTGAAAAACCGCCCAATGCAGCTTAAATTTAGAAATTTTTATAGGCTCAATTGTTTTTCTTAAACCACGCCTTTACAGACTGAAAATTTACAGACCCAACCGTTGTCTCTGTCTTGCCAGCTTTATCTATAAAAATAGTGATTGGTGTCTCGCCCCTCCATTTGGGGTCAATCTCATAGCGCAAACGCTCATCAAGGCCACTAGTTACGTAGTAATTGTTTGCATTACCTAAATTAGCCTGCCTCAACATCTTGCGAATCATCTCAGGCGAAACATCATCTACCTGAATAAAAACAACCTTGGCATCCCTATCAGACGATAAAAATTTACTCCATTGCGGCATCTCTTTGATACAAGGAGCACAAGTAACACCCCAGAAATGAACGGCCATTGGTTTGCCATTAGCCAAACTCACTATAGAACTCCAGTCGCCTTTTTGATAAGACTTGAGCGAAATCTCTTCTGCATTAACAAAAGTAGATATAAATAAAAATGTAGCAAATGCAATCAGAATCTTTTTCACTCAATCTGTCCAATCTTAGTTAGCTGATAACCGTCAGCCCTAGTAAGCCAAGATAAAAATACTTGGTTACCTTGGGCAATTAATAGGGGGTGATCAGAATAGTCGGCAGTTTGAGAAATAATCATGTCTTTTGACCAAGATTTTCCATCATCACCTGATTGTTTTATCACTACAACTGTATTGTGGCCATCAAACTCTTTCCAAACAAGCCATACATTCTTTCCCAATGCTAGAAGATATGGCCTGGAGGTACTTGCGTCTATCTTCCCCAAACGCATAGGTGCGGAATAGGATGCCCCTTCATTGCGGGAGTTTGCATAAAACACGCCAGACCTATTAGCGCCCTGTGTAAACCATGCCGCATGAATAGTTCCTTGGCTAGAAACTGCTACGGTAGGGCCATGATGTGGGCAAGCATCTGTTTTCCAACCATCATTAGCAATACGCCTAATTTTCTCAGGACCATTGCTTGAAATGATTTGGGAAGCATGGTCTCGAACGCCGCCCGGAAATATCGCCCTATAGATAATGACTGGTTGATTCTTTGGATTCAAACTAACCCCAATTCGACAGCACTCACAACTATCTTCATTGGCAATACGCTCGGCTTGAAACGTTCTACCACCATCAAGAGAGTTTGAATAAGCAATTGAACCCCCTAGTTTCTTTTGCCCACTTTTATTTGAGGCGGCTACTAAGCGCTTGTCGATCCATGCGATAAAAATATTCCCATCAGACTTGATTACTAGAGAAGGGAATCGCTGACTAGCGCTATCTTGAACTAGAGATCTAGGAGCTGTAAAAGTATTTCCACCGTCCTCTGATCTTGCTATGTTGATCTGAGCATTCCAACTCGAATCTTTAAAAAAGGCATAAGCGAGAAATACATTGCCCTTCATATCGGAAATGATTTGTGGACGAGCATCGCCTCCTGTATCTAAAGACTTTCCATGTTCTGCCACGACGACTGGAGAATTGAATGTTTTGCCTAAGTCCGTTGACTGAGCAACAGATACTTTACCGCCAGAGGTCCAGGCTAAAAGTAACTTACCGTCCGGGGTTAGAAATGGAGTGGCTGCATTGGCGCACTCCAATCCAGAGCTCTGGCAAGCACTTGGCTTGCCCATGCCCATCATCGCCATGTGGGCCGAGTGATCCATTTGGGCCCAGCCTTGGCCAAATACCCCCAACCATAAGATACCCAAAATGAATATCTTAGCCATGAAAGGGTTTGAATGGGATTGCTTGAAATTGCTCATATTAGAAGACTACACGAGCTCCAACAGTAATGGTCTGTGGCTGTCCAACGATATAACTAGACTGCGAGGTAGCAGCACTATAAGTGATGTAGTTGCGATTGAGGAGGTTGACGGCACTTAAAAACAAAGTGGTTCCTGAAGTCATTTCATAATTTGCACGCAAACCCACTGTTGCATAAGCTGGCACAGGCAATGCATGCTGCGTATCCATCCATGAATTACCTACATATCTTACCGTTGCGGTTAATGAAGTCTGCGCCATAGGCTTAAAGGTAATACCAGCACTACCCATATTTTGCGGCACACCGCCGATTTGAGATCCCAGTGGATTGGCTGTAGTGCTCACTCCTTTACCCGTCCAAGTGAGGACGGTATTAGTATGGGTGTACGTTGCATCAGTCGCCCACTTTTCAGTAACATCGTAATGACCTTGAAGCTCTAAGCCACGACTCTGTAAAGATTGGTTATTTCCATAAATCGAGCCGCCGGTACAGGTAGTTCCGCAATATTGCTGAATCTGGGCCACGGATCCTGCAGTAGCAGCATAAATTGCGTTTGTTACATTGGCATTAAATCCAGTAATTTGAACAAAGCCCGCATTCCACCTTAGGTCAGAGCCAATCTCATAACCTGTCATATTCTCTGGCGTGAGATTTGGGTTTGATGCGCTAAAAGAAGTCCCTGAGCCGTAACTACGAATTTGATTATTGAGGCCTGGCGCATGAAAGCCTTGATAAGCTGCCGCACGAAAATCCAGGATACTAGTAGCGTTATAAAGTAAACCCAGATTTGGGCTAAATTTATAAACCGTTTGATTGGATGCGTTTGTATATGTTGGATTAATGCCATTTGCTCCAGCAACCCAGTAAGTGGGAACCTGACTATTCCACTGATCAAGCCTAGCTGACAAAGTTGCCTGCAGAGGAATTTCTTCCATCTTAGATTTTGCTTGCGCCATTAATCCGTAAAACTTTTGAGTACCCTGAGAATAGGCTGTCCCGCTGTTTGCTCCTGTAGAAGTCAATTGGTTTGTGAAATTGGAAGCAGACACTTGGCGTGCGTCAATGCTAGCAATGACCTGATCAACGCCCAAGGTTTTCACATTGTTTGTGTATTGTCCAGAAGCGCCCAAGGTGTAATAAGGGTCGTTGTAGTTAGAGCTGATATATGGAGCACCACTCACAACCCCGACCGCACCTGTAGTAGGGGTGTAATTTTGGGTAACATTTTGTTGCCACAAACTTGTTTTTTCATAAAAAGCATTTGCCTGCACCTTTTCCTCAGCACTCAAACGAGTAGTTACGCCACCCGCAAATGTGGTCTCTTCAGTAGACTTGGGTGCAAAGGCATAACCCCCTGTGGTCAAGTTTTGCATCGTGTGATAGCCAACATTAAAAAATCCATTTGTATCGGCACTCAATTTCACATCACCCTGCAAGCGATAATTTGCACTCTTTGCACTTTCTGGACCCATGCCTGGCACAAGCGGTGCAGCTTGCCATGAGCCATTTAAAAGCTTGCGATTGGGATACGCACTCGCAGGAGATATGGTTGCCTGCTGAACGTAGCCATCAGTATTGAAATAATCTGCCGACACCCTTAGCTTGAGTACCTCATTAACTGCAATTTCTTTAGAAGCCGCAACGTTGCCAGTATTAAAGGTGCCGTAACTCGCTGAAATCTCTCCCTTGTTGTCGCTGATTGGTTTTGTCGTGATGTTCACAGCACCACCCATTCCCATATTCCCGTAGAGATTAGATACACCACCCCGAATCAACTCTACATCCTGAATGGCTGACAGCGGCACCAAGTTCCACTGAACTGTTCCATACATCGCATCATTGGCTGGCACGCCATCAATTAAAACCAGGGTTCTTTGATTGCCCAGTCCACGCACGTTTAGGCTTTGACCTGTAGGATCTTTTTCATAATACGGTTGGTCATTTAAAAATACGCTCGATTGATTCTTTAGAGCTTGGTCAATAGTTTGAGCGGGCGCATCATCCAAATCCTCCCTTGTAATGACAGAAGTATTTTGAGTCATATCCTTTAGCTCAGTGCCTGAGCGACTTGCACTCACGACCACATCACCAATTTTTTGACCATAATCAGAAGGAGTAGCAATTTGTGCACTAGCTTGAGATGCAAGCAATGCAAACCCAACAGAGCAAATCAGCCTTACCTGAAAAGGAGCGATCATTATTTGACTCCCTTGCTTGGAGTCATCACTTCAATGGGAACCAAAACCATTGGCTCGGAGTTGCTATAAAGACGCACCATTAAAAAACTCATATAAATAATGGCTGCAGCAAGGCCTAGGGTAATGCCCATATATACGCACATGAGTCTGCGCGTGACAGGTATAAAACTAAACATGTATTTCTCCAACAATATCGCGGCAACGTGGCTGCAAATTACATAGCTTTGCTATGCCCTAATTCAACTCTTAGGCTTGTGCTGGAGGAGCTGCTGAAGGTGGGGTCACCCAAACGCTGAGTGGTTTAGGAGATTGATAGAAAAGCTGGGGAAGCATCGCAAAGGTTTGCGGAGCCTGAAAAGTAAGATTGGTATTGAACGCTGGGGTAATACTGCTATGAGCCAAGCAATATGGGCAAGGTTGAGTAGTATCAACTTGATCAGCCTGATCAGTGACTTGAACAGTAACCTGCATTTTGCTTCCGTCAACAGAACAAATTTCCATCGAAAAGCCATGACCGCCCTTTGCAAGTGATACGGCCTGAGAAAGTGCTGGCGCAAGCGCACTCATCGCGATAGCTGCGGCAGCAATCCAATGA
>Ga0364881_10522_pt1 | contig 13225 bp, 10 predicted proteins | sample ExccelJu500001D4_5_FD_206923 | JGI IMG/M metagenome (GOLD analysis project Ga0364881, IMG submission 206923) | Enriched cells from Trout Bog Lake Hypolimnion, Wisconsin, USA - BchlTB.July30.5000.01.D4 | ecosystem: Environmental > Aquatic > Freshwater > Lake > Hypolimnion/Profundal zone | place...
GAGGAGAACCGGCGCTTGCGCCAGGAGCTGGCGGCCTGGCAGGCCCAAGGGCAAGTCTGGCAGTCCGAAAAGCAAGCCTTGCAAACTCAACTCCAGGAGCTGGAAAGCACGCGCCGCAACCTGGAGCACACGATCGCCGTTTACAAGCGGTGCCTCTTTGGTTCGCGTTCGGAAAAGATCGATCCCCAGGCACTGGAGGCGCGGATTGCGAAAGCCGCCGCGGAGGCGCGGGCACAACTGGCCCAGGAGAAACGCCCAGGGGATCCCCCGCCGGAAGCCGAGGAAGAAAAGCCGGAAGCGAAGGCGGGCACGCCGACTGACCCAGCCGACCCGTCAGCGGATAGACCCGCCGACCAGCAGACCGACCAGAAACGCCGAGCTCGCCCGCACGGCCGGGGCGGTTTTCCCGCACATTTGCCGCGTCGCCGGATCGAACACCCCGTCGATCCCGCGCAGGCCGTCTGTGCCGGTTGCCCGGATCATCCGCCGCTAATCCAGGTGGGGGAGGATACGTGTGAGAAACTGGTCAAGTTGCCGGTGCAATATGAGGTGCAGGTCCATGTGTATCCCCAGCTAGCCTGCCAACGCTGTCATGAGGGGGTGACCAGCGCGCCGCGGCAGGACAACCGCCTCAAAGCTGATGTGAGCGTGATCGCCGATGTGGTGGTCAAGAAGTACGTGGAGCACCAGCCCCTTTACCGTCAGCAACAAGGCTTTGAACGGCTGGACATACCGATCTCCCGGCAGACCCTCTGCGACTGGACGGGTTGGTGCAGCGATCAAGTGGAGCCGATTGTTAAGGCGATGGCCCAGTACATCTGTGCCCAGCCGTTGGTCCAGTCCGACGAGACCCCGGTGCGGATGCAATTAGCCGATGGCCAGATGGAGACGGCACGGCTGTGGGCCTACGGCTTGCCGTGGGCAGAGGTCGTCTTTGATTTTCGCACGGACAAGAGCCAAACCGGACCCAAGGAGTTTCTTCAAGGAACTGCGGCTGGCTTTTTACAAACTGATGGGGGCAGTTCGTATGTGCCGGTGGTCAAGGCGCTGGAGCTCTTGCACGTGGCGTGCATGGCGCATATTCGTCGCGGCCTCTTCGAGGCTCGCCTCGACGCGCCCCTGGCGGTGGATTTGTTGTTGGCCGCCATCCAGAAACTCTATCGGATCGAAAGCCGGGCCAAGGCCATGGGGCTGAGCCTGGAAGCCCGTCTGGAATTACGGCAACGGGAAGCTCAGCCGATCTTTGTGGACCTGGGCCAACTCATCGCCACGCTGCGCAAGGACGTGCTTCCCAAAAGCCCTTTGGGTCGGGCGCTGAGCTATGCGGAGAACCAATGGCCGGCGATGGCTCGCTACCTGGAGGTCGCTCAGGCCGAGCTCGACAACAACTCGACCGAACACGCGCTCCGAGGAGTGGTGCTGGGCCGGCGCAACTGGTTACACGTCGGCCAGGAGGCCGGGGGCGAAAAGGCCGCCAATCTCTTCTCGCTCATGATCACGTGCAAACGCCTGGGCGTGGAACCCTATGCCTACCTCCACGACATCCTGCGGCGGCTGCCCACCCATCTCGACAAGGGCATCTGGCAACTGACGCCCAGGGGCTGGCAGGAAACCTTCGCCTCCAAGAGTCCGCCCCCCAGTCCCAGCGGCTGAAGGCTTCCGACTCTCGACTCAGCGGTCAGCCGGGTCGCTCACCCCGTGCAGCTACCCGCCGCACCCTGGGGCCCACACGGTTCCGCCGGTCGGTTACTTTCCTTGTCCCAGACCGCACGGGGGAGGGGAAGGGAGAAAACCTCAGCAATGTCACGGGCCAGCATTTTCAATTCGCCCCGGTTCAGGATTCTCTCCACACGCCAACCGGTTTCGAACTGCTGGACGATTTGCCACATGGACACATCCTCTTCCGGGGTCAACGGTTGAGCGACGAGGTCGACGTTCCCGGACAGAATTCGCTTGAGCTCCGGTCGTTGCTTAACTGTCTAGTCTCATGACATTGGGTACTAGGCTGGCGTAGGGATGGGTAGGAGGGATAAGCTTTAGTAGTCGTCATAAGACTATGAAAGCAAACCAGATACATCCCAACGCACGGACTACCCCGAAGACCCGGGAGGAAATCCAGAGGACACCTCCGGAGGTGTCGACGCGCCAACTGGCGCGCTACTACCACCATAATCGCAAAACGATAAAGCGATGGAGGGAGAGCCCGACCACCGCCGATAAATCCTCGGCCCCCAAGCGGCATAACTTTCGACGGTATACGCTTGAAGACGAGCAGAAGATCATCGCTTTGAAGCGACAGACCAATCTATTCCTGGACGATCTGTGCGACGAGATAAAAAAGCGTCACGGGATTTTGATGAGCCGCGCACAGGTCTCGCGGCTTTTGAGCAAGCATCAGCTGACGATCTGCTCGCAGCCCAAAACTAAAAAAGAAACGAAAAAGTTTGCGCCGACGCCGCTGGGTTACATACACATCGATACTTCGTATTTGATAAAACTCAACGGCGTGTACTGGAAGATGCTGGTGGCCATCGAGCGAAATTCCCGCTGGTGCCACCTTAAAATCGTGCCGCGAAAAACCGCCGTGGAGGCGGCCGACTTCCTCCGCGAAGTCGCCACCATCGCACCTTTCGGCATCCACACCGCGCTCACTGACAACGGCACCGAATTTACGCTGCGATGTCTCTGGCGAAAATCAAACAAGACACATCCCTTCGATGCCGTCTGCTCCCAGCTTGGCATTAAACACAAACTCACTCAGCCCTGCCACCCCTGGACCAATGGCATGGTCGAACGCCACAACCGCAGAATCAAAACAGACACCCTCTATTCCAAACGCTACACCTCCTTCGAAGAAATGAAATACGACTTGTACTCCTTCAGAAATTCCTATAACCTCACCTCCAGACGATTGCTCAAAGGCCTCTCTCCTCTCCAATCCGTTATCCGGCTACAACGTCATGAGACTTAACACTTAACGTCCCCCCAGAGAGCGCGATGCCGCTCATCAAGGGCCAGGAGGTTTGTGATCAGACGATTCTTCGCGTCTGCGCGAAAGCTCGCTGCCGTGAACATCATATTCACCCCTGTAAACAGGAGCCCGCAGATGATACCCACCGCCGCAATCGCGTTAGACCAATTCGTTTCTAGCCAAGAAGAGAAGACCGCCATGCCCCCGTTCTAAAACGGCTGGCCGGAGGTGGCAAGCGCAGACCAGCCTTACGTAACGGCTAGGATATCCGCCATCGCTGCCACCATGACGTCGCGGGGGATCTTGACGATTCCCTCGCTGGGGCTGACGCCGGGGCCAGGCGGTAGCGCTCCCGCTGCCTCCTTCTTGATGTCCAGGCCGACAATAGCAAAGTCCCCGTCCGTCATTTCCAAAATCTGCGGGCAATGCGCCCCGGTCGAGCATTTCGCCCGCCGTCCGTTTTGTCCCAATCTTCGCACAAACATAAATTTCCTTTCTGCTCCAATATTGGAGCACACCTTCGCACATTATTCGATACGGTCAAGCTCCATTTTTAGAGCAAATGGCCGAGCATCAAAATATCGTTGGCCCCGTCGTTCGCGCGTTGCGCGTGAAGAAGGGTCTTACGCAGGCGCAGCTTGTGGCCAAGCTCAACATCGCCGGCTGGGATTTGAGCAGGGCAACCCTCTCGAAAATCGAGGCTCAACTGCGCTGCGTCGCGGATTATGAGATTCCCACGCTGGCCGCCTGCCTCGGCGTTAATCCAGCGGAATTGATCAGCCTGGCCGTCGCCAAGATCCCAAAACCGCGCGACGATGTGCTCAAGAAGGCCGTCCAGAAAGTGGATAAGGCGAGGGGATGATCCACCAACGCCACCCGCCACCCGCTTGGGCGCATTGCCCGGTCTTTACCGCGGCGGGATCTTCCCCGTGCATAATAGTTGCATTTATTCTCATTTTGTTCTTGCCGGTCAGATGATGCGTAGTGATATTCCACCAGACTAAGGGTCACAAAGATAATGATCTGAATTGAGGAACCTTTATGAAACTGGCGAGATTCTGTTCTGCATTGGTTGCTAGGGCTTTTCGCGCAAACCCCTCCGAGCAACGTTCCTTCGGCGCCATTCCCCCGTCCGAGCCCATTCGGTCCGTGTCAGCGCGTTGGGTAGCCGCGTCGCTGGCAATCCTAATGGCCTTGGTCCACTCGGCGCGGGCGGATGGTATGGCGCCGCCCCAGGGGAATATGGGGGTCCAACTCGGCTACTGGACATTTTCCGACACCAACTGGCTCTCCGATTACAATTACAGCCCCGTCTCGTTCACCAATATCGCCAACGTTCCGGGTGGGGACGGCAATACGCTCCTGCTCAACAGCACAAATCCGGCTTGGCTGATCTACAACGTCATCGAAAACGACAACACGACCAATATCACGCTGGATTACGGCAGCCTGACGTTCTGGTTTTCGCCCCAGTGGTCCAGCACCAATGCGGGCGGCACCGGGCCGGGCTGTTGGGCGCCGCTCATCCAGGTGGGCCAATACACCACCAATGCTGGCTACGGGGTTTGGTCCCTCACCATCGACCCGGAGGGAACCAATATCGGTTTCTTTGCCCAGGACGGCAACGGTCTGGAGGCGAACTTTCTGACCGCCCCCGTCTGCTGGACGAACGGCGACTGGCACTATATCGCTCTCAGTTATTCTCACACGAACAGCACTCTATATATTGACGGCCTGCTGGCCACGAACGGTTCTCCCGTGACGTGCCTGCCTGGCCCCGACGTGGTCGCGGAGGGGTTTTGCGTCGGGAGCAGCCCGGGCGGAACGAATCAGGCGCGGGGGCGGTTCGACGACCTGAGCACCTACAACTACCCGATTGGGGCATGGGAGGTCGCTGGCGATTATGAGGTCTGGGGCATTGTCTACTACGGCGGCCCGAAGCTCCTGTCGATGGACCTCATCACGTCCGCCCCCTCGACTTACGTTCTGACGCCAACGTTCCAAGCCGTCGTCGGATTCGGGAACCTGACGAATCTTCAAGTCGGGACAAATTGCGGGAACAACACCAACGTGTGGTTCGCAAACACTGCGGCCAACGTTGTCGGAGCCGGGAGCAATGCGACCGTAAGTTTGTCATTCACGATTAACGGGGGAATTAGTGGTGCCCTCTACGACGTTTTTGCCAATGCTTCCTTGACGAGGAGCAGTCCATCTTACGCGTGGGCCTGGATGGGACAAGGCCCAGCCTGCGGCTCGAGGTACACGCTGACGAACTTGCCGATGGGCTCCGTTTATCTGATTCTGGGTCTGCCGATCGACTCCGACGGGGATGGCTTGACGGACGCCTACGAACAACTGGTCAGTCATACAGATCCGAACAACCCCGACACCTATGGCAGCGGCTTGCTCGATGGTTGGTATGTCGCCTTTGGCCTTAGTTCGTCAACCGACCCTTACGCGGAATGCCCGTGCGGCAACGGTTGGACGATCCTCCAAGCCTGCCAGAATGGCTGGAATCCGAGCGACACAAGCAACTGCTCTACGCCACCGACCCCGTCGGGATTGACGATCAGATATTACGGTCCATCGACCAACGTAACGGTCGCTTGGAATCCTGCTCCTTTTGCCACCAGCTACACAGTTCAACGTTATATCCCCGCCCTTGACCAGACTAACACCTTCACATTTTCAAATGCGACCGCCTTCTTGGATGTACTGCCCGTTGGCTCGATTCCGACCGACCCGTTTGCGGCCCTCCCCACGTACGCGGTCATGACCGAATATTCCGGCGGGGCTTCCCCTTGGAGCGCTACGGTTCCGATCTACAATTGTGTCGCTTACGATTACGGGTCCTTCTGCGAATACGGTCCTTGGTATAATGCGAACATATACAGCTACCCGTCGGCAATAGCAGCTCACGTAGTCCGGGGGCCCCAGGGCCATCTCTTTCTCGCAACCTCAGCCCTTCCTGCGGATGCTGCCACGCTTCGCATTTCAGTAATCCCAACAACGGCCGGGTACTATGATCCGGCGTTATACCCCGCTTGGTATCCCGCCAACTACGCCGCAGAGGACCCGATGCTTTTTGCCCCGAACCCCTCTGTGGCGAACTTCGATGTATCGGCCACATGCCTTCAAAACGGGGTTTACGAGTTTACAACAGACCAAGTGCCACCGTTCGGAGCCTACAACTTCTCAGTCCAGGCAATTAGGGCAGATCAAAGTCTTGGCGATGAGGTGCTGATTCCAAATTTCGCCAGAGAAATTGATCCCACTGATGACACCTGGGGGATTCAAACCGGCGCCGCCCCATTCCTCGATGGACGGCAGCAGATCCAGCAGAACATCGAATTCCAACTCCGTGCTGCGGAAGGAGCCAACACATGCGATGGCAGTTACCTGCCATTCAGCATCGGTGGCTGCAACTGGAACACCGCGCAAAACCAATCCGTAATTGAAACAGGTTACACGAGCTACGTGTTCGCAGGCTTTCACTACGTGTTTCCGGGATTCTATTTTTGGGACACCGACACAAATCAGGATCGCCTCAACCTGGATGTTCTCCGTCCTTTCGAGCAAAACTTTGGTTACGCGAACCTCCTGTTTGCGGACACAAATATCGACAGTTATGGCGAGATGACAAACTTTTGTTGGGAGACGTACCCGTCCTGGTACTTTGAGCTTACCTGGGGAACGAATCCGAACTATCCAACCGCCCACTCAACCAGCCTCTTCTCCACCCACGATTACCTGAGTGGAAATACGACAAACAGCATCGCCGGCATTCTCACAACGAATGCTACGCGTTGGATAGTCGCTGCTCGCTGGTATCCCACTTACCTTGGGCACCCATGTGACTTTGGGGACTGGGTCGTCAGCGACTATGTGAATATGTACGGCCTTGCGCTCCAATCAATTCTTTGGCCAACCAACGCCGACCCGGTACAGTACACCGTTCTGACTCCTGGCCAGACGGCCCCGCCGCTGGGAAATGGTTATTGGTATTCCGACTATTTCATTGAAATGGCCCGCCCGCAACTTGCCACGCTCAGCTACTATTTCGCTCGGCCGAGCACCCTGGCTTGGATAAACCCGAACTTCGATCCCCGCCCCGGCGAGCCTGCCTTTACACCGGCTGCCGCAACACCTACAATGATTACCTCGTTTGGGCAGCCATTCTTCATCACCGCTTGGGCCAAACAGGCCATTCTCAACGGTCGAGCCTCCATCTCGAAGGCCGTTTTCTCGGGTTTTACCAACGCATACGCCTTCCCAGAGCAGTACTTCACGAATGCTCTCCTCATCGGCTCAGACGGTGTGGTCACTACCAATAGTGCTGGCATTCTCTCTCCTTATGGAGAGTTGCTACCCACCATGCCCGGCCAAGCCGCCTTGGTGACCATGCCTGACGCTGCCACGGGTTCTCAGGGTACTGGCGTTGTGAACGTGATCAAGTTACAGTTGGATGTGAACCACGACGGCAACATGGACTTGAGTTTTGGCGGCCCGGATAATACTTCGCTGGCGAGGCCGTATCAGTTTTGGGTCAACAACGACTTCGACCGCCCCTGGCCGGACGCCGACGACGGTGTCCCTTACGACGATTCGATCACGGCGACACAAGCGAAGTACGTTCCGGACTGTAATTACACCAACAATGCCGGGGCGAGGGCTATCCCAACCATGCGGGATCTTGAAGACTTTGCGAGGTTGTGGGTCTGCGGAGTCACCACAAACCTGTTGGCTGCCCTTCCGCCTGGCACTACCGTAACGCTCGACTGGGGAGACGTCGGGAGTCCCAACACCAACAATCCAACTATCGATCTCTTCCCGGCGGCGGATTTGGACGGAGGCATTGGCTATTTGACCAATTCCGGCAGCGCAGTGCTGCAATTTGCCCAGAGCCTTTATCCATGCGTGCAGCGACTCGGCCCAGGCCAACAGATCCAATTGAACTCACCCCGATTCGCAGATAGCTGGGCCGGTAATTACTTCATCTGGTGCGGCGTAACTAAAGGCGTCGGCGCGCTAAGGCTTACGCTCTCCCAAGGCGGCACCAATATGCTCGCTCAAACAGCCGCATACATCCAGCTTGTGGATGTTAAGCAAATGTATGAACGATGGACCGCAGGAGACAAGGCCCTGACGATGCCTCGAACGAACGCCCTGCCCGCGGGAGAAGACTTGCCACCGCTCACGCCATCGTTCCAATACCCGCCTTTGTCGCCCACCAACACGCCCTACATTCTCTATGTCCATGGTTGGAACATGGACCGCTACGACAAGGATCGTTTCGCCGAAAGAGCGTTTAAGCGCCTTTACTGGCAGGGTTATCAGGGGCGGTTTGGCATCTTCCGTTGGCCTACCGATTACGATTTTCATGGTGGTTTGATCGATGCTCTCTTCCAACCACACAATTACGATGACAGTGAATCCACGGCTTGGCATTCCGCCGCAACGTTGCTCAACAAACTGAAAGACCTAAATGCGGACTACCCCGGCCAGGTTTATCTCCTCGCGCACAGCATGGGGAACGTTGTTGCTGGTGAAGCGCTGCGCCTCGCGAGAACCAACGTAATCGTCAACAGCTACATCGCCAGCCAAGGAGCGATCCCTGCACATGTCTACGACGCCAGCGTTACCAATCTCATTGACTTCACTCATACCAGTACGAAGATCCCGGACTGGCTCCACTGGCAGACTTTGGCAAGCTACGGTCCAACGACACCAAATATTTATGGTAGCCGGATGGTTACAAACTCAGCCGCCGTAGGACGACGAGTAAACTTTTGCAACGCCAATGATTATGCCCTTTCTCCAGACGCATGGTGCTTCAACCAGGAGCTAAAGCCCGACACAGGGATCGGATACTCCTATGGTTATCTCGGGTCTACCAACGACCCTCCGCCTTGGAACAACTTTTTTTATTCCTCTACCGCTCGCAGTGTTACATTCGACATCATTAATCGGCAACAGGACCTTTACACTGTGATGGCGTATGCCGCAGAATCTAGGTCAAAGGCCCTCGGCGCGACAACAAATGTCGGGGGATTGACAGGGAATGTTGATCTACAGCAGGTGTGGCAGGATGATCCCTCAGGAAATCAATTCCGAGACCATTTCTGGCACAGCGCGCAGTTTCGGGGGGACAATTGGCAACAAATGAGTTACTGGAATGCCCTTCTCGGGGTTACCGGCTTTAGCCTAAGAAACCCATGAGAGTTCGGCACGGGGTGCTTTTGCTTTTGATCATCGTGGCCGCGCTGGCCTCGATGGCGCTCTGGATTTGCTCGGGTTTCAAGATTCGAGGAACATCCTCGGTTGCATTGCCTACCACCAGCCCTTTAGATCCAGCCAACAGTATTCCGGCTCTAGGTCAGATGAGCAGCAATGCACTTCCCTCCGCAACGAGCGTTTCCGCCCCCTCGCCATCTGCGGCGTCCCGGCTGCCCTTGTTGCTTCCGAGAGAACTAGAGACCAAAATGGGGCTGGCCGCCCTCAATGACGAACAAGTCGTCTTCTATGGTTGCGTCTCAGACCAATTTGGACGCCCGGTGAATGGGGCGACCGTCTCCTGTACCATCCATGTCAATAATGGGACACGTGTTGGAACTGAGCGGTTTTCGTTGCGTACGGATGCCAAAGGGACGTTCACTGTCAGCGGGTACAAAGGGAAAACGCTTGGAATTGCGCTTGTGAAGGAAGGCTATGTGATGGCCACGGTGGAGACCTCGTTCGTTTACTCCCACTTATGGCCGAGATCTGAACAGCACGTTCCTAACCCGAACAAACCCGTCGTACTGAAAATGTGGAAATTGCAAGGGGATGAGCCGCTGGTGCGGATAGAGCAAAAATACCAATTGGATGTTACGGCTGTACCGGTGAAGATCGATATCCTTGCCGGAAAACTGGTCAACAGCGGGGGTGACCTCAGCCTGACCGTGGATCGACCAAGTGGGGCGGTTTCAGAACAACGACCGCAAGACTGGGGCGTGACACTGGAAGCGGTGGGAGGTGGGATTATCGAGACCTCGTTTCAACAAGCCAAGGTTACCTACCAAGCTCCCGAGGATGGCTATACGCCAAGCAACGTTATCGCTGTGTCCACCACCAATCACTGGTCGGGCTTGGTACAACGGATGTACTTTTTACGAAGTCGAAATGGTGACGTATACAGCAAACTGTTTCTCTCGTTTCTGATAAACCGCGAACCTGACAAGCCAGCGACGCTGACGCTCAGCGGATACGCCAACACCAACAGGTCCCGGAATTGGGAAGCCACTGCGCTGCGGTGACGCAACGGAGGACATTTCCGGAGAATTCGAACCTATGGGCGCAGCCAAATTGCTCTCTTTCCTGATCTTCAACGGCTTTGAAGTTCTTGTCCACCTTGCCATCGTGGCTTTCGCCATTCTGGCTGCCTGCCGACATCGGCTGATCGGAATATGGCTTTTGGCTGCCGCGGCCCTGTTGTCATTTCTCCAGCTTGTCGTTTGGGTGATCGGTTTCGCGCCGATCAACGGCGCCGGTCATAACGACATCAGGCAATTCATGGGCGCTGTCACCTTGCTGCGCTATTCAGCGGGGATGCTCACCCTCTGTGGTTGGTGCAGCCTCGCCTTTACCCGCCGGCGGCCGGCCGCTCAAGAGATCTCTTGCAGCCAAACACACGTTCCACTCGAGACTGACCCAGATCGCACGATTCGGTCGCCATGATAAGTGGAGACGGCAACAACCCATGTGCTGGCGGCGACCGCGCAAGAGTTGTTGCGGTTACACCATTGAAGCACCAGCAAATGTGCTCAGCCCCTTCCTTCCCCCCTCCCGCTTCGCGACTCATAACCTCCTTTATGCTTCACAAGGGCAGGGTCTTTCTTTAGGCTGTCCCCCATGGAGGAAAGCCTTGTCGCAGCACCACGCAAATTCCACGCCCCGGTCTCTTTCGCCGGCAAACCATTCCCGAAGCTGATCGCCGCGGCCGGCCCGGACGCCACCCGCCGTTTCATCGAATTCTTCACCGCCAACATCCGCAACCCGAACACGCGAGCCGCTTACGCCCGCGCCGTCGCCCAGTTCCTCGATTGGTCCGAAAAGCACCGGCTGGATTTGAAAACGATTTCGCCTTTTCACGTCGCCGCTTACGTCGAGCATTTGCCGGAGCGCCTCACGCGGGAACGCCGGTTCGTGAGGACCGGCCAGGACGGGCGGCGGTTCCAGTCCCGCACGACGAGCACCGCCCTCGACGCGCCGTCCGTCAAACAGCACCTGGCCGCGATCCGAATGCTCTTCGATTGGCTCGTCATCGGCCAGATCGTGCCCCACAACCCCGCCGCTTCCGTCCGCGGACCAAAGCATATCGTGAAGAAGGGCAAAACACCGGTTCTCTCCGGGGAGGACGCCAGGAAACTGCTCGATTCAATTGCGCTCACGCGGAAAGCTGCCCAGGGCGGCCAGGAACAGGAGGTCGCCGACCTGGTCGGGCTGCGCGACCGCGCGCTCATTGCGCTGATGGTTTTTTCGTTCGCCCGCGTCAGCGCCGTGGTCGGCATGGACGTCGCCGATTATTACCAGAGCGGAAAGCGGTTTTGGATTCGTCTCCACGAGAAGGGCGGAAAATTCCACGAGGTCCCCGTTCACCACAACGCCGAAGCCTATCTCGACGCATATCTGACTGCCGCCGGCATCCAGCAGGAGAACAAGACCCCGCTGTTCCGGGCGGCCGTCGGGAAGACGAATGCGCTTTCCGACCGGGCGATGAGCCGGACCGACGCTTTGCGCATGGTCAAGCGGCGGGTCAGCGGCGCCGGACTGCCCGACCGGGTGTGCTGCCACACGTTCCGGGCGACGGGAATCACCGCCTACCTGGAGGCGGGCGGCACCATCGAGAACGCCCAGGCCATCGCCGCCCACGAATCGCCCAGGACTACGAAGCTCTATGACCGGACCACCGATGAGATCACCCTTGATGAAATCGAGCGCATCAGGATTTGAGCCAAGCCTGTCATATCGGATGAAGGCTCGGAACGGCGTCGGGGTTTCCTGGTTTTAGGTAATGCTTGACCATGTCGCGGACCGTGTTCCCTACGGTGCCGACCAATTCCTGGGGAGCCAAGACCTTCGCGTGTGCTCCCCACCTCAGAATCCAAGGAAGCACCTCAACAGTACTTGTCAGCGTGAGCTTCAGTTCGAGTTCATCGTGCGGCAGTGCTTGAACTTGCTGTGAGTGGTGCCAGAGACGTTCGCGGATCAGCCGACCGGCGAAGGCGTCGAACCAGATTCGGATTTCAACAGGTTCCCCTCCTGAAAAAATCCCAAAGCTGCCCTTGAGCGCCTTTTCGGGGTTGAAGCCCGCCGGCTTGGTGAACCGCGTGCTCGACACCTTCAAATCCCGCATCCTCCCCAGCATGAACCTCCGCTCGGCACGGCGCAGTTCGTCATAGCCCATCACGTACCACTGGTGGTCGTAGCAAGTTAAATGATATGGATGCAGCCGCCTCGTCTCGAACTCCTTCGCTTCAAGCTTGCGATACTCGAAACTGACCTCACGCCGCGTTCTGACCGCGATGTTCAAATTCCTAAACAGATTCGGGTCGACCGGGTTGGCTTCGATGCCGCGGAAAGAAATCGCAGCATCCAAATCCGCCCAAGAAATCGACAGCTCGTCTTTCAGGTTCTCGATCAGTTTTTGGCAGGCCCGGCGCAGAGGTGCCTCCAGTGGAGTTCCATGGTATTGCGCCGAGGCCCTTTCCGCTAACAGCAAAGCGACCACTTCGCCCTCCGAGAGGTTCAGCAACGGGAAGCTCGTGACCGGCTCGGTCAGGTAGTAGCCGTATTCGTGTTGATCGTATTCGAGCGGGACTCCCTGGCGGTCCCTCAGGAAATCGATGTCCCGTTGAACGGTTTTGGTTGTGACTTCGAGTTCTTCCGCAAGATCTTTACGACTTGGATAATCCCCCTTTTGCACACGGGAGATGATCTTGCGCATCCGCTCGACTTGAGGCCGCGTATTTGCACCCGAAGAGTTTTTTTCACAATTCTTTGCCATGAGACCACGGATGTCCCAGGGGGCATGGTAAGCTGTACCCAGAGAATGAAAAGCTCTTTTTGCCGAACTCCGCACGAATGCGAGCGGCTGAGAGAGCGTCTGTAGATGGTATGCAAATCAATGCGTCCGAAATAATCGAGCATCACCGAAGCAGTTCGGCTCTTGGCCGGCGGAAGGCAAATGCCCCCGACATGGAAAACCGGAAGCCC
>Ga0364881_10156_pt2 | contig 13175 bp, 7 predicted proteins | sample ExccelJu500001D4_5_FD_206923 | JGI IMG/M metagenome (GOLD analysis project Ga0364881, IMG submission 206923) | Enriched cells from Trout Bog Lake Hypolimnion, Wisconsin, USA - BchlTB.July30.5000.01.D4 | ecosystem: Environmental > Aquatic > Freshwater > Lake > Hypolimnion/Profundal zone | place...
ATTTTCTGCTGTTATACCATCTTATTATTTAAATGCTCAGGAATTACCCCGATTAAAAAAATAAGTAGAAAAAAAATTTTCATAAAAAACAGTTATTTTGTAATCACATCAATTTCTGCATAGCCAATATTGTTATTGTTATCAACATTTTTTAATGCCCTGAATTTTATATATCTCGCCTTTACAGCATCAAATTCTTTTATTTGCCACAACGGATTATTTTTAATGTTCGGGAATTCACCTTCGCTTACTAATTTCCAATTGTTGCCATTGGTTGATATAAAAAATTGATATTGCCAAATAACACCGCCGCCCCATTGGCTTTGATCCGGCAAGTATTTGAAACCACCTAAATTTTCTTCTTTTCCTAAATCTATTATTAAATCAACCGGTAATTTTGTATCGTTGTTTTGGTGCCAGGCAGTTGAACTGTTGCCGTCAATAATGGCATTTACCTTTTCATCATTCACCCCCATAACTTTCCAATCTTTTCGGGAAATATCGAATTTTTCATTGCTCTGGGAACTGCTTTTTCCTGTTGCTGCATCATACGCAATAGCCCTTACCTGTAATTTCCCTTCTGTTAAAAAAGGAGCAGTATATTTTTTTGATTTAGCAGTTGGCACACTACCATCCAATGTGTAATAAACAGCAGATTCTGCATCTGCAGGAATGATAGTAATTTCGCCCGATTTATTTCTGATGATGGAAGGTGCAGCTAAAATTTGAGGCGCATTGTACACACCAATATTTGAAATCACAGGACTGCTTTTTGAGTCAGTAATATTTATACGGACCTGCGTTGCTTTAACCGTTGGGAAACGAAGTATGCGTTTATATCCGATAGTGGTTGCTTTTGCCAATTCTTTCCAGTTTCCGTTAATAAGTGCATCTATTGTAAATGATTTCACCCGTTGGCCCAATGGGATATATTCCTGTACCAAAAACCGGTTAAATGTTGTTGGTTTGTCAAAATCTATTGTCAGGGATGCGTTGGTAATAGTATCATCGGTTGCCCAATACGAATTTTTGTCGCCATCAATAACATTGTCTGCTGCAAACTTTTTATCATTACCGCGAACATTTGAAGCCGTTGCTTTTGCTTTTTCAGCAAGGTTTACGGCAAATGCCTGTTTTATAGCTTTGCCAAATTCTAAAGCAACTTTCTCATCTTTTTCATTAATCAGCCCGTTGGGCATAATTGGGAAGTTGAGCAATAAACTGGCATTATGGCCAATTGAATTATAGTAGGTTTCCATTAATTGCGGCAGTGTTTTAACTTTAGCATCTTCGCCCGGATGATAAAACCACTCAGGGCGGATGGAAGTATTTACTTCGGCAGGGACCCATGAACCTCCGTTTTCCAATCCAAAATGCAACATATTCCAGGGCACTTCCCCGGTTGCATTCAGCAAACTCCAGTTTGTTTCACCCACAAAACCTGCTTCAGTGCCAACCCAGCGCAAATCGCCCCTATCGCCGCCATCGTTCCATATAACACAATGGGGTTGCAGTTTTCTAACCAAATCGTAGGTATTCTTCCAGTCGTAATAGGTTGTACGGTCAATGGTGCGGGTTTCGTTTGCACCGCCATAGTATCCCGAACCTCCATTGGCACCATCGAACCACACTTCGAAAATAGGTCCGTAATTGGTGAGTAGTTCTGTGAGTTGATTGCGGAAATAGGTGATGTATTCCGGTTTGCCATAATCAGCACTGTTCCTATCCCATGGCGATAAATAAATGCCCAATTTCAAACCGTATTCTTTACAGGCTTCGGCCATTTCCCTTACAATATCGCCCTTGCCATTTTTCCAGGGGGCATTTTTTACTGAATACGCTGTATATTTTGAAGGCCAAAGACAAAAACCGCAATGATGCTTTGCCGTGATAATAATACCTTTCATACCAGATTCTTTGCATATACGGGCCCACTGACGGCAATCTAAATTTTGAGGATTAAACAATTTTATATCTTCATTGCCATATCCCCATGACTGGTCTGTATAGGTGTTTAATGAGAAATGGACAAAAGAATAATATTCCATTTCCTGCCACCGCATTTGGTTTTCAGAAGGAACAGGTCCAAATGGGGCAGGGGCTTTTGTTTGAGCGAAAATATGGATCGCTAACAAAGTAAAAATGATACTGCACAGGAATTTTTTAATCATTTCAATTTATTCAACTTTTATTAAAACTTCATCAACTTTTATTGCTTCAGAAAAACCAGGACTGTAAACAAGTTCTATTTTCAACACTCCGTAGGTTTCTTCTTCTCTCTTAATTTTTTTACCCCATAACCAATACCGCCGGCAACCAATAAACTTAATCCACCATCAACTGGAGCTGAGGTAGGGTCGCCTGGTAATGAAGGTGGTTGTGCAATTGCAGGTATTACTGCTAACAAAACCACTAAGACCATTAGTATTTTAGATATAATATTTTGCATTGTCATATACTATTTTTTAAAAGTGTCTGCCAACTTATTTACTTAACTAATTTTAATGTTTGCTCCTGGTTATTACCTGTTTGCAACTGTATAAAATACAATCCTGCCGCTGAGGTTTTTGTGTTTACAGTGGTATTACTTTCTTTGGTAAGATTGTTTAATATTCCTGTTTGCAACACATTACCAGATGCATCAACCAACTTCCACTCTAATTTTTCAACATCTGTATTGCTGTGTAATACAAAGCTGTTGCCGGTTGTTATATTGCCGTATATGCTGAAATTGCCGGAAGTATTAGCATTGGTTGTTTCCTTGTAGTTAAGTTCAACTTTAAAACGCCCGTCTGCTTTAGTTAACGTATCAGCAGTTACAGTAAATTTATATACAGGGTTGCTGTTATCTATCCCTACAATTTGGTGCAAATAATTATCTACCAGATAAGCTTTATTGCCATTACTCAAATCTGTCAGTAAATGAGTATTAATTTGATAGCTTCCTTCGCTTAAAGATTTTAATCCCAATGTAACTGACCTGCTTTCTTCATTACTGCTTTTCAATGCACTGCCATTAAAAATGCTGTAGCGGATATTATCGCTCCCCACAATTGCCAGGTCGTGCATTTTATAGGTACCTAAATCAAGGGCATCATATTTTGCATTAAAATTATCAGTACCTGCACTGCTCCACTTTAAAATAACTTCATCAGGGGTTTTATTTACCTCTCCTGCTAAACTTAATTTAATGGAACCATTATCTACATTAACATTGCTATTACCTTCTGTGCCAAACAGGGTTAGCCCACCAGGAGTTGTACCAACAGCATTGGTTGTTTTATCAGACTCTCCTATGTTTAACGTTCCTGCTGCTGCTGCCTGTATAAAAAATGCAGCACCGTTCTCAATCACATCACTGCCTCCATTGGTGCCACCAGTACCAGGAATAAAACTGGAGAACTGATAAACTCCTCCGGTACCTGAAGGGTTAACACGATATACAGCTGCAGTTGCAGCGACAAGCACACCTGTGTTATTCGCAGCAATACTTGTCCAGCTAACACCACAAGGCAATGGATTGGCCAAAAAGTTCCAACCAGCCTTACTTTTACTAACTGTCAATCCCTGGGTACCTGTATTAATAGTACCAGTATTGCTAAGTGTTTGTGCTGCTGTGCTGTAAATTAAATATCCCTTGGAAGAAGATAAATTGCCACTATAGGTTGCCCATCCGGCATTGGGTGTTGTATTGTTGCTGCCATAATTGGTTTGGTCATCAGCAGTTTCATTATAAATATAAGTGTAAGCAGGTGCTGCTGTTAAGCCTGAGCTTAACGGCACACCAATACCACGCCAGGTATTGTTATTGCTAAGGTAACGTTGCACTGTTATATTACCTGTTATTGAACCTGTTCCTATTGCTGGTATATAGGCTGTGCCACTTGCTGTAGATGCCAGTGTTAAAGCATGGGAATTGGTATTTAATACCCCTTGTGTCAATGCTAATGAAGTACCAATAGTTATATCGTTTGGTAAAGAAACTCCAGCCGAGTTGTTCATTATTAAATTATCGATGGTAGTTGGAAAAGTTGGCAAAGTGGTTCCGCCACCTGTGCCATAACCAGTGGTAATTACCGGTGAAGCATTGCCGTAAAACTCAATGGCCGAGCCTGTTTCTGAAATTATTTTTGAAGTTTGACTATTATAATTTGCACTATTTGTATAAAAGCCAATATTACATACATTAGAACCGTTTCCGCCAAATCTTAGTTTACCTCCATTTTGAATATCAATTTTTACAGAACTACTAATCCAATTAGCACCTGGTGTAGCCAAATCAAAATTGTTACTGGCATCAGCACAGGTGAAATCAAGTGTACCCAAAATATTGTAAGTACTATTTCCTTGTGTTTGCCACGATGGAGTAGTAGCTGTTGCACCAGCTGAAACATTATGAAAAACGCCTATACCGGCGATAGTTACCTTTTTTCCTGCTGCGATAGTGAGAATTCGATTATTTATAAACTTACTTCCACTTTGTACTGACAATGAAGAAAGCCAATTAACAGTACCTTTCAGGTCTAAATTTGCATTTATATTTATGTTCATATCTGCAGCAGTAGTGGCATCATCTGCCCCTTCAGGTGATATGCCGTTAATGGCAATAGTGCCACTTCCCTCAATTGTTAAAGTAGAAACAGTAGTTTTGGGTACAATTTGTATGCTCGCTGTGTTTCCACCACCTGCATTACCTAACAACCCATCCACATGAAGCACAGGGGTTGCAGTATGTACCCCTAAGTAAATATTAAATACATTCCCATACCAATTTTCAGGTTGCAATGCCCCGGTAGCACTAATAGTCAGATTATCCCCACTCATACCATTCCAATTCGACACATGGAAAGTGCCATCGATTTGAAGGTTACCCCAACTCGCAAGGCTTGAATTATCATAAATATTCTGTCCCGCAGGTATCTGAACTTTTGAGGTTGCAGATGGGATAGTACCAACACCACCGTATCCTCCGGCACCTCCATCTGTCCAGGCTGTAGCATCACTCCATGCTTTCCAACCCCCTCCAGTATTTGCAATATAATCCCAGGTTTGAGCTTTTGCAGCACTCATACTTATAATAAAACAAATAAGTATTATTATAGTTTTAATGTTGTAAATTTTATTCATAAAACAAGTTTTCGTTAGGTAAAAAAATAGATTTTTTATCTTAATGTATTCAGGTCCATATGAAACACAGATCAATTTTCGGTCAGATATAGAATAATGGATGCGATAGGTATCGCACCCATTACTCTGAATAAATATTTATTATTTTAATACCCTGCAGCTTTTCGAAGCGAATCTAAATCCTGATAGCCTACTATTGTTTCGGTAGCCCGGTCAATTACACCGGCCCACAAAAACGGAGAGAGCCCATTGGCACGGGAATCCCGTACTATTTCTCCAAAGAAATGTGAGGTGGAATTTAAAGACAATATTGAATCTGCCGGGGTTGGACAATGATCGGCATGGTATTGTACACCAAATTCACCAACTAATACTGGAATACCTTTATCTGTAAAATTTTTCTTTGCCCATTGCATGTTGCTCTGTACATAGCCTTCTTCAGCACTTGCATTTGAGTTATGTAAAGTATCGTCAGTTGAATGAAAGTTGGCACCCCAATAACGCCATTCAGGTCCCCAGCTAGCATCACCGCCTAATATACAGAAATTAGCAGGAGAGTACCAGTGAAATTCAAGCATTAATTTATTAGGAACTGAATCATAAGGCGTACCTGGTATTGCACCCGGAGTAAAATAATTTGCCAGATCAAGTGATGTGCTAGGTGCCTGGATCACTAAAGTACGGTAAGCATTTTTTCCACCTGTTGAGCGAACTGCATTAATGAATATTTGGTGTAAATCATGTAAAACTATACTTGTTGGCAAATCAGTGGCATTAGGCTCGTTGTAACTTGCAAACATTACATGCTCATCAAAATCACGCAGTTTGGTAGCTACCTGCTCCCATATTGCTTTTTGGATAGCTTTTGCAGTATCTAAACTTGCCCCGGTTAACTGAGGGTCACCATCTCCATCATGGTGGCGGTTTATCAAAACATACATACCATCATTTACACAATATTGAACCACTTCTTTAACCCTGTTTAACCATGCAGAATCAATTTGACAAGTTGCTTTGTTTACATGTCCTTGCGCCCAATAACCACAAGGTATCCTTATTGCATTAAAACCTGCTTTTTTTAGCGTATCAATCAGCGATTGCGTAATAGGAGGATTACCCCATCCTGTTTCACCTCCGGGGGCTTCCATGGTATTCCAGATATTCATCCCCATTTTAATATTTGCATTAATCTGCATAGCAGTACTACCCATACCTGTTGCATCTGGTGCAATGGGAGATGTATTATAGGATGGGAAGATTACAGGTATTTGAAGCACAGTAATCCGCCGGGCCTGCCCATTTGCAGCATTAAGCAGCAAAATTACCGAACGGCTGATGCCCGTACTATTGGCCGGAGCTGTTGCAGAAATGGTTGCAGCACCACTGGTACCGGATATCTGGCTTAATTTTAGCCAGCTAAAGCCTGTTGTATCAATACTCCAGGTATCGTTACAGGTAAACGATACTGATATGGTACCTCCACCAGCAGGTATGCTGTCTGTAACATTAGCAGCAGTAAGTATTGGCGTAGCTGCTGTTGTTTTTTTACAGGAAATGATTGAAAGGGAAAGAAGGGAAATAAAAACACCAGCTATCCCATAAATAATTTTCTTGTCCATCTGTATATTTTTCATGTTTTTAAAAATTTTATAAAAGCCGCAGGGTAGAAACCCTACAGACTTATCAACTGCTTGATATTTTAACAGCTTGTTATCTTATTTTTACTACTCTTAAATTATCAAAAGCTCCATAAAATCCAGTTGCCGTTGCCGCAGTACCATAATTATGTATATATACTTTGCAACCACTATTTCCAGAAGATCCCACTAAATCAGCAAATTTTTTCATGGAAGTTCCCCTGCCTTCGCCAAGTGTAGCATCGGTATTACGGAACTCGGTAAAAGGAACGGTAACAGTTACCCAGCCATTTGTAGTGAACGCAGCTGTGGTAGATGCATTTATTTGCCACGGTTCCCAACGATAGATATAGGTTTGGTCGCTGGCCATTATATCTATTGCACCGCCATTCCATGGTTTCGGGATGCTCACTTCAAATTTGAAGGCATATTTCTGAATAGAATCATTCATATCAGCTGTCGGCACCCATTGTGCATTGTTCAAAAGTATGGCATAATTAGACCAGGTATTGCCTTCGCCGGCAGCCAATGATTTAGTTTGTAATACAAAGTATTGTGTTGAATTTCCCGGAAAATCAGGATTGTAGGATGGCCATCCGGAGTTAGGGTCCCCACTATACAAACTAGCCCCACCCCACCATTGCCAATTATTACCCCATTCACAAGTGGTCAATGATCCTATACCATATACATCGTTTACATTATAAAAAGTGGTCGCTGTTCCAAACGGTGTTGTAATAGATACAGGCCCGCTTTGAGAAAGTGATGGCATTGTAAACGCTACTATACTTCCATCGGGTGATGAAACAAAAGAACTGATACTTGTACCGGCAAAAGTAAATGTTTGGATACTTTTAAGGTAAGTACCATAAATATAAACCGAATCACCCGTATTGGCATTTTCATTAGAAACTCCGGTAATAGTTGGCGTTGCTGCTATTTTAAAAATTACTGTACCAACTCTGTTTGTTAAAACTACATTTCCACTTGATGGAGCCGGATTTGGCATCACAAAACCAACTGAAGTCCCAAGTGTATCTGATTTAAAGGAAGGAATAGTAGTACCACCGTAAGATAAACTTTTAACTAACACGAGGTTTGTACCATATAAAAAAACCGAATCGCCCGGATTTGCAAATACATTTGAAATTGCCGTAATAACAGGTGCTGCCGGCAATAATTTAAAAGAAAATGTTGCGATACCTCCAGGTGTCATGTACTGAATGGTATTGAGCTTATTGGTATCAATTGACGAAAACAAAATGGAAGGAATTTGCACCACTGCTGAATTAGGGGCAAGTAATGCTGCATTAAACGTTGCAGGCACTCCATTAAAAGTTATCGCTAAAGCACCTTGCAAATTTTTACCGGTGATAACCACCCATTGGGCATTGGGTATGACACCCGGTAAAGCCGTATCGGCCGGAGAGGCAGCATAATTTAGTACCCCGGTAATTACAGGTGTTGATGTTACTGTTTTTTTACAGGCGGGCATAAATACTATCGATGCCATCACTGCAAAGAAAAACAGAAAGAAAAAATTTATTTTATTTATTTTATACATAATAGTTTATTTTAAATACTTATTAAATTAATAACAATTAATCAATAATAATGTATCGGTGGTTCTGCCAATTTAGGGTTCGCTGTTAACTCGCTTGCCGGTAACTGCAATTGAAATGAGCTTAGTGTTGCAGGAAGCACACTCACAACAGGGCTTGCAGCTGGTGTTACAACAGCAGGAACCCCGGGAGTAGCAGGGGTATAACTGAAAAAAGAACGGTTTTGTGAATTTATAATAGCCAATGCTTTAGCTGGTTGCCAATAAGAAAGCCTTACCAGGTCCATCCAGTATTGTCCTTCAAAAGCAAATTCAATTCTTCTTTCGCTTATAAGTGTATCAAGCGTTATGGTAGTAAGAGGGTCAACACCTGCCCTGGTACGTACTTTGTTATAATACAACAAAGCATCGGGATCTGAAGTGGTTGTATTGTTTCCCATAATAGCTTCAGCATATACCATGTACACATCAGCTAATCGAAGCACAGCATTATGCTCGGGAGATGAATACCAACTCATAAGAGGGGAACTATTATCTACTTCATTGCCAATAATATGTTTTTTCAAACACACACCGGTAGCCGTGTAACCACCATCAGCAGCATCTAATTCAGGGAAGAAATCGCCATTAAGCATAATAGTAGCTTTTCGCCTTACCGTATCTTTGGGAGAATACAAGGAAAAAAAGCTAATAGTAGGCTGCATAGCGGCCCATCCTCCAATTTTATATGGCATAAGACTTGAGCCTGGTGCATAGTTATTCAACATATTACCTAAGTTATAATCAGCACCTGCTGCCCATTGGAAGGAAAACAGATCTTCCGCAACATCGTTATTTTGCACTTTAAACAAATCATAATAACTTGGGTATAATGTTTTGCCACTGTTTTTGCACACATTGCCTGCATATTTTTTGGCACTGTCTAAGTAAGCCTGGTTGCGTGTGCCATTACCCCCCAAACCTGCCAGGGTTAAATACACTTTACTCAGCATACCTTGTGCCGACCAGGTGGTTACCCTTCCTTTTACATCTGTAAGCGGCAGGTTTTGTACAGCATAAGTAAGGTCGTTTGTTACAAATTTGTACACGTCTGTAGTAATAATGCGGTTAATCTGGGGTTGTGCTATCAATTTACTGTTGTCTTCCACAATAGGCACAGCACCCCAATGCATAGTTAAATAAAAATAGGCTACACCACGTATAAACCTTGCTTCGGCAATAGCAGCATTTTTATCTGTTGCTGCAATAGTAGCAGGGGCATATTGTTGTATGCCGAGTATTGTGTTGTTGCATTGTCCGATAATATTGTATAAGCCTGTCCATGCACCATTTACAATACCGTTAGAAGCAGAAAGGTTTACTGCAAATAGTTCATTATTATCCGTACCCTGATATTGCCCTGTAGTTCCATTTCCACTCATAACATCACCAAATGATATCAATCCACCGTTATTCCATTGTCCCCAGGGTGGTCCATAAAGGTTGGAAGTAGCCAATCTTAATTCGTCAGTAGTTTGATAAAAATTATTGGAAGCAATGGTAGATTGAGATGGTCGGTCCAAATAACTTTTATTACATCCTGTTATCGCCACCAGCAATAACAAAGGGATAAATATTTTATTAATTGATTTCATAACTATTAATATATTTTATTTTGTTAATTTCACACTTGCCCCAATGGTAAATACCCTTGATTGTGGATAATATCCCCCATCATAACCAGCCTGCAATGGATTCCAGGAGCCAACTTCGGGATCCATACCGGTATATTTTGTAATTGTAAATACATTAGATATATTGGCATATAACCTAAGTGCATATAAATGCGCTTTAGTCAATAATGTTTGAGGCAGATTATACCCTACTGTGATGTTTTTACAACGTATAAAGCTTCCATCTTCCAATGCCAGATTGGAAAAACGCGTATTTTCATTGGTATTGTCGTTTCTAAGGCTTATAATCGTTGTATTTGGGTTGGTAACATACACATTGTTTACATTGGTAGGATCTCCATTGGGATTGATTAATGCGGTTTTTGCATAGTTTAATACCCCGGTAAAATAATTTGTATTATTTAAAGGGTTATTTTGCGAAACTGGCAATTGGTTAAACACTTTGTTGCCAACACTTCCACTAAAGAAAATGTTTAAATCAAATCCTTTATAATTTACCGAGTTATTGAACCCAAACTGGAATTTTGGAATGGGAGAACCTAAGTAAGTTTGGTCTCTTGTATCAATAATGCCATCGCCGTTTAAGTCTTTATACTTACGGTCTCCATACCATATACCGCCGCCTGATATTGAAATTGGACGAATATTACCGGATTGATCTGCCGGTAAAGCATGGGTTTTAAAATCTTTGGCAGTTGCAAAAATGCCATCATAAACATAACCGAAAAATTCACCAATAGGCTGGCCTACTGCCGTTTTTGAGTTTCCTGAAATAAGGCTGGCATCAGGACCACCAGCACCTAAACTCAACACTTTATTAATATTACGTGATATGGTAAAATCAGTTTTCCAGGTAAAATTCTTTTTTTGAATATTGGTGGTTCCTACTCTAATATCAAAGCCTTTGTTTCTTACTGAACCTACATTTACATAAGGCGACTGCATAGCACCAGGTGACCAACCGACTGTCATACCAGAATACTCCGGAAAAGGTTGTTTTAATAATAAACCATCGGTATAACGATTATACAGATCTATCGAAAAGTTTAATCTCCAGTTAAACAAAGTACCATCCAATCCAATATTGCCATTTTGTGTTTTTTCCGGTGCTACTTGCGGATTTCCTAAATTATCCTGATACTGTCCAATACCGCTTAACCCATTAGGCACTGTTAAAAGCTGGGTTATAAAGGTATTGCCGGGGATACCCTGATTATTGGTTAATCCATAACCAATGCGCAATTTCAAATCATTAATTCCTTTTACATTTTCTAAAAATTTTTCTTTATTAATTTTCCACGCAAATGCTCCTGAAGACGTGGCTACCCAACGATTCCAGGATGGGAAATTTGAGGAGGCATCTTCACGTGCATTCAATGTAAATAAGTATTTTTCTAACAAGTTAAAGTTAATACGTCCAAGATAAGATTCTGAGGCACCATCACCATAACTACCCGAATTTTGTGATGTAGATTTATCACCACTACTAATAGATTGCACACTATTGGAAGGGAAAGTTGACCTGGACGCACTAACACTTGCTGAATTACTCAAACTATTCTCGTGTCCTGCTACTACATTTAGACTGTTTTTTCTAAAACTGTGGTTATAAGTAAAGTAATTTCGAATCGTTGTACCAATGTCTTTGTTGAAGCTATATGAAGATGACGTTGGGTTAGGGGTAGTATATTTTCCAAAGGTAGTTTGAGGCTGAAATCCTTCATTTGTATTAAAATTAAAATTTCCTGAAACCTCACTCCTCAGCGTCAAATCTTTGGTAAATTTGATTTCGGCATATATATTACCAAACAGCTGATACTTATAATTCATATTTTTATTAACAAGGGCCATCGCAACCGGGTTTGCTACGGGAGTTACCCATCCAGCCTGATTAGTAATACCTCCCCAGGTGCCATCACTATTTTTTACAGGAACATCCGCGGTTAAACCCAATGCAGTTGAAATTATACTGGAAGAAACACCACCCGATTGTACATTTTCTACTATATTGGCCAATTGAAGACTTGTCCCTATTTTTAACCAATCGGTGGTTTTATTATCCAGGTTCAACCGTACAGAATATCGTTGAAATTGAGAACCCAGAGCTATACCTTCCTGGTTGAAATATCCTAAAGAAAATAAATATTGAGTTCTTGCGTCACCACCATGTATGGTAACAGAATGGTTTTGCATGGGAGCTTTGCGAAATAATTCGCTTTGCCAATCGGTACCTGTGCCCAGATATTTTGGGTTTGCAAATTCGGGCCTGGCATCAAAACCCCAAACAGCCGCTCTCGCATTGAGGAATGTGGCAAGTTGCTGTAAATTTAAGGTTGGCAGTCTTTTAGGTATTACCTGAGTGCCATAATATGCATCGTATGATATTTGAGGAGCCCCAATACGACCTCTTTTGGTTGTAATTACAATTACACCATTGGTAGCCTGAGCACCATAAATAGCAGTAGCAGAAGCATCTTTTAATACATCAATTGATTCAATCTCTGAAGGATTGATTGAATTTAATGGATTAGAAGCAGAGCCATCACCCGGATCTTGTACTGGAGGAATAATAACACCATCTATAACAAATAATGGCGAGTTAGAACCACTTATGGAAGATATACCATGTATTTGAATAGATACACCGCCGCCGGGTTGCCCGGATATTTGCTGTACAACAACACCTGCCACTTTTCCTTGCAAGGCCTGATCGAAAGTGGTAGGTTGTGTTTGGCGGAGTTCATTGCCTGAAATAGAAGATACATTACCTGTCAGATCCTTTCTTGCAATTTTTCCGTACCCAATTACCACTACATCTTCTAACTGCTTTGAAGTTTCATCTAATTTAACTTTTAAATCTCCGGAAGTAACTTTTATTATTTTATTTGCATATCCAACAAAAGAGATTTCAATTAAATCATTTGTTGCAGCTTCTATACTAAACTGCCCTGAAATGTTTGTAGTAGTAAAGCGAGCAGTTTTAATTACACGGACCGTTGCCCCGGAAATCGGCATGTTTTGTTTGTTGGTAACTGTGCCACTAATTTTTGTTTGTCCAAAAACTGTGGTCCCTGACAATAGGAATATTGGGTACGGAAAAATTGCAAGAAAGGATCTGACAGGTAATGTATCTTCTATTTCAGGCAATGAACTCCGCCAAACACAACCTACCACTTT
>Ga0364881_10777_pt1 | contig 13046 bp, 9 predicted proteins | sample ExccelJu500001D4_5_FD_206923 | JGI IMG/M metagenome (GOLD analysis project Ga0364881, IMG submission 206923) | Enriched cells from Trout Bog Lake Hypolimnion, Wisconsin, USA - BchlTB.July30.5000.01.D4 | ecosystem: Environmental > Aquatic > Freshwater > Lake > Hypolimnion/Profundal zone | place...
AATGCATTAACAGTATTGGATACCATCCATGTAAATGGAAAATTAACCCTGGGTGAAAACCTGGCTGATTTAGGCGGATTAAGTATTGCTTATGAAGCTTTCAGCAAAACGGAACAATTTAAAAAGGGAAAGAAAATTGATGGCTTTACCCCAAAACAAAGGTTCTTCCTGAGCTGGGCACAGGTTTGGAGAAACAATGTATTACCGGAAACAGAAGAAAACTTAATTAAGACTGACCCTCATGCCCCCGGTATTCACCGTGCAAATGCACCCATCACAAATATAGATGCATGGTACGAAGCTTTTAAAATTAAAAAGAGCAATAAACTGTACAAACCCAAAGAAGCCAGAACACATATCTGGTAAAATATAGCTTATAAAAGAAAAGGCCCGTTTAATAGCGGGTCTTTTCTTTTATAAAATTTAGTACCTCTAAGATCTTTCCACTGCACGCAACCATCTTTCCGGAATCTCATTATTTCCGGCAATCATATAATCAATTTTAGAGCAGGCAATAAATTTACCATCCGGTAATTGCATCCACCAGCGTCCGGTCTTTTTGCTTTGCAGGAAAGTAGATTCTATTTCTGCAAAAGCCATGGTATATTCATTGAAAGAGTCTTTATCACTTATCTGTACTTCCTGCTTGCCTTTATGTATACCATCCATCAGGTACCACAACATATGCGCAATTTGTTTAGCTGTTAAATCATGCTCATCCAGTTCGGGTGAATAGCCATAGATACCAATACTGCTCATATTCGTACTTAATCCGGCATATTGCATTAAAGTACAGGCTTCTTCCCCATTAAAGCCATTAGGTGTTAAGGTATTGGCAGGTGCATGTGCATGCTGAATAGCAGCAATATCAAAGGATAAAAGATTGGCATTACGGATAGCAGGTTCTATTTCTTCCAGGTTCTCTTTTACCTTTCCAACCCGGTAACAATCAAAGCGGAGTTTATCAATGGTTTCCAGCATATGCGGATGCACTAAATAACTTTGAAAACCAATATGGTTATAGTGGCGGATAAAATTAGGCTCGCCGGTAAGCATTTCCATTAAGAAGTTATCAGCAGGCAGTACACTATCCATATCCAGGTCAATCCTGGCATCTATACAAACAGCTTCAATCAGTTTTTCAAGGTCAGCATACGCATTATATTGCCCTAGGGTAACATCGTGCGAGCCCCCTAGTATAACTACTCTCTTTCCGCTTTCGATCAGGTCTTTAACTACTGTTTTTAAAGCTGCATAACTATCCTGTAAAGAAGATCCTTGTTTTACGTTACCAATATCAGCTACAGATACTTCATGGTGCCAGTGAAACAGGGAATAAAACTGCTTTCTGATGGCATCTGCTGCATTACTGTAATTTTGTTGAATACCGCCACCCCGCATTTCACCACAACCCACCAATATAATATCTGCTGTACTTATATCAGGAAAATCCTCCTCATATACTGCAATATGCCTTCCCAACTGGGTGTCTTTATATCCCTGATCGTCTGATAATTCATAACGGTTTACCGGCTCCAGAAAATCTATAATCGTTTCAACAAAACTCATGAATAACATTTAAGATACTATAGAACGTATAAAAGCCGCAAAGTAGTATTATGGGATTAAATTTACAGGAAATCCCTAATCTGTATATTTATATCCGGCACCTCTTACAGAATGGAAATGAACCGGGTTCTTACTGTCTTCTTCAAAATATTTTCTGAAATTGAGAATAAAATTATCAATGGTACGGGTAGTAGGATATACATTATAGCCCCAAACCACCTGTAATATTTTTTCACGGCTCACCACATCCCCTTTATTCTCAATCAGCAATTTAAGCAGCATCGTTTCTTTTTTACTAAGCTCTATTTTTTGCTCATTTACCCCATATGCTTCCTGTGCTTTAAAATCAATGGAATTTTTCCTGAAAACATAGGTATCCCCCACCGTTTCTTTTATTTGTATTTTCTTGTTCTTATTTATCAGTTTTTCTACCCTTAATAATAATTCCTCCAGATTAAAAGGTTTAGTTAAATAATCATCCGCCCCTTTTTTTAAACCCAATACCCTGTCAGCTCCGGAATTCTTAGCACTTAAAATGAGAATCGGCACTTCATTATTATTCACCCTAACAGTTTCTGTTATACTGATCCCATCCACTTCGGGCAGCATAATATCCAATACTATCAAATCAAAATATTCATTGGCAATAGCTTTTAAAGCCTCAGTACCTGTAAAGGCAGAAGTAATTTCATACCCCTCCATTTCGAGGTTCATTTTTAATGCTTCATGAAGATGTTCTTCATCTTCCACCAGTAATATATTTGCTTTGCCGTTTTGTGTCATGATATGCTGAATGTAGCTGTAAAAATACTTCCGGTTGGCCGATTATCAGTAACCATTATTTTACCATGGTGTTTTTCCATAATCCGCTTGGTTAAATACAAGCCCAGACCTGTTCCTTTGGCTGTTCTGGTCCTTTCGTCCCCTATCCTGTAAAATTTGATGAATATTTTTTTCTTTTCTTCATCCGGAATTCCAGGGCCTTCATCTATAACAGATAAAACTGCTGAATCGTTCTCTTCTTTTAAATAAATTTGGATGGGTTTATCTCTTGGAGAATATTTGATGGCATTTTCAACCAGGTTATTCAGGAGCATGGATAACAATAATTCTTCCCCCAGGATATAAATATTTTTGTCTAACTGTGCTTTAATATTTCGTTGGGGATAATAGACCCTGAATTCATCCACTGATTTCTGTATCAGGTCATGTAAACTAACTTTCTGTTTAGAGGAATGATAAGAACCACCGTCTAATTGTGCAGCCAGCAAAATATTATTGCATAAACTGTTTAAACGGTTGGCTTCATATAAGGTATTACTGATCAGCTTGGTTTTCTTTTCCTCATCCAGTTTTCTTTTCTGCAGGGTTTCCAGATTAAGCCTGGCTACTGCAATGGGTGTTTTTAACTCATGAGTAACTGCCATCATAAAATTATTCTGCTGATGGGATAAATGCAATTGTTTTCTGGTGGCATGGTACACAATAACAGCGCCTGCCAGTATTAACACAAAAAAAATAACCCCTTCGCCAACATATTGAGCAATTTTTCTTCTTTGTTCAAACATAATGGCATTATGCTTTTTTGGATAAGCAGGGTCATCCTTCTTTAAAAGTGAAAGTTCCAGGTTAATCATGGCATTGTTTTGTTTATTCAAAGCAATGAACCACCAGAGTAATGCAGCTAAAATGTACAATAAAAAAACAAAGTACCCGGTAGTAAGGAAAACGAGTTTATGTTTGGAAATAAAACTCATAATTTTATTTTTTCAACACGAATACCGGCATTCAGGATATGGTCCAGCGGATCTTCCCGCATCGCCTGTTGTAAAATAAATGTATAACTACCTTTTTTAAGACGTACCGGAAGCAAATTAAAAGTAATCCGGTGTTCAATTACATCTTCCATACCAGTTCCCAGCCATCGGGAATTATCTGCTAAAGGGAATTCCCTTTTGATGGTATAAGTTGAATCCGGATCTTTTACCGTGATATTCAGCCAGATGTTTTTATACCGGTAAGCATCTTCATGGCGAAGTACCACAAACAAATTATATAAATTACCAGTATCCGCTATTTTAAAAGTAAAGGAAGGTTTATCTGCACTGCTCCATTCATGTGTTGCAAATGCTACCTGCTGTTCAAATACATTTAACTGCGTGCAGGAATAAAAAGCAGTACCCAAAATAAACAATAAAACGAGTTTTCTCATGCTGCAATTTTATAAAATATTCAACACTTGTTCTTTTGCTTTTTCCAGTTCATCCTTCATCAGTACCACACTTTTCTGCATTTCAGAATCATAGGCTTTGGAACCCGTGGTATTTATTTCCCTTCCAATTTCCTGAAGAATAAAAGATAGTTTTTTCCCTTTGCTTTTATCCTTATCATTTATTACAGATCTGAAATACTCCAGATGATTTTTTAAGCGAACCTGTTCTTCACTGATATCTATTTTTTCAATATAAAAGATCAGTTCCTGCTCCAGGCGGTTAGGATCATAGTTTTCTTTCCCCAGGTTATCTTCCAGTAATTTCTTTAAACCATCTTTAATTTTCTGACGGCGAAGCGGTTCAAAAGTGGCAATATTTTTTTGAAGGGTTTCAATATTATTCATTCGGTGCAGCAAATCTGCTTCCATAGCTTCCCCTTCTTTTTTCCGGTGCTCATTGATCTGTTTCAATGCATTCAATAATACAGTTTTAAACCGGGCCCAGTCATCCTCATTGAGTGATTCAGTAGAATTAACCACAACTTCAGGCAAACGGAGAATTGCTGACAGGAGTTGGTTGGTATCCGCATTTAATTCATCTGCAACTTCCATAACAGACTGGTAATATGCTTTCAGCATTTCATTATTGATGACAACAGGTTTTGCCGCACCATTCTGTTTTATATTGATGATACATTCCACACTGCCTCTTTCCAGGTTTTCATTTAACAGGTTTCTGATCTCAAATTCATAAGGCTTTAATAAAGCTGGCAATTGTAAACGCAGATCAAACTGTTTGCCGTTCAGTGATTTTACTTCCACCAGAAAGGTTCTTTCCTGAATTGCCTCTTCTGTTCTGCCAAATCCTGTCATTGAATACAACATGGTAAAATTTTATTGTATTGCAAAGTAACAATTAATTTGCAAAAGCATTTAAAGCGATAGTTGGTTTGCCTGTATTATCAAAAGCACCCAAAGAATAATTGTTCCAGTTACTGTTACATTCGGGTTCCCAGTAAAAGACACCTAATCCGTTATTATTGGATACGGATTTTACTTTACTGAGTATATCCGTTAAAAAAGAATAGCATATGGAAGGTGAATTTACATCCATTCCTACTTCGCAAATCATAACAGGCCTTCCGTAACGTGAAATCATATCATTTACATTTGCCAAACACTGGGTGTTGTATGTTGCCCAATTGGTGGTGGATGGATATAAGGACATGCCAATAATATCCCATTTAGCGTTATTTGCCTGTAAACCATCAAATACCCAGCGGAAGTGTGTGTTATCAAATCCATTTGAAATATGTACGATTACCTGAATGGTAGAATCTACAGATTTAACTGCATTGTACCCTGATGCAACCAAAGCGGCAAAATTGGGCATATTAGCTGTAGCTTCTCCGGTTGGCCATAACATTCCATCATCTGTTTCATTACCAACCTGCACCCAGGTTGGCGTTACACTGTTTTGTTTCAACGTTTTTAATACAGTTTGAGTATAACTGTAAACAGCTGAATCTAATGAAGTGATATTCATTCCGGTCCAGGCTGCAGGAATAGTCTGATGGCCAGGGTCTGCCCATACATCACTGTAATGAAAGTCAACCATTACTTTTAATCCAAGGGCTTTGGCACGCATTGCTTTTGCAACCATATCCCCTGTATTACACCATCCGTTAGATGGGTTTACCCATGCCCTTAAGCGAATAGAATTAAACCCTAAATTCTTCATTAATTGAAAGCAATCCATTTGAGTGCCAGTTGAATCATAAAATTTAGATCCGCTTGCTTCCATTTGAGTTACCCAGCTGATATCGGCACCTTTGGCAAAAAAAGTGGGTACCACTACCGGTGGAACGGGAGTAGGTTTTACTGGTGAACTTTGTTTGTTGCAACTTATAAACAGAACGAAACAAAAACTATAAAATAATTTATACATAGTATTGGGGGGAGCTTTTAAAAAGACTTGAATAACACAATTTAAAGCAGTACAAATTTATCGAAATATATGTAGTCAAACACGATAGTAGTGTCCAAGAGCCATAAAATACCAAGAGCGGCAAAAATTTGCCGCTCTTGGTATTTTAAATTCACTAAACTATTATTGTTGTGTCAGTGTATATTGACCCGTAGCAAAATTCACATCAATTAAATAATTACCAGAAACTGCGGGTGAAGGTGTATTGGAACCAGGTACTGCATTGTCAAACAAAATAGCACCACCAGTTGCACTTGTTCCACCATATTTGTCGTTCCAGGAACCATTTACCGGTAAGAATAAATAGCTCTGTGCGGCTGTAAGTGGAAGTGTAATCTGAAATTCAGTTGTGCTTATTTGTGTAAACTGCTGGTTAGCAGGTACAGGATTACTCCAGCCACCTGCTGTAGCAGCACCTACTATATATAAGTTGGCAGGTACCGGCATTACACCATTATAAGGAGTTACGGTATATGTATTGTTAGCAAAGTTTACTACAATCAGGTAATTTCCTGTTGTTACTGGGGAAGGTGTATTAGAACCAGGTACTGCATTATCAGCCAGTAATGTTCCGCCACCAGTTGCTGTACCATCAGTTGATCCACCAAATTTATGACTCCAGTCTCCATTTAATGGCAGGAACAGATAGCTCTGACCGGCTGTAAGATTGACAACTATTCCAAAGCTTACGGCTGATAATTGTGCAAATTCCTGTGATCCGTTAAAAACTGTATCCACCGGATTAGACCAGCCACCTGCTGTTGCACCACCTACTATATATAGATGACTTGGTACTACTGTTGTGGATGGAGTAACCGTAAATGTTTGAGTTTGGAAATTAACTACAATATTATACCATCCGCTTGTAGCAGGTGAAGGTGTATTGGAACCAGGTACTGCATTATCAGTAAGTAATTGTCCACCACCAGCAGCTGTACCATCTGTAGCACAGCCATATTTGTGGCTCCAGTCCCCATTTACTGGCAATAACAAATAGCTCTGGCCAGCTGTAAGGTATACTTCAATAGCAAATGAAACCGCATTTAATGGTGCAAATTCCTGTGAAGGAATTGGTACAGGGTTATTCCAGCCGCCTTGTGTTGCAGAACCTACAATATACAAATTTTTAGGTACTGGAGTATATGTGGTAATATTGAGTGTTACAGTATTGGATGCAATAAGAGATTTGGTATAGCTGGAACCAATATAACTCATCACCCTGAATTCTACATTTTTTGTACTTCCCCCTTGTACACCAGCTGCAATAAGTGCAAGATTGAAATTATTCACTTCCGGTGAAGTAGTTACAGAACTACCACACTGAATACTTTGCGGGTTTGCAAATTTACCACCTACTGTATCAAACTGTAGTGCATAATACACAGAATCACCGCCATAAGGGCTGGTATTCCAATTAAATGCCATAGCTGGATTGGTAGCATTGGTAACCAGTAATGTAAGCGGGCCTGAAGTGGATGTAGTCAGTGTGATGGGCACTAAATAGGAAGTAATTTTTACAGTAATTACGTTTGATTTATACTGTTCATTATTATTTCCATAAGAAGAAGTCAGCCTTACATCAAAGCTGATTGCCTGACCGGGAGTAAATCCAAATGCAGCAAAAATGCTGTCAATTTGTCTACCAGTAAACCCGATATTCAGAGTTCCAATAATGGTCCTGGTAATTTCCTTTGAAAAATTACGGCCGGTTGAATCTATTTCCAGAATAAATTTCTGGGTAGCCGAATCTGTGGAATATTTTGGATTTGACCATGAAAAGCTGGCCACTACATTATTGGAATCACTGGGAGCCGGAGCAATAGTGGTTGTAGTGCTGCTTAACACAGGGGCAGACCCATTTGGGAAAAATGGATTGCTTTCTTTTTTGCAGGCAAAGAATATTGTGGTCAACAATGTCATTGCAGCAATAAGATATTTAAAATTATATTTCATATTACTTTTTTTAGAAGATTATTTATTGCAGCGTTATAGTAAATAAACCAGTTTGAAAGTTTACTACAATCGTATAAGTGCCACTTGCTGACGGTGCAAGTATATTTTGAGCGCTCAAATTTGTAAAGCTACCTCCATTAACTTCAGTAGGATCGTCCTTTGTTGCAATACCACATTGGCCCGTCCAGCTACCATTATTTATAATAAATTGATATTCCTCTCCTCCTATTAATGGTAATGTAATAGTGAACAAGGTTGTACTCAATTGAGTAAATTGCTGGATTGCTACTTCTGCAGCTCCTCCAGTAATTGGATTGTTCCATCCACTTACCGGTACAGCACTACCAACTATATAAAGTACTGATGGAGGTGTAATCTTCGGCGGTGGTGCAAACGGAGTTACGGTATAGGTATACACATTAGAATACAAAGGCAATGCAGCAGGAGAACCAGATGTTAATGGAGTAATAAAGGCTTCTATCCTTACCTGTATAGTATGCGGCTTACCAAATGCAACCTGTAGCCCATTACCAATAATAGTATTAAACTGGCCTACAGTAAACGTATTGCTTAAACTGGTACTGTATGCAACCTGCTGCATATGCGGGCTGCTGAAATTTGCACCCAATGTATCCACTTCAAGGTAATAGGTGACGTTTTGAGAACTGATCCCATCACTGAACGTATAATTGGGGTTTGTCCAGGCGAAAGTCATTAATGTATTTAACGAATCTGCTGCAATTAACGGAATAGTATCTCCAGATGGTATAGTTGCACTTAATACCGGAGCAGTACCGGCACCCGTTACGGTAACCAGTGTTTCCTGCTTGTTGCAGGCAGTAAAAAACAATACTGCAGCAGCGGCAAAAAAGCTTAATTTAAAAATTATTTTTTTCATAACTATTTTTTTACTAATAAGCAATATTAATAATTCGGGTTTTGTGTAAGATTAGGGTTTGCCTGTATATCTGACAATGGAATAGGATAAATATTGTAATAACTGGCTACAGCTGTTCCACTGGAAACACCACCTTTCCAATCCCATAAATAAGTACTGGTAGTAAATTCACCAAACCTGATCAGGTCTGTACGGCGGGTACATTCCCACCACAATTCCCTTGCTCTTTCATTTAAAATATCACTTAATGCAATGCTGGTAAAATTTCCTTTGGTATTTCCATATGCCCTTTGGCGAAGAAGATTCACATAAGATAAGGCTGTAGCAGCACTGCCACCTGAACCACCGCGTAAAACAGCTTCAGCATAGATAAGGTATTGCTCTCCTAACCTGAATAATGGGAAATCAGTAGATGCATAAGTTCCTCCACCAGATGCGGTTGCACCGGTAGATGTAATATTTTTAAATTTACCAACCGGAACACCCTGTAAAAATTGAGAAATGCTGGTAATAGGTGTACTCGTTCCGTAAAATATCGCTCTTTTGTCAACAGTAGTATCAAGGGTTGGGAACAGGTTGCCAAAGGCAGTGGTTGCCCGGTTACCAGCCCATCCGCCACTTGGAACGCCATAACTTGCAGAGGAAATACCTCCACCGCATGATGAATTAATAATAAAAGTTGTGCCACCATAATTCTGTGTATTATTCCCATCATATTGAATTGGCAGAATAACTTCATTATTATTTACATTATTATCAGCTAAAAACAAATTTTTGTAATCCATCAGCGAGTAGCCTGCATTGATCACTTTGGTAGAATAAGTGATGGCATTGGTATATCCGGAAGCCCCGTTAGCAGGGGTTCCTCCATACACACTTGCATTCAAATATAATCTTGCCAGTAAAGCCCATGCTGCTGCCTGGTCTGCCCTACCATACTGATTAGCATGTGGTGCTGCCATAGCACTGTCACAGGACAATAATTCAGATTCAATATAACTGAAAAGTTTTGTACTGGTGATCTGAGGAGGTATATAAGAACCAACCGGATCATTTTCAGTAATAAAAGGAGGATTACCAAACTCATTCATCAATACCCAGTACTGATAAGCCCTTAAGAAGCGGGCTTCAGCCCTGAATAATTGAATGTTCGCTACATCTGATGCTGCAAATCCCTTGCTAGCTAAAACCGCAGGAGTGGAATTACGGATAAAATCATTACATACTGTAATCTGATAGATACTGCGGGTATATAAGCCCAAAAGAATTACATTACTGGAAGCCCAGTTCATATTATGAAAATCAGGAACTCCGGGGTCATTCCAGGCACATACACCTTCATCAGTAGGCAGTTCTTCAGCATTCCATAATAACCGTAGAAAATCAGAAGTACCAGCATCAATTCCCTGTACATCAGAACTTCCGGTTCCAACACTACTGGTTAAAGCAAATGAACCATATACTTTAGCGGCAGCTTCTGTATACCCTAAAGCCGTACTGTACACCGCACTCAAAGTAGCCGTATTTGCAGGGACCTGGTTAAGGTCTTTATTACAGGAAGTAAGTATCCCCCCTATCAAAGCCCCAAAACCAATTATTTTTAAAAATTTATTTTTCATATCTGCACTTTTAAATTTTAATCAAATTTTTAATACGTAAGATTTACTCCCAGTGTAAATACCCTGGGATGCGGATAAAAATTATTATCAATACCATTATAAATTTCAGGATCTGTACCAGTATACTTGGTAACAACAAATACATTCTGGCAGTTTAATGTAAACCTCAGATTACTACGTTTATTGATTTTTGAAATTGGCCCGTAATTATACCCAATGCCCAGATTATCCAAACGCAGGAAAGAAGCATTTTCCAGATAATAATTAGACATATACTCGTTGTTATAGAAATTAGTGGTCAATACAGAAGAAGGTGCGTTCGCCAGATAGTTTTCCGGATTCAGGATACTTCTTGTAACCGCCTGGCCAGATGCCACATTATTGTAAACATAGTTACCCACATTAGCACGGATTACAAAATTAAGATTCCACTTTTTATAGTTTAAATTATTGCTAAATCCAAATACCCATGCCGGATAGGGAGATTCTGATTTCTTCAGGTCATTTTGATTGATAATACCATCCCTGTTCTGATCTACATATAAGCCTTCAATGGGTTTGCCATTAGACCCGTAAATCTGCTGATACAGGAAAAAAGTATTGGGGGCATAACCAACAGCATCCACCTGTACAGTATTTCCTGTACCGCCTGATATTCCACCTGTCTGGTCTCCAACGAAATTAGGATTAGGATATAAAGTTAAATTAGTGATTTTAAATTTATTATAAGAAGCATTGAATCCCATTTCCCAACTCAGGTTCTTATCTTTAACAGCTAATACATTAACGTTAAAATCAACACCCTGATCATTCATACTACCAATATTGGTTGTAACCTGATTGGCATAATTGGTACCGGAAGGAATAGAAACATTAGCAAGAAGATTAGTGGTTTTCTTATAATAGTAATCCACACTACCGGTAATCCGGTTATTCAAAAAACCAAAATCTATACCGATATCAGATGTTGCAGTGGTTTCCCAGGTTAAATTGGAAATATATGCAGATGGGGTATACATATTATAGTAAGTTCCTCCGAAAGGATATAAGGAACCAGGTGTACTGAGAAAATAAGTGGGAATATAACCATATAAAGGTATACCATCCTGGTTACCAGTTATACCATAACTGGCACGTAGGTTTAGTGTAGAAAGAAGGTCTATATTTTTAAGAAAATTTTCCTGCTTTGTCTTCCAAGTAAATGCTATTGAAGGGAACTGGCCCCAACGGTCAGCAGAACTGAAACGGGAAGACCCATCTGTACGTATAGAACCACTTAAAATATACTTATTATCAAAAGTGTAAATTAAACGGGCATAATAAGAAATCAATGCATATTCTGTTGGAGATGCATAATATAATGGTGGATTATTAGAAAGATCAGACCTCACCGCTCCTGTGGCACTTTTAATGGTATCACTATAGTTTTGGGTATAGTTATTGTAATATCCATAACCCGCTACTGCATTGATATTACTCTTGATAGATTTTATATCTTTATTATAACTGATATAAAACTCCAGTGTTTTATTAAAATATTTTTGCAGATACGGAGAATTATAACCTCTTAAACTATCTACACTGTTATTAAATGCCTGAGCAGCATTTGCAGGAATTTGTGTCCTTCCACTGCCTTTCGCCGCATCATAACCGAGGTTAAGGTTTAAATCCAGGCCTTTTACATAAGGAATGGCATAATCCATTTTAATATTGCCAAAACTTCTTTGCACATCACTGTTGGCAAAATTTTGCTGTAACAATGCTACAGGATTCCTAGCTGCCAATGGATTTAAAGTTGAATCATTAGCTCCTAACCATTCGTAATACCCGCCAAAATAACTGCCCGGTACTTTAACAGGCTGGGTGGGGTCAAAAGTAATTGCTGAGCCAATTGCACCCTGATTTGCAAAACGCTGATTGGTAATGGTTCCATGCAGGTTAATTTCCATTTTTAAATGGTTATTCAGTAAATGCGGACTTAAATTTAAACCTACACTATATCTTTTCAAATCATCAGTCTGTAAAATTCCCTGCTGGTCCATGTATTCTCCATTAATGCGGTATGGAACTTTATACAATGATCCGCTAACACTTAGATTATTATCAGTTGTAATGGCAGTCTGATAAATTTGTTTTTGCCAGTCTGTATTTGCAGTACCCATCATTCCAATAAAAGCTGCAGAGCCATTGGTGTTAACATAATTGCGGAATTGATTGGCTGATAAAACCGGATATTCACTTGGAAGTGTACTTGAACTTAATTTTGTACTGAAATTGATAACAGCCTTACCACTTTTTCCATGTTTTGTTGTAATTAAAATTACACCATTTGACGCGCGTGAACCATAAATCGCAGTTGAAGCAGCATCCTTCAAGATAGTGAAAGTTTCTATTTCATCGGGGTTAATTAAGCCTAATATATTAGCAGAACCTGCTAAAGTTGAACCAGATCCATTTACACCATCTGCCATTGGAACCCCATCAATAACAATTAAAGGGTCATTACTAGCATTTAAAGAAGCCCCCCCACGTACACGGATTACACTGCCTGAACCGGGTGAACCTCCATTAGAAGTAATAGTAACACCCGCAACTTTTCCTGAAATTAATTGCTCAGGCGAAGTAACTGATCCTTCCTGAAAATCTTTGGTACCGATAGTAGCAACGGAACCGGTTAAATCTTTCTTTCTTACAGTACCATAACCAATTACCACTACATCTGCTAAAACAGAACTGGTCTGGTTAAGTTTAACTGAAAGGGCACCTGTACCAATACTCACTTCCTGAGTACCGTAACCCACAGAAGTA
>Ga0364881_10485_pt3 | contig 13022 bp, 10 predicted proteins | sample ExccelJu500001D4_5_FD_206923 | JGI IMG/M metagenome (GOLD analysis project Ga0364881, IMG submission 206923) | Enriched cells from Trout Bog Lake Hypolimnion, Wisconsin, USA - BchlTB.July30.5000.01.D4 | ecosystem: Environmental > Aquatic > Freshwater > Lake > Hypolimnion/Profundal zone | place...
AGTGTCTTTCTTCATGGAAAGAGGTGCGTGAGCTTGCAACCCGGGCACACCAACTCAACCAAACTAACGGCGAAGTTATTCAGCTCAAATTGCGTAGCAATCAAAAAGCATTAACCGTTTTACTCGGTGCCTCAGAAAATGCAGCCGGACTCTATGGACGTGACGGTCAAACCAACTTGCCAATCTCGGGACGAACCTTAGGCAGTGTTTAAGACATCCTGCTGGTCCATTTTGCAAAAGTTAATGTCTTTCTGATTTAGCGCCCTCTTAAACAACCATTTGATTTTGTGTTTGTTTAAATTCTTATCCTGCATCCGGTAAAGTTTGCAAAGGGTCTCGTGCGTATTAAATTAGAATCGATGCAATCATCCAGGAATCAATCTTCCGTGGCGCATTCTAATTGGAGGAATTAAGATCTAAGAAAACATTGCACATGTCATAAGCGAGAGGGAAATTGGCTTATCGTTGACCACCACTCATCTGCTGTTCCAGTGTTTCAGCAAAGTGATTAATTCACTGCTCTGATTACAAACTTTACGGGATTAGAATATCCCAAGTTCATTGTTGGACAGAAGCAGTCAATTTTGTTTTAGTTTGACTTTCGCACTCTTTAAATTTGGAGAAATGAATGCCACGTGGTTACTGGATCGTAAGTGTCGATGTCGACAATCTAGAAATATATCAAACCTATATTGCCGCAAATGCCGAACCATTTAGGAAATATGGAGCCAGATTTCTAGTTCGTTCAGGTCAATTTGAAAATCCTGAAGGAACAAGTCGTAGTCGCAATGTTTTAATTGAGTTCCCTTCCTATCAAACTGCGCTTGATTGCTGGAAGTCGGCAGAATATCAAAATGCTATCAAACTTCGTCAGCCTGTATCACAAATGAATCTGGTCATTATTGAAGGGTACGACGGCCCACAGCCAGCATAGTCCTGAATTTCGCATCGTCTCGGTATCTGTACTTCGCTAAGTTTTACAATCGGCAGGTAAGGCTTCGTCTCTACTGACGCGGAAGTTGATGCTGTCATGTTGCTGGCTGAGAAAGCGGGAGCCAAGATTAGCAAACCTGCACACACAACGTTCTATGGTGGCTATGTAGGATACTTCCAAGACCCTGATGGGCATTTATGGGAAGTGGCTCACGTACCTGGCTTTGAGGAATTAGGTTGAAATTAGCATCATGGAGGTAAATGTACTGAGCACGTAGCTTCATTGCTTAAAGTAATGCGACATTAGATGATCCGTGATTTTAGCTACTATTGGCCTATAAAGAATGATGCAAACAATTGCTACTGGATACGCAACAACCCAAACATCCATCCACTGCGCAATTAGATTGTGACTAATGCCAATTCGAGAAACTGTTGTAGCAAAAGTAATTGTAAGGGACATAAACAGCCCCATGATGATTGAAAATAGAATGCCAGAAAATGTAAACATAGTTAGCGTTGATAAATATTAAATTGATGCAAGCTATTAGTGAGGAATGCATTTTTTTACGACTAGTGTCTTGATAACTACTAACTGTGCCATTTACGTTGAGCGCATATTCATCCCACAAAAGACCTTCGATTAAACCGTTAAAATGGAAGGTTAGGATGGTTAGAAATAAGTTACTCCGGCGATGTATATGCTGTAAATAAGTGCGTCACCATTGACCGTATAAACGGTTGGTACATTATTCACCGTTATTGTGTTTGAGCCTTCGCCTGTGAGGTTGTAGATGTTATAGCCAAATTTGGCATCGAAGTTCTTATTAATGGTGTACTTTACACCCAAGCCATAAATGAACCCGGATGGGGAGTCGGTATTGGTTGCCGTATAGGGTGCGCCAGAAATAACGCCGGACCAACTGGAGTTAGATGCATAAGCACCATAGCCCAATCGAAAAAATACAGAAAATTGGTCATTGCATGGCCACATTCCTAGCATTGCCAACTCAACCCCACTCATGCTGATGTTTGCCAAGCCTCCAGCACCTGATAAAGCAGCTGAGTTGTACAGTCCGTTATATCCCGTTTCAATAGCCAGATAATGATTAACATCGTAACCAATCATTAATCCATTCGACATACCGCTTTCAGTAATTCCGTTACCTGAGTCTACAGTTCGCGAACTCCCGATTAGAAATGATCCATACATTTGACCTGCAAAGGCTGGTTGTAGATAAGTAAACAGCAAGGCAATGACAAAAATTATTTTCATAAATCTTCAACTCAAAATGGTACAAATGGTGTTTAAATAGATCCGATTATGCCTTTTTATCTATCTTCTTATTTCCCACAACATAGCTTAATTTTGCCATATTGCTCGCAATAAAGCGTCGTCACTCATTAACAGAGGCGCTCTTACGAAATACAGATCTCTTGCAGGTTCCAGAGCAGGTAGAAAATGTGAATTAAGGTTTCGCAGGTTCGCCCAAGTCTTCTGGTACGCCACTTGCAGCAGTTTCACTTGTTGTCTGGGGCGCCACAATGACACGTTCTAGTTCAGGCGTCAGCACTGTGATCGTTACACGCCGATTGCGTGCGCGCCCTTCGGGCGTATCGTTACTGAGCACCGGCTGATTATCTGCCGAACCAACGGCGGTCAAACGTTTAGCCTCAACTCCCTGAGCTATAAATAGCCTTACCACGCTACTTGCCCGAGCCGAGGATAACTCCCAGTTTGAAGGATATACGGGTGTGCTGATGGGCAAATTGTCTGTGTGCCCTTCGACCTCAATTTTCTGTTCGCCGTCTACTAGCACTTTTGCAACTTCAGCCAATGTTTTTTGTGCAGATGATGCCAAGGCGGCATCACCTTGAGCAAACAATGCACTTGCATTGATATCAAGCATGACCCCACGATTGGTTTGGGAGACCGTCACCTGGCCATTTTTGACAAAGGTATCCATCACTTGATTAAGCGTGCCGACAAGATGTTGCATGCGCTCGTTTTGCCTACGTTGTTGATCAGCCAATCTGGCATCGCGCCGATCAACAATAGACTTCAAATACATTTCCTGCTCGGTTAAATGAATTACGCTCGGATCTCCGGGCTTTGCTGTGCTTTGCCCGAATGCACTGCCCAAAGACAGTCCAAAAGTTTTGTACTTGCCTTCGTTTACCGAAGAGATCGCATACATAACCACGAAAAACGCAAATAGGAGTGTCATGAAATCCGCATAGGAAATTACCCAGCGCTCATGATTATCCCGATCAACTCTTTTTCTGCGAAATGCCACGTTAAGAAATATAACCCTTGAGTTTGGTTTCGATAAAGCGCGGATTTTCTGCATTGGCGATCATGACTAGACCATCAATAAGCATCGCGCGCAAAATTAACTGCTGCTGGATAATCAGTTTTAATTTGCCTGCAATAGGCAAAAAAACAAGATTAGCGAATCCAACTCCGTATATTGTTGCAATAAACGCAACCGCGATTCCTGCACCCAGTTTTGACGGGTCGCCGAGGCTTTGCATGACGTGAATCAATCCCAATACTGCCCCCAAAATGCCTATGGTAGGTGAATAGCCGGCGGCGGCTTCCCACACGCGAGCCCCCTCCCAGCGTATTGACTCGTACGCGCTAACATCAATTTCCAACACTTCACGAATTTTTTCCGCGCTGTTCCCGTCTACAAGCAATTGAAGGCCTTTTGCAACAAAGGGGTCTTTGACATTTTTAATTTGCCCTTCCAGCATCAGCACGCCTTCTTTGCGCGCCACACTACTCCAAGCCGTCAATTGATAAACCAGATTCTGCAGATCGATTTTGGGTGTAACAAAAGCCCAGCGTCCCATCTTGAGACCGGTAATAAATACTTGCTTTGGATTTTGCAACATGACTGCGCCAAGGGTTCCGCCAAAAACGATGAAGAAGGCTGCTCCTTGCAATAAAACAGAGACCATGCCACCTTCCAGCAACTGCCCGCCGACGATGCCTGAAATTGCGATAAGCAGCCCGAATAAACTCAGCTTATCCATCAATGACCCTTTAATATGCTACGTAATCGGGCAACAGCCTGGCTGTGCAGTTGACACACGCGAGACTCGCTCACTTCCATTACTTCTCCGATTTCGCGCAAATTCAAATCCTGCTCGTAATGCAACGCCATCATCAATCTCTCACGTTCCGGCAATTGATCAATGGCTTGAATCAGCGCCGCTCTAAATCGTTCATCTTGCAGCAAAGCAAGCGGATTAGAATCATTGTCGAAATCATGTCGCTCAAAGAAATCCTCGTTATCATCATCGTGAAAGTCTTCATAATAAATCAGCTGGGCTCCACGCGCCTCCTGCAACATTTGCTGATATTCGGGGAGAGATACTCCCAGTTCTTTGGCAATCTCGGATTCGACGGGAGCTTTTCCCAATTGCTGCTGTAATCGGTGAATAGCCGCTTCGATTCGGCGCATGTCACGACGCATACTTCTTGGCAACCAATCCGCACTGCGCAGTTCATCCAGCATGGCGCCGCGTATACGTTGTGCGGCGTAAGTCTCAAACTGCGCCCCGCGAAATTCGTCATAGCGACTTGCGGCATCCAGTAAACCTATCATTCCAGCCTGGATGATGTCATCCACTTCAACGCTATTTGGCAGTTTCACCATCATATGGTGGGCGATGCGCTTCACTAAAGGCGCATATTCCTTGAGGCATTCCTCTTTATCGCTTATTCCGCTGGCCGTATACATAGCGTTAACATTACTTTTCATCTAATAGCAGATACCGCATTATTATTTGGACGCGACTGCCGAATCAAGCGCTGCATGACTCTGGCCAAGCCGCTCACCTCTTCATCTACCACATTTTTCGAATGCATCAGGTTCCGCCCCAACTCAGCGAACTCAATGGTACTTTGGGCATCGGGAAACGCTTCAACAACCGAACGGCATAATTGTGTCGCACGTTTGAGCTTTTCATCAACCGGAATATATCCCATATATTCCAATCGTACTTGTAAATTCTGCCAGGCAACTTGTGCAATATTGTCAAATATTACCTTGGCTTCACGTTTACTATTGACTTTATTGACCACGATGTCGAAAGTTCTGCGTCCATTCTGCAATGCCATTTTTTTGAGCATTGCATAGCTTTCGGTGATTCCGCCAGCCGTTCCGTTCAACACCAGCATCAATGGCTCATCGCCGGACAAACTGGCACAGACTGAGTGTCCTTCTCTGGCCGCAGCATCCACAAGAACTATATCGGCACCTGCGGCGGCTTGAGTTAGCAACGCCAACAACCTATCCCGTTCATTTTCATGCAGTGTGGTGATGGCTTGCATTGCTCGCGCAACCGGTAATATTTGAGTTCCGTCATTGCCACTCAACATTACCTCACCGAGCGCTTTGTCGCCCCTGATCACATTTAACAGATCATAGCGGGGTTTGAGCGCCAAGGTATTGGCCACATTATTTTGTGATAAATGCTCATCCAGAATGAGTACGTCCTTGCCGGAACGGGCCCACGCTGCTGCCAAATTAACAACCACACTAGTCGAGCCTATTTCGCTGCGGGCACCTACAACGGTAACGACTTTGGCCGAAGTACGCGCCAACAAACGACGTAAGCCTTCAGCTTGGTCAGTGTTAAATGCGGGGGCAACCTTAAAATGTTCACGCCGCATGTTCAGCTCGCATCATAGGAGCTGCGCCTAAGCCTGCCATAAAGGCTGGAAATTCTAGTTCTTGCATGGCAAACGGAGTTGGGCTGGCTGTCACTTTGAATGCACGATGCAGCAGATAATCCAGATTTACTTCATGCAAATCTTCAGGTACGCGTTGTCCGCTGGCGATGTAATGCATAACCAGCTTATGACGTAGAACCACATCCAGCACGGTGCCCAATGTTACCGCTTCATCCAGTTTGGTCGGAATACAACCAACCACTCCTGAGCCATGATACATACGCACCACGTCGTCGAGTGTGCTACCGGCGCTGGTTGCATTCAGCAACAGCAACCGTTGCACGCCAGCGGCATTGAACATCTCTGCCTGTCCTGCAACACGACTATCGCGCTGCCCCACACCCATAGTATCAATCAACACTAAATGCTTGTGTTTCAAGCCGGATAGCGTCAGCTTAAGATCTTCGGTATCACGCACAGCATGAACAGCCACGCCCAAAATTTTTCCGTAGATTTTCAATTGCTCATGTGCGCCGATACGATAACTGTCTGTCGTAATCAGTGCGACCTTGTCAGCGCCATAGCGCACGACGGCGCGAGCCGCCAATTTGGCTGTTGTTGTCGTCTTGCCTACACCTGTAGGCCCTACCAAAGCATAAACACCGCCTCGTGTAACGACATCTTCATTTGGCTTTGCCACGCGAATATTGTGTGCCAGAAGTTTTTGAACCCACACTTTGTCTGCATCGGCAGGCATCTTCTCCAGAAGCTGGCGCGATAGCGCGGGACTAAAACCGACATTGATCATTTCACGCATCAAGCTACTGCGCTTGGGATCACGATGCTGCATATCACTCCAGGCCATGCATGCCAATTGCTCCTGCATCATGCTCTGCATCGTCTTAATTTCGCTCATGATGCCGGCTTGCTCCGGCAATGGTACCGCTGCCACAACTTCTTTCTTAACGGGCGTTATTTCGCGTTTTGTATTTGCATCGAGCACTTTTGCACCCAACGCCGCAGCCTGATTCAATACCTGTTGCGTAAGCACCGGCGGCTTTCCCTTTTCTATGCCGGAAATCGGTTCACTAGGTCGCATCTCGCTCAATTTGGATAATTCTGCGCCACCCATCGCAACGATTTCGACATTGTTGCCGACTTTGCGATTTGAAAGAATGACAGCGTCTTCTCCGAGTTCCATGCGCACCATCTTTAATGCTTCGCGCGAATTCACAGCGATAAATTTTCTTGCGTTCATGCTCTACCCCCTACTAAAGATGTAACCCTAACCGTTTTGAATCCCGGCACTTCCTCATGCGAAATAACTTTGAGTTGCGGCAGCGAACGTTTCAGGAAACGCGCCAGCAAATCACGAATTTGTCCGGGCACCAGCAATACTGTTGGCAATCCCAATTGTTCTTGAGTGTGTGCTGCGTTTTGCGCTTCGCGCAGTAACGTATTGGCCAAGCCCGGTTCGATAGCAGAGCCACCACCTGCTTGTATCGCTTGCGACAACACATGTTCGAGTTCTTTATCCATTCCGATTACTTGCAACTCTTGAGCTGAAGGATAGAACTGCTGCACTATGGCCGGCCCTAGCGCAACTCGTACCAAACCTGTTAACACGGTCGCGTCTTGAGTTCGCGTGGCGTGCTCCACCAGTGTTTCCAGAATGGTGCGCATGTCGCGGATATGCATACCTTCATCCAGCAAGTTCTGCATTACTTTTTGAACAGTCGAGAGTGATAATAATTTAGGCACCAAATCTTCGATAAGTTTGGGCGCAGCCTTGGCTACATGGTCTAGCAACTGCTGTAGTTCCTGACGGCCCAACAGTTCAGCTGCATGGGTATGGATAAGATGGCTCATATGGGTAGCCACAACCGTTCCGGCATCAACCACCGTATATCCCATGGCTTGTGCATTTTCACGCAACTCCGCATCTATCCATGTGGCAGGCAAACCAAACGCAGGGTCTTGTGTTTGCAAGCCTTCCAACAAGCCGTTCGCATTTCCCGGATTGATCGCCAGGAACATGCTGGAGTAAGCTTCACCGGTGCCGATTTCTGCGCCTTTAAGGGTGATGCGGTAAGCATTGGGACGCAATTCCAAATTGTCACGGATATGCACCGACGGTGGCAGGAACCCCATTTCCTGAGTAAATTTTTTGCGTATGCCTTTAATGCGGCGCAACAGATCGCCGTCTTGAGCCTTATCAACCAATGAAATAATGCGATAACCCACTTCCAGTCCCAGCACATCAACTTGAGACACATCTTCCCAACTGGCTTCAGGTGCCTCAGACGGCGCTGCCGCAACCGTTTCCACTACGGGTTGCTCCAACTCTCTCTTGGCGCGTCTCAAGATGAAATAACCAAACCATCCCATCAAACCTGCCAAGAGCAAGAATGCTAAATGCGGCATCCCGGGAATCATACCCATCATGCCTACGATGCCTGAAGTAAGAATTAATACTTGCGGACTAGTGAACAGCTGCTTGACCAATTGTTGCGCAATATTTTCATTGCTGGTTACACGGCTAACCACCAGACCGGCTGCGGTAGAGATTACCAATGCCGGAATTTGGGCTACCAAACCATCACCGATAGCCAGCAAGGTATACGTTTTAGCTGCAGCGGCTAAATCCAGATTGTGTTGCAGAACGCCAACGACGAATCCACCCACCAGATTGATCGCCAGAATGATGATGCCTGCAACAGCATCACCGCGTACGAATTTACTCGCACCGTCCATCGCTCCGTAGAAATCGGCCTCTTGGGCTACCTCGGCGCGGCGACGGCGTGCTTCGTCTTCGCCGATTAGTCCTGCATTCAAGTCGGCGTCAATCGCCATCTGTTTGCCCGGCATCGCATCCAAGGTGAAACGCGCGCCCACTTCGGCAATACGCCCTGCACCCTTGGTGATAACCATAAAGTTGATTACCACCAGAATCGCGAACACCACGATACCAACTGCGTAATTGCCTCCGACCAGGAAATGACCGAATGACTCAATCACCTTACCGGCGGCATCTGGACCGGTATGGCCTTGGAGAAGCACAACGCGGGTAGAGGCGACATTAAGCGACAAACGCAGCAAAGTGGATATCAACAGTACCGTTGGAAAAGATGCGAAATCGAGCGGCTTCAATGTATTCATGGCAACCAGCAATACCATGATTGCCATTGCGATATTGAAGGTAAACAGGATGTCCAGCAGGAAAGGCGGAAGTGGCAGCACCATCATCGCCAAGATCATCACGATCAAAATTGGCCCGGCCATACTGCGTAAGCCAAAGCGTTTGAACGTATCCTGAAGTAAGCGCAAGAAATTCATTTCCGTGTCCTTCCAGTTGAAGTTGCATCACCAGATGCAATCCCAAATAGGTGTTTTAGTTAGTACTATTATCGGAACTTCAGCGAAAAACGAGCGGAGGAATAGAGGGGGATTTAGGTGGCTATTTGCAGGTGAGATCAAGCTCAGACCAACTCGGCTCGCCGCAAACCTAATGTATGAGCACAATTTGTTACGCGATGCTTTTACATCACAATCGCGCAACACCCTAAAGGGTACAAGATCTGCTTCGAGGTAAATTGCGCTCCTACATTGATATTTCTGACGTCAACCTATTCCGCTGCAAGCTCAGGATTCGTGTGATATGGATCCAGTTCTTTTGGCACGGGCAATTCACCCGGCTGTGTCGGATAGTTACCACCTGCCGTCTGGTAGCGACGTAGCTGATATACATAGGCTAGCACTTCTGCGACTGCGGTATACAGAGCTTCAGGTATGCTCTGGCCCAGATCTGTATGCTTGTACAACGCACGCGCGAGCGGCGGGGCCTCAAGGATAGGAACGTTGTTCGCCTTGGCGATTTCTTTAATCTTCGCGGCCATCAGGTGTGTACCTTTGGCGACAACGACAGGTGCGCTCATACCATTTTCGCTATATTTCAATGCGACAGAGAAGTGTGTCGGGTTAGTTACAACCACATCCGCAGTCGGAATTTCGGCCATCATCCGGCGACGAGCCATCTCGCGCTGCATACTGCGAATCTTGGCCTTGACCTGCGGATCGCCTTCACTTTCTCTGGCTTCGCGGCGAACTTCTTCTTTGGTCATTTTTAGCTTCTTGTTGTGTTCCCACAATTGGTAAGGGACATCTACGCCAACGATAAGCAACATGCCGCCCATGATGGTGGCAAAGCAAGCCCACATTACGTTGCCCAAATGCGGAATAGCTTGCACGATGGGCTCACTTACCAACAGTAAAACATTATCCCGGTTGTGCCAGATTGCCCACGCACCAATCCCGCCAACAAGTACTGATTTCGCAATCGCCTTTCCCAGTTCAACCAGACTGTGAACAGAAAACATTCGTCCGATGCCGGAAGCAGGATTGAGTTTGGAGAAATCCGGGACAAGCGGTTTAAAAGTAAACAGCCATCCGTTCAATAATAACGGCGAGAAAGTGGCGACACCCAACAATAGAAGCAAAAACGGCAAGAACGTCATCAAGACTTCCAATGACAGATTATGCAAATGTGGCATTAACAACTCGGGTTTAAAAACTATATCTGAATTCAAGGTCAGGCCTTCTCGAATCAGTTTAATGAGTTGCTCAGAAAGTGACGAGCCCATCAGCCACAAGCCTGCTCCGCCCGCCATCAGTACAGCAAAAGTGGATAGCTCTCTCGAACGTGCAACTTGGCCCTCTTCTCGCGCTTGGTCTAAGCGCCGCTGTGAGGGCTGTTCTGTTTTTTCTAGATCACTATCTTCTGCCATGACTTTTTACTCCGGTGGTCATGGCCATTATCGGGACTTGGGTTCAAACCAATCCGACAAATAGCAGGGAGTTTATGCCGCTTATATCTCGCTTAAATCCCTTCTCCCGGACTCCACCATTCCGTGCGTAACGGCAATAATTCATCATCTGCTTTCAGCAAATCAAATTCGACTACAATTTCTGCCCCACCCTTCAAAAACCCTACCGAGCGACATACGTGAAATAACAATGCGAGCCCCCTACCATGAAGTTGAGTGTCTGTAGCAACCCTGTCAACAACTTGTTGATAATCAAAACCTGCCCCACTGTCTGTCACCCGAATTCGCAAAAATGCGCTTCCGTCAGCGCTCAGCACTTTCTCCAGACTCAGTTGAATATAGCCGTGATCTGTGTGCGCTAAACGGTCTGCTCTTTCGTCAAAGTATTTCTCCATCCCATCTTCAACATGTTTCAAATTAGAGTTTAATTTCAATACGCCATGGTCTAAAGCATTATTGAACATCTCTGACAGAATCATGAAGATTTCACCACTTCGCTCTTCGTCTTTTTCAATCTGCTGCACAACATCCAATAGCAATGGCACCACATCCAGTGTCTTTATCTGATGCATGGTGAGGGTCAGAGCAAACTGCCACACAACATTACCTTCAATTTTTACTTGTGCTTGCTGATCAGTAATTAACTTGCGTCTGGTAAAGTTTCCACCCGATTCGCATTGGGCCATCATTAGCGCAAGGTCATCGTTAGATTTGGTTTTATTCCCGCAATACTCCCCCAGTTCACTAATAGTTCGTTCCCAGCGCGCCGAGATATCGGTAACATTTACCGCTTCTAATAAGCGCTCCATGCCGAATTGTTCTCCACTTTCATTTTCCAGTTCGATCACGCCATCCGAAAACATGACTAAACTACTTCCATTATTTTCATAAGAGAAATATTCAACCGATGAGTCAAATTTGTCGGGCGGCAAAATGCCCATCGCAAGGTGGCGCGGCTTAAATTGATATTCACGCTTTCCTTCGCGGTTAAGCATGAAAGGCGGCGGGCAACCGCCGCTCCAAACTTCAACAGTGTGACTAACGGAATCTATTGAGACGATCATCGCAGCAACAAAGTGACTCACGGGTAATGATTGCCAGACTTTTTTATTGATCTCTTTTGCAATAGCCGAGATAGTAAAACCTTTGCCTGTCATCGTATAAAACGGATGAATCATTGGCATTGCCGCAAGTGCCGCCAAAAGACCATGCCCAGTACTGTCGGCGAGCATTAGATGCAATCGGTTATCCGGGGTTCGCGCGATGGCTATCAAATCGCCACTGAAATTCTCCGCCGGTTTCAAATAAAACTGCACAGCCGTATCCCGCAGCTTATCAAACGCGATCAGCTTGTTCATATACCTTGCGGCTATTTTTAGCTCTTGCTCGCTTTGGTCGTAGTAATCTTCTTGTGCGACTATCTTTTCTGAAAGACGCTGTTGCAAACGGCCAATGTAGTTTTTTTCTGGCTCGTGAGAATTCAGGTCAATTAATTTTCCAGAACGAATCGCGATATATATATTTTCTGCTTGTGCAATTTGTCCGGCACTGGGTTTGTAACGCAGAGACACATATCCAATCCATTCGTCGCCTTCAAACAAAGGGGTTATGTTCGCGTTAATCCAATAGAATTCACCGCTTTTACGTCTATTTTTTATTATCCCGTGCCAAGAATTTCCCTCCTTGATCGTCTTCCAGCAGTCCGCAAATACGCGCTCGGGCATGTCTGGATGTCGTACCAAATTGTGAGGCTGTCCAATCAGTTCACTCTCAAGAAATCCAGAAGCTTCGGCAAATGCCCTATTGCAGTACGTAATACTTCCATTAAGGTCTGTCTTTGAGACCAAGACCTCACCTTCCTTTACAAAATATTCGCTGTTGCTAACGGGCAGATTGATTCGCATATTATTTATCAGCTAAAAAATATCGGGCTACGGTCAGCGCAAGATTTTATACAAAGAAACGCAATGATGATCGACTTACTTATCATGTCCATGAAAATGATCAAACTCCACAAAGACCTCTGAGCCACCATTAAAAAACTCTACTTTGCGGCATACGTGATACAGCAGTGATAGGCCTCGGCCATGGCGCTGTGCGTCCCCAATTACTTTTTCTGCTACACGCTTATAGTCAAACCCATCTCCACTGTCGATTACCCTTATCCGCAAGAATGCACTGCCATCTCCCTTAAGCACTTTCTCGAGGTTGAGCTGTATGTATCCAGTTTCCGTATTGGCTAGTCGCAAAGCGCGTTCGTCAAAATATTTCTCCATGCCATCTTCATGGTGTTTTAATTCCGAATCCAGTTTCAATATGCCATGATCAAGGGCATTGTTAAACATCTCCGACAAAACCATGAAGATTTCCCCTCCGCGTTCTTTGTCTTTTTCAATCTGCTGCACGATATCCAACAGCAGCGGAACCACATCCAGCTTTTTGATTTGATGCATGGTCAGTGTCAGCGCAAACTGCCACACAACATTTCCTTCAATTTGTTCCTGAGTGTTCTGTTCCGGATTCAACTTGCGCTTGGTTAAGTTTCCGCCCGATTCAAATTGCACCATCATCAGCGCGATATC
>Ga0364881_10516_pt2 | contig 13010 bp, 10 predicted proteins | sample ExccelJu500001D4_5_FD_206923 | JGI IMG/M metagenome (GOLD analysis project Ga0364881, IMG submission 206923) | Enriched cells from Trout Bog Lake Hypolimnion, Wisconsin, USA - BchlTB.July30.5000.01.D4 | ecosystem: Environmental > Aquatic > Freshwater > Lake > Hypolimnion/Profundal zone | place...
CTTTAAGATTGTCTGTTAATATATAAATATCATCTGTTATTTTCCTGATCTTATCAATAGTAATATCAAGAAAAAGTTTTTTTTTCTTCAAATCAAAAGCAATGCTTTTGTCTATTAATATGGCGGCAGTATTCAATCCAATTCTCCATTAATTACAATTAGAAAATATTCTGAAATTTATGATCCCTCAATGCTTTATATAATTCTAATAAAAAAGATTAAAAATCTCAAATATATAGACTATAACCGGGGAAAGTTGATTAATATATTATCGGGCATATATATTTTATTGACATCGCAAATGTTTTATGCTACTATTTTGTGTTTGTTTAATGTTAACAGCATTTATTCTGAATTCCGGAAAGAAGGCAAATCATCTTTTATTGCCAAAGCAGCTTATCACGGAAAATCATGTCATGGCGGAAGGTTGTGACCGAAAAAACAGCTAGGAATATAAACATATGAATAATATTGCTTTGATAAAAAAAATCAGGCTCGGGTTTAAGTACCCTAGATCAGGCATAAATTCCATTACAGATATAATCAGCGGAAGATTTACAAGACATATTGCATATATGCCTTTCCCAAGGCTTGTTACACTATATGTTACAAACCAGTGTAATTTAAACTGCGCCATGTGCTTAAACGCAGAATTCAGGAATACTCATTTAAAAGCTTCAAAAATGGAATATGAAACGGTTGAAAGGATGCTTCCAGAATTGAAAAAACATAAGCCATTCATATATATAACAGGGGGAGAGCCTCTATTAAATCCAGATATATTCAGGATTATCAGGCTTCTGTCTGATAACGGCATATTTACTTCAATGACTACAAACGGCTTTATGCTTGAAAATTATGCACAACAGCTTATTGACTCAAAATTGGAATTCCTGTCAGTATCGCTTGACCATTATTCAGAAACTGTTCATGATGAAGGAAGAGGCCGAAAAAAGGCTTATGAAAGGCTTATGAAAGGCATTAATGCTGTTATATTGAAAAAAAAGCATACTCCGTCGAATATCAAGGTCAATACCGTAGTCCAGAAATTTAATATTAAAGATCTTTCAAAAATGTATGATTTTATTGAAAAGATGAATGTTGATGAATGGTCACTTCAGAATTACAGTTTTATGAACCCGGAAGCAAGAGGTTCGTTAAAAAAATTTAAGGACCGGTACAAGTTTGGCGATTATGCCGATGGTATTGATATTGATTCTAAAGAGTACCTGACTGAAAGTGAATCTGAAGATTTATTAAAAGAAATTGAGAAATTGAGGGAAAAGAGTAAAAAAAATAAAACAAAGCTTTCAATCAAACCGCAAATAAATGATTTGAAAGCTTATTATCAGGGTAATATACCGTCTTATTCATCTTACTGTGAAGCTCCTTTTAACGCTTTAAATATTATGGATAACTCAAAGGTCATTTCATGCATGGGGTATGAACTTGGCGACCTTAACGGTTCGCATGAAACGTTAGGAGAAATCTGGAAATCAGAAAAAAACAGGAAATTCCAGAAGATGGTGAGGGAGGGTAAAATATTCCCTCCATGTTTCCGGTGCTGCAGCCTGAATTATATTTTTGAGTAAAAGGGGTTATAATGAAAATAGGGATAATAATGGATGTTATAGCTAAGGGAGGTGTTACCAAATTAGCTATTCTTGAAGTCAAAGAAATGATCAAGCAGGGTTACAATGTGGAATTGCTTGTCTTATGGCGCTATAAAAACGATACTACATATGAAGACATACTCGGTACCATCCCTGTAAGGTACATATATGATGAAATCCCATTGATTTTTCGGAAGTTAAACTTTAAAATTCCATTATTTTCTTTTTTTTCCCTGTACCATTTGACTTCAGTTATATTTTTACCAATGATAATCAAAAAAAAAGAATATGATTTTTTCATAACACATGGAACATTTACATGTTTTTCTTCGATTACCACAAAATGGATTAGAAAAATTCCTTATATTGCATATATACATGACAGCATATATTATATCATTAAAAAAGCCTATCTTAATAATGCGGGTTTTTTCAAAACAATTTATTTTTCGATTGCAAGAGGCGCCGGCTATTGGGTCGACAAGTTTATTTGTAAAACAGCGCTTGGTGTCGCAAAACAGTCAAAGCATGAAAGCGATTATTTTATTAACAGGCATAAAGTAACTAATTTTGCGATAGTTACATCAGCCACTTATGAGCGTATTCCCGAACCCAGGAAAGAGGTCGGGAATTATTTCCTGGCTTTTACAAAATGGGATTTTACTAAAAATTTTGATATGATCCTTGAGATTGCCTGTAAATTACCTGATATTATAATAAAAGTGGCAGGATTCTGGCATCCTGAGAAGTACAGGGAGGAAATACAATCACAAATAGATTCAAGAGGTCTCGGCAGGCAAATAATAATTCTTGGGCCTGTAAAAGAGGATGAAATAAAAAATCTCTATTATGGCGCCAGGGCATTGATTCATCCTCTGTTTGAGGCCTGGGGGGCGACTCTTTATGAAGCGGCCTGTACATCCACGACAATGGTTGCCGTTAAGGGATCGGGAGTTTGTGATTATCTGCAGGATGGTAAGGATGGATTTTTCCTTGACCAGAATGACAGGGAAGGATTCGGCAAAAAAGTGGAATTATTGATGGAAAAGCCCGATCTTGCTTTGGAAATGGGAATAAACGCCTGGGAAACAATAAAGCAGGTCGATATAACAAACCATGTGAAAATACTTCTTTCGATAATTACAAACAGGAAAATAAAAAGTAGATAATATGAATAAAAAGAAAAATGTCCTGGTGGCCGCGCTGTCTCCGGTCGCGGAAAGCTTGAATGAATATATGAGAATAGGCGGCCTTTCCGGCGGCGACAGGATTCTTATAGAAATCCTTAAATATTGGCAGACATTATTTAATATCGAAGCATTAGTGTGGTCGGGAAGCCGCTTCCTTCTTGGTAAATATAGTGTTGATAAAATTCATTACCATGAGCTGCCTCTGAAGATCTCTGAAAAGTTAGGCTTTTTCTTTCTTTATATGGCTAAAATTATTTTTGGATCCTTGAAAGCCTTAACAGGTAAATTCGAATATCCGGATATAATTTATACGGTATCTGATTTTTATCCGGATATCATTCCTTCAATTATACTTAAGATAAGGTACCCGAATGCTAAATGGATTTGTTCATTGTACCTCTTTTGCCCTTCGCCATTCTCAAAAGAATCTCCTTACCGCGGCATTAGAAGGATTGGAGGCCTTGTATATTTTTTATCACAGATAATTTCAAAATATATAATAAAATGGTTTGCGGATGTTATACTTGTAACAAGTGATCCTGATGTAAAATATTTTTTAACAGAAAAAAGAAAAAAGGATAATATTGTAGTCGTAAGGGGCGGAGTGGATGTTAAAACCCCATTAACAGTTGCGGACCGGGAAAAAATTTATGACGGTGTCTTTATCGGGCGGTTCCACCCTCAGAAAGGCGTTATGGAGCTTATGGATATATGGGCAAAAGTCCTGGAAAAGAAAAAGGATGCGAGATTGGCCATAATAGGGCTTGGAGAACTTGAAAAAGAAATGCGATTAAAAGCCGAAAAGCTGGGTATAATGGGATCTTTGCACTTTTTCGGGTTTCAGGACGGGGTTGAAAAACTGAAAATATTTAAAAGCAGTAAAGTTATCCTTCATCCCGCGATATACGATTCTGGCGGGATGGCGGCATGTGAAGCATTTGCATGCGGCCTTCCCGGTGTTTCTTTTGACCTGGAGGCATTAAAGACATATTACGCTAAGGGTATGATTAAAACCAAATGCTTTGATATGGATGAGTTTGCAGGCAACATCCTGCATCTGCTTACTAATGATAAATTTTATAAAGACTTAAGCATCGAAGCCCTTCAATATGCAAGGGAAAAGTGGGATTGGGAGAAAAGGGTCATTGATCTTACTGAAGAAATATTGAACGGCTTGAAATTTAATTAGAATTTAATCGGGGGCAGTCTTATCATAAGTATCTTAAACAGCATACTTAAAAGGAATAAAGTAGGCCTTGTTCTTGGAAGCGGCGGCGCAAAAGGAATCGCGCATATAGCTATAATAGAGTTCCTTGACAGGCTGTCTATTCCCGTCCATTATGTGAGCGGTTCGAGCATCGGGGCACTTATAGGAGCAATGTACTGTGCCGGGACACTGGGAGCCTGCAGGAAGGAACTTGTTACCATGGATGAAAGGAAATTGAAAAGCCTCTTTGATCCCATACTGCCAGTTTCGGGCCTGATAGGGACAGAATCAATAATGAAGTTTATTAGCCGGTATATACCTGAAAATCTGAATTTTGAAGATCTGAAAATTCCGCTAGCTGTTGTGGCCACAAATTACAAAACCGGCAGGCAGGTTATATTCAGCAGCGGGCAAGTGCTTCAGGCGGTAAGGGCTTCAATATCAATACCCGGAATTTTTGTACCAGTGCCTTATGATAACACATTTCTCATCGATGGCGGGGTAGCCAATCCCCTGCCTATTGATGTTATTATGGAAATGGGAGCGGATATAACCATAGCCGTAAATCTTCATCCGGCTCTTTCGTCTAAAAAAGATGGTAATTGGAAAAGTGATAAAAGTAAAGTTAACCCCGGCAAGTTTATTACCATTCCTAAAACGGTCAGCGATATTATTGAAAAAGCAAGGGGAGTAGCTGATATAGGGATTTCAGCCTGGCAGAAATATATCGGCGCCCTGTCAGGCCATGGAAAGGAGCAAATGGCAATAAAATATCCCAATATTTTTGAAACGATTTTCCAGACAATAGATATCATGGGTTATTCCAATACTATGCTTACTTTAAAGTACAACCCGCCCACTGTTCTTCTTGAACCCGATCTGCTTGATTTTAAATCGCTCGATTTCCACAGGTTTGATTATGCTTTAAATGAAGGAAACAGGGTTTGTGATGAGGCGAGGGAACACCTTATAAAAAAAATCAGGAACAACGCCATGAAAAGCAAGCCTTGATTTTATTGGAATTTCGCTTTAAACTTATGGGCACAGTAACTTTAGAAGGAGTTCATAGATGACTTCACAGGACATAAGGAAGGATTTTCTAAGCTTTTTTGAGTCAAAAGGCCATACAATAGTTAAAAGTGCGTCACTTGTACCTGATAATGATCCGACCCTTTTGTTTACTAACGCTGGTATGAACCAGTTCAAGGACATATTCCTGGGTAAAGGCAGCAGAAATTATAAACGTGCAGCAGATACCCAGAAGTGCATGAGGGTTTCAGGAAAACATAATGATCTTGAAGAAGTCGGCAAGGATACTTACCATCATACCCTTTTTGAGATGCTTGGGAACTGGTCGTTCGGGGATTATTATAAAAAAGAGGCCATTGAATGGGCCTGGGAACTCCTGACTGATAAATGGAAACTTCCAAAAGACAAGTTATACGCGACTGTATATCACTCTGATGATGAAGCATTTAAACTCTGGGGAGAAGTAACTGACCTGGATAAAAATCATATACTGAAATTCGGTGAAAAAGAAAACTTCTGGGAAATGGGTGAAACAGGCCCTTGCGGACCATGTTCCGAGATCCATATCGATCTTGGGGAGGGTTCCTGTAATAAACAGGGGGTAAAGGGCCATAAATGCGGGGTAAACACAGGCTGTTCGCGTTTTATCGAGCTCTGGAACCTTGTTTTTATACAGTACAACCGGGCAGCCGGCGGAGAACTTGAAAAACTTCCTGCCTGTCATGTCGACACCGGCATGGGATTTGAACGAATAGTTTCTGTAATACTCGGGAAAAAATCAAATTACGATACCGACCTTTTTGTTCCTATTATTAAGCTTACCGAAGAAATGACTTCAAAAAAATATGATAATATGACAGGCACTCCTTTTCGTGTGATAGCCGATCACATAAGGGCGCTTACATTTTCGATCTCTGACGGGGTTATGCCTTCAAACGAGGGCAGGGGGTATGTTGTAAGAAAAATCCTGAGAAGGGCTATACGTTACGGAAAATTTCTCGGTTTTAATTCCCCTTTCCTCCATAAAATGGTTGAAATTGTTGTAAATGTGATGGGAGATGCTTTCCCTGAAATCAGGGAGAGAATAAAAATGGTTGAATCGGTCATTCTTTCAGAAGAGGAATCTTTTTACAGGACCCTTGACAGGGGACTTGACAGGCTTAATGAAATTGTAGCTTCAGCCAAGAAAAAGGGATCGGATTCAATAAGCGGTGATGATTTATTCGTACTTTATGACTCTCTCGGGCTTCCGGTTGATTTTGCGCAGAATGTTGCCGAGGATGAAGGTCTGACTATAGACACAAAGAGATTCAGTGAACTTATGGAGGAGCAGAAGGTAAGAGCGAGGGCTAACTGGAAGGGTGAATCATTTGACTACAGCATGATTAAGGGAAAAGCAGATGCTTCAGTTTATACCGGGGAAGATTCCTATGAAACTGACGCTGTTGTTAAAGCTATTGTAAGAGGAAATGAAGTTTGTGAATCAGCCTCGGAAAATGAAGATGTGGTTATAATAACCGACAGAACCCCATTTTACGGTGAAAGGGGTGGGCAGACCGGGGACAAGGGGGTCATTGAGGCCGGACAAACAAGGATAGCTGTCAGCAATACCAGGATTTATGAAGATGTTGTTCTGCATTTTGGAAGCATAATTAACGGCGGAATAAAAATCAATGATAAAGTTTTATTGAAAGTTGACAGAATGAGAAAGGACGCGGTTGCAAGAAACCATACTGCGACCCATCTTATACATAAAGCCCTGAGAAATGTAATTGGCGAGCATGCAGCTCAATCCGGCTCCCTGGTTAATGATGAAATCCTGAGGTTTGATTTTACGCATTCAAATGCGCTTTCAGCCGAAGAAATCAGGTTAATTGAGGATGAAGTCAATGGAATTGTGCTTGAGAACCGGCCGGTAAAAATAACGAGGATGTCTAAGGATGAAGCTGTTAAAAGCGGAGCTGTGGCCATATTCGAGGAAAAGTACGGAGACGTAGTGAGAGTTGTCGAGGTTGACGGTTATTCAAGGGAATTATGCGGGGGAACGCATGTTAAAAGGAGCGGAGATATAGGCCTTGTGAAAATTATTTCCGAGAGTTCCATATCGGCAGGTACTAGAAGACTTGAGGCTGTAACCGGACTGAATTCACTTGGAAATTTCCGTTCCTATTATGATAAGATAAAAATGCTGTCCGCCTTGTTTAATATTGATGATGAAAAAGTTCCCGAAAGGGTCAGGAATTTAACCGAAGCATTAAAGGACAGGGACAGGGAAATAATTGAGCTTAAGAAACAGATAGCAATCAGCGGATTAAGCGTCCTGATTGATAAAGCGGACAGATCGGGCGGGAATATCATTCTTGTTGAAAAAACCTCCCTTGAGCCTGATTCAATGATAGCCGCTGTTGATGAGTTCAAGAAGAGGGTGGAAAATGGAGTTATTTTCATGATATCAAATATGCCTACCGGAAAGGTATCAATAATCGCGGGGGTAACGAAATCCATATCAGGAAAAATAAAAGCCGGGGATCTGGCAAGGGAAACCGCTAAGATAGTCGGCGGAGGCGGAGGCGGCAAACCTGAATTGGCACAGGCAGGCGGTAAAGATGAGACTAAGATTGGCGAGGCTATTTCAAAGGCAAGGGAAATGATTAAAGCCGCATTGAACTGAAAAGGCTTACAACCTGTTTATAAGGGCCGCAAGATAACCCGCACCGAAACCGTTATCGATATTTACCACACTGACACCCGATGCACAGCTGTTAAGCATTGAAAGTAGGGCGGAAAGCCCGCCGAAATTTGCCCCGTACCCGACACTTGTCGGGACCGCTATAACAGGCTTATCAACAAGTCCTCCGACAATGCTCGCGAGCGCCCCCTCCATGCCGGCGACAGCTATAACAACATTTGCCTGCCTGATTTCATCCAGATTATAAAGAAGCCTGTGAAGACCGGCCACACCGGCATCATAAATTCTTTTTACAGGGCTGCCGAATACTTCGGCTGTAATGGCGGCTTCTTCAGCTACAGGTATGTCTGATGTACCCCCTGTAACAACTGTTACAGTTTTCAATGTCATTTTTACCGGGCATGATTCGATAAAAAGAAGCCTGGCCTCGGGATAATGCCTGGCTTCCGGGTAGATCTTCATCAGTTCTATAGCTGTGCCATCCGGAATGCGGGTGGATAAAATATTGCTTCCCATTTCCTTCATTCTTGAAATTATCTTAAATATCTGGTCTTTCGTCTTTCCAGAACAATAAATTACTTCAGGGAAACCTACCCTGAGTTCCCTGTGATGATCAATTCTGGCAAAACCAAGATCCTCAAATGGAAGGCCTTTAAGTTTTTCCATGGCATCGTCTATCGATATTGCCCCATCTTTGAATGAAACAAGCATTTCTTTAATTTTATCAGGATTCATTTTATTTCCTTAACTATTTAATACAAAATTATAAATAATATATAATATTAATGCAATAATAAAAAGAGGTTTGTATGGCCTTGATCTGGAGCTGGAAAAGTGGAAGACCTATAACGCTAAATGCTACCGGTAATGATGTTATAATCAAAAAAACATCTGATTATTTTCATGCGGCTGTAATAGGTGATATTGAATATATTCAAAACTATATAGAAAGCGGAAAGGACATAAACTATAAGAATGAAGACGGATGGACAGCACTTATGTTTGCCTCCTTTAATGATAATGCAGAGTCTGTAAGTATATTGATCCATGCCGGAGCCGGTATAAATATAAAAAATAATGATGGAGAAACAGCCTTGATTCTTTGCCTGAAAAAAGTTCACACAGAAATATCAACAGATCCAAGAAAAAGGCAGTATGAAACTGTAAAACTTCTTCTCGATGCCGGCGCGGAATTGAATATTACAGATAATAAAGGTTTTACAGCAATGAAACTGGCAGCTCTCGATTATCGTGATAAAATCAGAAAGCTTATCAAGAATAAATTAAATAGATTTTCAGATTAACTGTCTGGGATAAATTACCTATTGTTTTATATGATATATAATGATATAATATTTTTAAAGGTGGTTAACATGAAATTTCTGAAAGCCGGGATCAAAATAATTTATTTAATTCTAATTCTGATTTTTTATCTTGCCGTAGTTTCTTGTTCTTTCAGAAAAATTCAGGATATCCCTATGAAAGTTAATAATAGCCCTGACATTATTAAAGACGGGGAGTGTCTCCACTACGGTGTTTACACTGCAGGGGAAAAAACTTCGGATTTTTATATGGTTATCAGAAAGATAATAAATGAAAAAGGTGTAAAACTTTATCGTGTTTATACCTTAACGAATGAAATTAAATCATTTAATCAGATTGCCGGAACCGGTACATCATATTATGATATTGACCCAAAACTGGGAGATGTTGTTGAATCTGTTTTTTACAATACAAACGCAAATGAGGACAGTACAGATAATCCATACGCAAGCATACTTTATGGGCATTACCATTTGAATCTTGACACCGGTACTGTTGAGTATTTATCCGAAGCAAAAAAGGGTAAAGATATCATTGATAGTAAATACCGTATTTATATAAAAAAAGGATTCCCGATAATTGACGCAACATCATTTTTCTATTTTCCAACCAGGTTAATGGATGTCAAGGGAGGCGGGATAATCTACATGGTTTCACCGGAATTTCTGAAAGAGCCGGTACCGGTAACTTTTGAGTACTTAAATAAACAAAAAATAACCACGGCAGCCGGCACATTTAGTACATATAAAGTTATGGTGCTTTCTGGCGATCCATTCATAGCAAAACTGGGAGAATCGGTGTTAAAAAAAGCGGCATTCTGGGTCGAGGATTCAAACAGAAGGTTTACAGTAAAAATACAGCTTGCCTTTGGCGGGCAGATAATTGAACTTGAAGGGATTACAAATATTTAGGAACATCGATATATTGTTAATTTTGACCGATCTGAATATTTCTTGTAAAATCTATAATAATAATTTGAAAAATTTCCCTGGAGGACCGATGAACCTGAAGACTATTTTTGACAGGTACGCCCTTGTCCTGGCGGGAGGAGGGGCCAAAGGAGCATACCAAATCGGGGCATGGAAAGCTTTATGTGAATTAGGGATTAAATTCAACGCGATTATGGGGGCTTCTGTCGGTGCGCTTAATGGAGCCCTTATAGTACAGGGCGACTTGAAACTGGCAACGGATTTATGGGAAAATATAACTTTAGAGAAAGTAATAAGATTATCGGCTGATATCAATAGAACAGGTTATGAACAATTTCCTTTTCAGAATAAATTCTCAATGCTGAGAAACGTCTGGAAAAACATTGTCAATAATAAAGGTCTTGATACCGCACCCATAAAGGACCTGATCAATAAGAATATTGATGAGGAAATCATCAGAAATTCAGGTATAGAATTCGGCCTTGTCATGTTTGGAATAAGTGAATTCAAACCATATGAAATATTTATTAATGAAATCCAGCAGGGACTCCTGAAGGATTATATAATAGCCAGCATTTCGTTTCCCGGTTTCCAGTCAATGGATATTAAGGGAAAGAAGTTTATGGATGGAGGAATCCATGATAATATTCCTTATGGGATCATAAAAGAAAAGGGATATAAAAAAATTATAGTAATAGATGTGTCAGGTTTAGGAAGGAACCGCAGGCCCGATATTGCCGGAACAGATACAATATATATCAAAAATTCAATTGAAATGGGCGGGATACTTGATTTTTCCCAGGGGTTTATAAAACCGTTTATGGAGTTAGGATATTTAGATACAATGAAAGTATTCGGACGTGTCGAAGGAATTGAATATTTTTATAAAATCAACAGGAAAACCTTTAATAAACTTGAGAATCTCTTATTTAAAGATAAGGTATTTCTTGAATATATAGAATATTTTACCAATAAAATTTCAACATCCAGCAGGGCAATTTATGAGAGGAAAATACGTGATATTTTGCCGGAAAAAGTGAAAAATTTCAGGTTTGTTCTGCAGGCGCTGGCCGAAGAAGCTGCAAAAAATTATAATATAAATAAAATCAAACTATATGATTTCGATGAACTTGTAAATCTTATCTGGAATGAGCATAAATCAAAAGGAAGAATTTCAGACCGCCCGAATAACACGGTAAACCATCTGCCTACTAAGATATTTATAACCCTGCTTAAACACTATTTTAATTCCGGCAAATAATAACCGTTTCTTTTCCTTAATTTAACGGCCGCTTCAAAAAACTTCCCAGAGTTCCGGGCACAGGCCCTTTATTGCTATTATTATTCCATGACCTGGGAGAACTATCAAAAGGAATTTCTTTTCCTTTCTGTTCTTTTACGGTTTTTTGCGCCTGTGCCTGACCTGTTTTTAAAGAAAGTGATATTCTTTTCCTTACAGGGTCTATCTCAATAATTTTAAAATCCTTTATATCACCGACTTTTAAAACTTCAGAAGGACTTGTTATGTAATTATCACTGAGCTGCGATACATGTATTAACGCGGTTTCTTTTATCCCGATGTCTACGAAAGCGCCAAAATCAACAACATTTTTGACTTTACCCTGTACTTTCATACCTGTTTTGAGGTCCTCGAATTTGACTACACCCTTCTGAATTATCGGTTTTGGATAATTTTCTCTCGGGTCCCTGTTAGGTTTTTTCAGCTCGATAATAATTTCATTTATCGTGGTTTCGCCGGAACCATATTTATCAATTAAATCTTTTTTTCTTTTTGCATCAATGGTAATATTATTTTTCATCATATCAAGGATTTCACGTGCAATCTTGTAATTTTCAGGGTGCACCCAGGTGTTATCAAGAGGATCTTCACTCTCCGGCACTTTTAAGAAACCTGCCGCCTGCTCAATAGTTTTTGCACCGAACCCGGGAATATTATTAAAATCTTTTCTTGATTTTATGATACCCTTTGAATCCCTATATTCAACAATATTTTTCGCGAGTGTCAGATTAATGCCGGATACATGACGAAGAAGGGCGTATGATGTCGTATTGATATTCACCCCGACATTATTCACAACCGATTCCACTACTTCATCAAGGGCATTGGAAAGGGAACGCTGGTTGATATCATGCTGGTACAAACCTACACCAATTGATTTTGGATCAATTTTAACAAATTCTGATAAGGGATCCTGTATCCTTCTTCCGATGGATATAGCACCCCTTATTGTAAGATCAAGGTCAGGGAACTCCTCTCCCGCTATTTCAGACGCGGAATAAACTGAAGCTCCATCCTCCGATACTACTGTAAATTGAACCGGAAGTTTGTATTCCTCAATTGCTTCGGCAACTACGATCTGCACTTCATAGGAACCGGTACCGTTCCCGATTGCGATTAGTTCAGATTTATATTTATTAACAGCCTGGGCAATCGCTTTTTTTGAATCTTCCTTCCTGTCCTGGTGGAACAGAAAGTACCCGAGGAATTTCCCGTTTTCATCTATTGCAGCCGCTTTTGTTCCTGTCCTGATGCCAGGATCAACACCCAGAACGCGGGTTCTCTTTATTGGCTGCTGCATTAAGAGATCCTTTAAATTTTCAGCGAATATATTTATTCCATGCAAATCAGCAGCTTCATTTTGAGAAGTTCTTATTTCCCTGATTAACGATGGGGCCATTAGCCGTTTTATCCCATCCTCAATAGATTTTTTATGATAGTTATTGAATAGCTTAACCCGGCTGCAAAGCATTTCCCGGATCTTATCTTCATCAAATTCGATTTTCACGCTTAATTCTTCTTCTTTTTCACCCCGGTTGACGGCAAATATTCTATGCGCTTTTATATCTTTAATCATCTCCCTGAACCCATAGTACATTTTATAAACACTTGATGCTTCATCCTTTAATCCTGTCACAGCAATAAACCCGTTGCCTACAATGAAATCTTTAATAAGTTTACGGTTATCAACATCCTGGGCTGTTTCTTCGGCTATAATATCCATTGCACCC
>Ga0364881_10781_pt1 | contig 12911 bp, 9 predicted proteins | sample ExccelJu500001D4_5_FD_206923 | JGI IMG/M metagenome (GOLD analysis project Ga0364881, IMG submission 206923) | Enriched cells from Trout Bog Lake Hypolimnion, Wisconsin, USA - BchlTB.July30.5000.01.D4 | ecosystem: Environmental > Aquatic > Freshwater > Lake > Hypolimnion/Profundal zone | place...
AACAGAGCAGCAAGGCCAGCACGTAGCCGCTGCTGGGTAGACCCAGGTGACGGATCGGCTTGCATCATGCCCTCTTGGGTAGCGGCAGAGCCGCTGCAATCTTGGCAATGGCATAGGCCGTGATGTGCTGGGGGATTAGTTTTTGATAAGCCGGTTCGTGCTCAATGCCCGACACTTCAAAAAACTGTTTCACACACTGCTGCACATTCGCGCTGCGTGTGGGGTCTGCCGGGTATGCACCGCTTGCGCTGGGTACCGTGCCATCGCCTAAATCTTGGGCGGAGTTGAGTCGCAACCAGGTGGACGCAGACTCCACCACCACCGGGCCACGGGGCGTTGGCAATACCTTTGGCGGACCTGCAATATGCTCTGGATTGCTACCATGCAGCGGGACTTTCTCATGTTCCATGCTGTATACCTCGCTTGCACTGGGTGTTTGCGCCAATGGTGCGTCCCCGGTTTCCAGCTTCCAGGTAATCCCCTCAAAGCTGTTTACCCCGGTACCGTAGAAGCCCCAAGTGTTGGGGTGGTAGTGGTCTTGAATCGACTCGTGAAACTTGAAAGCCTTATCCAGCGCCTTCAAATATGTCACCCAATCAATCTTCTGCCCACCCGGCGGCTTTAACCACTCTTCCCGAATAAGACCCCACCACTTCTTTTGCTCTTTGTACACACCTTCATAAGGGTCATCTGTCTTGGGCTGCTCCGGTAGCGGGCCGCCATGCGCATCCACAATCTGCAACCACTGGGGTAGCGGGTACTGTTTGGTAGGCAGAAGTTGCAAGGCACCGGGCGCCTGGGCAAACACGGCAGTGACCTCTTTGCCCGTGCTGCCAATAACCTTAGCGGCGCCCCAGGCCTCCGCTCCCGCTTTATTGAGGCCAGATGCCCCTTCGTCCATCATGCCCACCTTGCAGCGCCGGTAGGCCACGGCCGCGCCCACGGCAGGCATGACACCATGCACCACGCCTGCAATCTTCTTATCCATGCCAGGGAGCATGCTGCACGCCCTGGCCACCAGACCACCCATGCTATGGGTGACCAGAATCACCTGCTCACAAAGACCGTTCTGCTTGTAAAAGTCGATGGTTGTTTGGATACGTTTTGCCAGTTCCTTTGCAGCCTCTTTGTTGTCGTCCAACCAGTTGTAGCCGAAGGCGTGCACCGGGTAAAACCACTGTTGTGCGTTCTCAGAATCCTCTGCATGGAGGCCCTTAAACTCTTTTTTGGCACCCCATTGTTTTCTGCCATCTTGCACCTGTGCCAGCGTTTTATTCAGTGCGGCATGCTTGCTTTGTGTGCCACCACCATTGAGGTTGTCCTCCAGCCAGATCAAAAACTCTTTGTAACTGGTGGCCCCCACCTCGCCCCAGCCACGGGCGGTAAATTGCTCAGGCGTGGAGACTGAGCCTACGGGATTTTCGGGAACTTCGCCCCGGTTATCAACGGTGGTGCGGTTGGGATGCAGGGCTATCTGGCGTAGTCCAGCACCTTGCGTTGCATGCGACCCAAGCATCCCCGCCTCACCATCCAAGCGCCAAACAGGCTTGCCCTTTACTGTCTCTTTGAGATTGCTGCCCATAATCCCCGGCACAAAGATAACCGGCAGTGTGTACACGTCTTTCATGCACATGCGTACCCGGTCGGTTTTCGCAGCCTCTGTGATCTGGTGGAGATAGGTAATGCTGCCCGTAATGGGGCAGATAAAGGGCCGAACCTCCCGCATGGGGCTTGAGGTACCTGTGGTTGCCATGGCTTTTTTCCTTTTGGTCGCGCTAAGTTTTGGCTGGTCCAATGATGCGAATGCCCAATTGCTCGGGGTTGTCATTGCGCTGAATGGGAATGCCACCATCTGCAGATGTGATGCCCTTGGTCACCGAGCCATCCGCACGGGTTAGCTCATAGTGGTGGGGCGGATTTCAAGTTCACGGGGCACTGAATAGTCCAAACATACAACTCCAAAGGCTGTGACGAAACGGGCTCCGGTCGGCAAGCACCCAAGCGGGACTGAAAGGCCAAAGCGACCTTTGGAGGTTTATATAGAAGCTCGTGGCTCGGGCTAGGCCGCAATGCACACGAGCGAACAATTGGGCTTAAAAAAGATGGACTATTCAGCGAGAGGAGGACTGATCAGCGGAGGAAGACTGACGGACAGATTTCGTGCGGACCGTTGGCGCCTGCCATCAACGTGACCATGAGCCACGGTGGGCGTGCGTTTGATTGACCGCAATGTGCAGACCCATTCGGTAACTTGGCAGACTGGTTAACAGCCTAGACTTGTTACAGAGTTGATCGATTCCTGTGACTGCTCCTGCCCACTCCAGCCAGCGCCCGTCGGTAAGCAATGTCAGCCACGCTGCAGTCCTTCCGCCCAATTCCCCGCCTCGTGTGACAGCTATCGCCCAATTGGGTAATTTGGGTGAATTGGGTGAATTGCCAATGGCTAAATCAATGCGGTGGCGCGGCCATTTGCCCCCGCAGCTTTTCGTACAGCCCGGCATGGTTGAGCAAAATATCCAGCAGGCCGTGCATCACGATGGGCGAGTTCAGTGCCTGGGTGCTCATGGTGGTGTGCGCGTCATAGGACGCGATGATGGCGTTTTGCAGTTCGGTCTTCAGATCCGGGGAGTTGGCAAACTGCTCCTTGGTGTTGTTGGCGGCCTGCTGCTGCAGCTTGACCGATTCGGCCACCTTGCCCAGGATGGTGCCGTTGACGTAGCGCAGTTGGTCCTGTTCGCTGGTCTCGGAGCCAAACAAGTCGTTTAGTTTTTCGATCAGCTCCGCCATATAAACCCTCTGCTGCTCCTGCACGCTGCCGCTGCCTGCCTCGGTGATGGGTGCCAACTTGGGCGTTTCACCGTCCGTCAAAGGTAGCGTGCGGCTGCCTTGGTCCTTGAGGTGGTGGTGGGTCAGCACCACCTTGGACAGGTCAATGCCCTCACGCTCGCGGCCAAACTCCAGTAGTGGCAGCAGTCGCTTGTAGAAAATGGCGCGCTTCTCAATGCCGGTGTTGCCATAGTCAAAGATTTGCGACAGGAAGGTGTACAGGCGTAGATACGCACCCATATCGCCCTTGAACAACACCAGGGCGTCCAGCTCATCCTGTGCGGCCTTGACGGCGGTGTTGTCCTTCTTCTCCTTGGCAGTTTGGAGAGCCGCCACCGCTGCCTTGTAACGCCGCATGATGCGGTCTTGCACCGGCTCCAGTGCAGCCACCAGCTCGCTCTGTTTGGCGCGGGGGTTCAGCTCGACCTTCACCACCCGATCCACCTCGACGGTGTCATAGTGCCCGGCGCCGTCCAGCTTGGCCCGCAGGTTGAAGACCAGATTCGGGTCGGTGGTGGCCGACAGCTCGGCGGTGGTGTGATAGGTCTTGAAGGCGGCCAGCACCTCGGCGGTGTCGTTCACGAAGTCCAACACATAGGTGGTGTCCTTGCCGGGGTAGGCGCGGTTCAATCGGCTCAGGGTCTGCACCGCTTGGATGCCTGCCAGGCGCTTGTCCACATACATGCCGCACAGCAGTGGCTGGTCAAAGCCGGTCTGGAACTTGTTGGCGACCAACAGGATGCGGTATTCCTCGCCCTTGAAGGCCTCGCGGATGTCGCGGCCCTTGAGGCCAGGGTTCAGCGCCTTGCTGGTCTCGGTGAACGGCTCGGCGCCAGAGTCCTTGTCGTTCACCTCGCCAGAAAACGCCACCAGCGTGCCGAAACCGTAGCCGTTGGTCTTGATGTACTTGTCGATGGCCAGTTGCCAGCGCACCGCCTCCAGCCGGCTGCCGACCACCACCATGGCCTTGGCCTTGCACTCCAGCAGCGGGGCCACGAACTCGCGGAAGTGCTCCACCACCACCTGCACCTTCTGCGCGATGTTGTAAGGGTGCAGGCGCACCCAACCCATGATGCCCTTCATGGCGGCGTTGCGCTCCACGTCGCGCTCGTTCAGTTCCTGTCCGCTGCCCTCACGTCCTTGCTCGGCCAGCTTGAAGGCCAGGCTGTAGGGCGTGTAGTTCTGCAGCACGTCCAGAATAAAGCCTTCTTCGATGGCCTGCCGCATGGAATACACATGGAAGGGCTTGGGCAGGTTGTCGGCAGCGGGCTTGCGGCTGGGATCGGGCCGGGTGCCAAACAGCTCCAGCGTCTTGTTCTTGGGCGTGGCCGTGAAGGCCACAAAGGTGATGCCACCATCCTCGGCTCGGTTGGCCATCTGGGCGGCCAGAATGTCTTCGCTGCTGACCTCGCCGCCATCGTTCAGGTCTTGCAACTCCTCGGGGCTCAGCACAGCCTTGAGCTTGCTTGCCGCCTCACCAGTCTGGGAGCTGTGCGCCTCGTCCGCGATCACGGCAAAGCGCTTGCCCTGGGTGGCGGCCAGCTTGCGCACGGCCTCCAGCGCAAACGGGAAGGTCTGGATGGTGCAGACCACAATCTTCTTGTCGCCGGACAGCGCCTCGGCCAGCGCCGCGCTTTTTGAGCCATCGGTGTTCTTGATGGTGGCCACCACGCCGGTGGTGCGCTGAAAATCAAACAGAGCTTCCTGCAGCTGGGCGTCGATCACATTGCGGTCAGATACCACCAACACCGTGTCAAACACCTTGCTGTGCTCGGCGTCGTGCAGCTCGGCCAGAAAGTGTGCGGTCCAGGCGATGGAGTTGGTCTTGCCCGAACCGGCGCTGTGCTGGATCAGGTACTTGCCACCGGGGCCATCTTTGAGTACGGCAATCTGCAGCTTGCGCGTCACATCCAACTGGTGGTAACGGGGGAAGATGATTTTTTCGATCTGCTTTTTCTTGTCACGCTGGGCGATCAGGTAGCGGCCCAGGATTTCCAGCCAGCTCGCGCGTGCCCACACCTGCTCCCACAGATAGGCCGTGCGGTGTCCACCGGCCGCGTTCACCGGGTTACCGGCAGCGCCTTCGTCACCCAGGTTAAAGGGCAGAAACACGGTGGCCGGCCCTACCAGCTTGGTGACCATCGCCACCTCGGAGTTGCTGACAGCGAAGTGGATCAGGGCACCGGAGGGGAACGACAGCAGTGGCTCGGCGGCCTGGCCCTTGGGTTTGGGGTTGCGGTCAAAGCGGTACTGGTCAATGGCATCGCCAATGCTTTGGGTGAAATCGGTCTTGAGCTCCACCGTGGCCACCGGCAGGCCATTCAGGAACAACACCAGGTCGATGCTGTTTTCGCAATGCAGGGAGTAATGCACCTGGCGCACCACGCGCAGGCGGTTGGCGGCGTAACGCTCCAGGATGTCGGGGTTGATGGCCAGCGCCGGTTTGAACTGTGCCAGCGTCAGCGGGCTTTTAAGCCCCAACAGCTCCACGCCATGGCGCAAAACGTCCAGGGTGCCGCGTTGGTCCAACTGGTCGCGCAACCGGGTGAGCAGAGTTTCTTCGGCCTTGGCTCCGTGGTTCTTGACCAGCGTATCCCAGGCCTTGGGCTGTGTCGCTTGCACCCAGGCCAGCACGTCGGCCGGAAACAGCGCGCGGGCGCGGTCATAGCCAGCGGCATCGCCGTCGGTGCCAGGTTCAGAATAAAGCCAGCCGTTTTGCGACAGGTGGTGGCAAATCTCCAGCTCGAAGCTGATTTCTTTATGCAGGCTCATGGCCCTCCCTATTTGCTTTTTATTTTAGTACTGGGGATTGCCCATAACCAGCGTCGAGCGCCCCCTGCGGCCTGCCGATAGCAATACCGTATCACCGAATGCCCCACCCGTTTGTTTGCACTTTGATTGAATACGGCAATGCCGTACTATGCAAGCCTACCCGCCGAATTTTTGGCGAAGCTAAAACAGGAGGTCGAAAATGACCAAACCCATTAAAAAAACTGTGAATTCAGAAATGGAGCAATTCCAAAACGATCTGCTGCAATCTGTACGGCAAATGAAAGCGGGAAAAGCAGCGCGCACGACGGTAGTCGCGCTGACACCCGCCGCAGATGCAAGGGCCAAGGTCGGTGTTTCTCAGTCTGAATTTGCGACCTTGCTGGGTGTGTCTATTCGTACCTTGCAAGATTGGGAGCAAGGCCGCCGGGAACCGTCGGGCGCGGCCAAGACGCTGCTGCGTATTGCGGCCCGCACACCCGAAGCGATCAAACTGGCGGCGTAAGGGCGCGCGGTGTATGCCCCGCACATCGATCTGCCCGGTGACGGCGAGCTCAATGCGCCGGATTCCCGCCTATGCGGGAATGGCGATGGTCCGATCGGCGGCGGAGAAATACTCTGCGTGAATCAGGCAAACGCAAGCATCAAATGCCCCACAGACTCCGCCGCTGGCCGAACCTTGATTTCAATGTCATAGCCCAGCCGGTTCAGGCAGTCCATCAGCTTGCGCTCGGACAGGTTGGTGAAATCGCCGTGCAGCATGGCCGAGACCTTGGGCTGAGGGATGCCCATGCGCTCTGCGGCTGCTTTTTGGGTAAGGCCCAGTTTGCGCATGGCCTTGGTGATCTCAATGACCAGGCCAGACTTGATCTTGAGCTTGTCCGCATCGGGCAGGGCCAAGTCGGCAAATACGTTGCCGGAACCCATTTCCACCTCAACGCCATCGATAGAACGAACCACAGTTTTCTTGGTCAAGGTACTTATCCAGCCAGTGCCTCAATGACGGCATTGGGGTTGTGATCAATCACATTGAGCAAGACCAGTGCCGGGCCTTGTGGTGTGCGGTCGCCACGCTCCCAGTGCCGCAGGGTCGCGGTCGAAAATCCAAAACGTGCGGCAAACTGTTCCTGGGTCATGTTCACTTTGGCGCGCAAAACCTTAACATCCACCGGGCGCGGTCGGTGAACTCGTACTTGCGTGCCCCCCCCTTGCGCGTGGTCGATGGCCTCCAGCAAGCCTCGCTTGAGGCTGTCAAATGTAGTGCTCATGTGCGTTGTCCTTTCCCTATTTGAACCAGCAGCTTGACAAGGCCCGCCAGCTCATTGCGCTGGGCACTTGCCCACCCCTGCCCCAGCGGAGTTTTCTGACGCCGCCCGTGCCTTCCATCAAGTCACCCGCTTTGGGATGATCTGCCAAGTAACGGATGACGTCTTGCCGCTCTGATTCCATCAGCAAATTGTCGGCTGTGCGGATGAATTCAGGTAACTCGGCAATGGTGATCATTTGCAAATTCTAATCCATTGGGACGGTTTCGATACTCATGCGCCGTGCGGGTGTGAATTAAGTGCAGCACCCCGCACATCAATCTGCCCGGTGACGGCGGCAGAGATCAGCGCGGTGCGGCGCTCTTGCAGCAGGTCGATGGCGCGTTGGGCTTCGGCGGTGAGGGCGTCGAATTGCTTAGCCTGTTTTGCGACGTAGTTCAATATCACATCTTGCTCAGAGAGTGAGGGGAAAGGGACCGGTACAGCGCCAATGGTCTGCATATTCAGTCCATTCATGGTTGATCCCTTCGACTCAAAAAGTAGGTGTTCTTGATGCAATCTGGACATCAACACTTGCTGAAGGTACCTTGGTTTGATTCTTGAGCCGCATCTGTATCTTACAAGCCGAGGATTGATGATTCCGGCCGCAACGTCATCAGGTACCACCGCCACTTGACCGATGGTCCCCATCACGCTGATGAGTACATCGCCAGGAAAAACGGTGTAACGCTGCATCTCTAGATATTTTTCCTGATCAATGCAATAGTCGCCGATAGTGAAATCGTCCGGTATTACTTGTTGTTGGCCGTACACCCGATAGCCGGATTCGCAATACATACCTTTGGTTAGGGATGCACCATACGGACCAGCCACACTTTCCGTTACTAGTTTCTTCAGCGGAACAACTTCCCAATGCTCCGGCACATCCCCCAGCCATTCGATGCCCGAAGGCTTCATGGGGGCATCCGGGTTCAGGCCCTTGGTGACAGCGTGGGAGATAACGGCCTTTCGCTTCTCCTTCAGCAAATCCATCAACCGCCGCTGCTCTGCCACCAGTGCATCAATCTTCGCGGTTTCGTGGTCCAGGAAGGCGGCGATCTGGGTTTGCTCGGGTACCGGGGGAAGCGGAAAAGCTAATTCGTAAAATTGCTCCGTTGGCATTCGCCAGCGGCCCAGTTGTGAACTGCCTTGACCATAGGCATAGAAAATTCTATTTTTGTACCCCATTTGGAACAGGTACAACAAATACTGGTGATGGCAAATGATTGGATCGCGTATCGAAAATACTCGGTAGTCAGGGCTGGTGACGCCGCGTACTTTTGCTATGTCCACGTAACCAGTCAATAGGTCCATGTGGTTCATCGCAAAGTCGGGCCCCTCGTCGTTCTGTGTGGAACTTGACTGTCTGAATTCATAATAGTAGTGGAGCCCGGTGGGGCTTGTGGGGAACTCGGTACTCCGAGTTGTCCACAAACCCACGGGGCGGCGTTGAAACACATTAGGAAGCCTTTGAGATGTCTGTTGGGATTGAAGCGTTATTTACCAGTGCACTGGGATTGCAGGCTCCCTGGAGTGTTCAAGACGTTGCGCTCGATACATCTCGTAGACGCATAGATTTCAATCTCACCTGTAACGTCAGCCGCCTGCCGTGCCCGCACTGCGCCGCTTTGGATCAAGGTGTGCATGACCGTCTTACCCGTGAGTGGCGGCACCTGGACTTTTTCCAGTTTGAAGCCTGGCTGCACGCTGAGGTACCCCGCGTTGCCTGTAGCGCCTGCGGCAAGACCGGCCAAATCGATGTTCCATGGGCGCGCGAAGGTAGTGGGTTTACCGCCTTATTTGAAGCCCTTGCATTGTCTTTGTGCAAGGAGTTGCCGGTGCGTCAGGCAGCCGCGTTGCTTCGGTGTTCGGACAAACAATTGTGGCGGCGCATCGACCATTACGTGACCAAGGCACGCGCTCTTGACGACATGTCCGAGGTCAGCATTGTTGGCATTGATGAGACAAGCCTGCGTAAAGGGCAGAACTACATTACCGTGGTTCACGACTTGCAGACCAAGCGCTTGCTGTTTGCCTGCGAAGGGCGCGACCATCAAACCGTGGTGGATTTCTGCGCCGACCTCAAGGCCCACGGGGGCGATCCAGATCAAGTAAAACATGTCTGCCAAGACATGAGCGCTGCCTACGCCAAGGGCGTTGCACTGGCTCTGCCACACGCCCAGATAAGCTACGACCGGTTTCATGTGATTGCTATGGCCAACGAGGCTATGGATGGTGTGCGTCGCCAAGAAATGAGCACGCAACCCCGAGCTGTAAAGGACGCCTTGGGCGATAACGATCGTAAATTGCTCAAGAGTCTGACCTGGGGAATGCGACGTAACCCGCAGGGCTGGAGTGGCAAGCAACTCAATGCGATGCACTGGCTTCAGCACTCGACACTTAAAAGTGCACGTGCTTGGCGTCTGAAGATGGCCCTGCGTGCGGTTTACGCAAAAGCAGCTCAAGAGAACAGAGGTGAGCAAGCTAAAGCGGACTTGATCGGCTGGATTAGCTGGGCCAGGCGTAGTCGCTTGGAGCCATTCAAAAAGCTGGCCAACACCCTCAAACAGCGTATCGATGGAGTCGTGCGTGGAATGCTGGACAACCGTAGTAACGCCTACGTAGAGGCCATGAACGGACTTTTGCAACAGGCCAAACGCGCTGCTAGGGGCTTTAGAACAGCCACCTACTTCATCTCCATCGCATATTTGCGCATGTCCAAACTCAAGCACTTGCCTTCAAACCCTATGCAGCTGGCAATGCCGCAGGCCGGCGGACTAACTCATCGGTGCCTCTGATGTCAAGTTCCACACTAAAAGGCATAGAGCCCAAAGTCGCCAATTTCAACAAATTGATACTTTGAGTAGTCCATGGAAATTTGACCGTCATTGCTCTCCAAGTCTCTAACTCGAATGCCTTGCTGGGTGATGGACAGCACTTCATGTCCAAGTCCGCCAGCAATCCGCTTCTTGATTTCGCAAAGCCATCGCGCCTTTCGGACTTCCCAATGCCCCGGCACCTGCCCCAGCCACTCCACGCCGCTGTCCTTGTACTCCGGGTAACGCGGAAAGCTCATGCCGTCAGCCCGTTGATCATGGTCAGGATGCGGTCCGTCACGCCCTTGAGTTCGGCGTCAATTTCTGCCAGCGGGCGCGGCGGCTTGAAGACGTAGAAGTGGCGGTTGAACGGGATCTCGTAGCCTACCTTGGTCTTATCAGTGTCTATCCAGGCATCGGGCGCGTGGGGCAGCACCTCGCGCTTGAAATAGGCGTCAATGTCTTCGCTGAGCGGCACGTTTTCGGTGTCGCGCAGGCTGCTGTCGGGCACCGGTTTGCCCTTGCCCTTGCCTTTGAGGCCCAAAACCACATTGCCAGCAGCATCGCGCTCGGGGCGCTCCACTGTGATGGTGGTATAGCCAAAGGCCTCATTGGCGAAGATGCGGCTGATGGGCACGCCATCCCGCGTCTGCTCTTCAAAGTTGCCGAACAGCCGGGTGATCTCGTCGATGTGTTCGGCGCTGAGTTCCTTGCGCTTGCTGCCCAGGCTCTTGCGCATCTTTTGCCAAAAGCTGCTGGCGTCAATCAGTTGCACCCGACCCTTGCGGGCCTGTGGCTTGCGGTTGCTGACGATCCAGATGTAGGTGCTGATGCCGGTGTTGTAGAACATGTCGGTGGGCAGCGCGATGATGGCCTCCACCATGTCGTTTTCCAGCACGGCGCGGCGAATCTCGCTCTCGCCACTGCCTGCGCCGCCGGTGAACAAGGGTGAGCCGTTCAACACAATGCCAAAGCGGCTGCCGCCGTCCACATCGGGGCGCATCTTGCTGATCAGGTGCAGCAGAAACAGTAGCGAGCCGTCGCTGACCCTTGGCAGGCCGGGGCCAAAGCGGCCGTCGTAGCCTTGTTGCTCGGCCTCCTTGCGGATGATGGCCTCGATCTTTTTCCACTCCACGCCAAAGGGCGGATTGCTGAGGGCGTAGTCGAACACCTTGCCATTCAGGCCGTCGGCAGACAGGGTGTTGCCGAAGATGATATTGGCAATGTCCTGGCCCTTGATCAGCATGTCGGCCTTGCAGATGGCGTAGGACTCGGGATTGAGTTCCTGGCCGTACATCACCAACCGCGCCTCGGGGTTCAGGCCAGCCAAATGCTCACCTGCCACGCTGAGCATGCCGCCCGTGCCTGCGGTGGGGTCGTACAGGCTGCGCACCACGCCGGGCTTGGTCAGGGCCGCATCGTCTTCGATGAACAGCAGGTTAACCATCAGGCGTATCACCTCGCGCGGGGTGAAGTGCTCGCCCGCCGTCTCGTTGGACAGCTCGGCAAATTTGCGGATCAGCTCCTCAAACACGGCGCCCATTTCGGCATTGCTGACGGCATTGGGGTGCAGGTCTATGGTGGCGAACTTTTCGGTGACCATGTAGAGCAGGCCGGACTTGGCCAGCTTGTCAATCTGGCTGTGGAACTCGAAGCTCTCGAAGATGTCGCGCACCTCCGGGCTGAAGGCCTGCATGTAGGCACGCAGGTTTTCACCGATGTGGTCCTGGTCGCCCATCAGCTTTTTGAGATCCAGCGGCGAGGTGTTGTAGAAGAACTGGCCGGACTTGCGCAGCAAAAAGGGCTCGGGGTTCAGGCCCGCCTTCTCGCGGGTGGCTTTCTCGACCAGCACCTCGGCCTTGGTGGCCTCCAGCACGCAGTCCAGGCGGCGCAACACCGTGAAGGGCAGGATCACCTTGCCGTATTCGGACTGCTTGTAATCGCCGCGCAGCAGGTCAGCGACCGACCAAATAAAGGAGGACAGGTTGTTCGTAGCCATGGGGAATCCGGTGTGCGGGTGGGCCAGACATCCACGATGGAGGTCTTCACCCTGTGACAGTCCGCTGATTGCTTCTTATAGGGCACATCTTACACAGGGGTTTGGGCTATGCACCTACTCATGCTGGGCGCACAATTGAAAAAGCCACCCGTCTTGCGACGGGTGGCTTCCCAATTTTGGCGGAGCGGACGGGACTCGAACCCGCGACCCCCGGCGTGACAGGCCGGTATTCTAACCAACTGAACTACCACTCCTGGTAGTGAAAACTTTCGCTCTTGCGAGCCAAGAATCTTTCTTGCGAAAGACCGTTTTCAACTTGCGCCTCATGATGCATTGCTGCAAAACCTGGCGACCCCACGGGGATTCGAACCCCGGTACCTACCGTGAAAGGGTAGTGTCCTAGGCCTCTAGACGATGGGGTCTTAAACCTTGGAACTTCTCATTTCCGTTTTTCGAGAAAAATTGGTGGAGGTAAGCAGGATCGAACTGCTGACCTCTTGCATGCCATGCAAGCGCTCTCCCAGCTGAGCTATACCCCCCAATAAACTTGGCTCAAAACTTTCGCTTTAAACCTCTGTTTTTTGCATTAACTCTTTTGAAGTTTTTGCATTTCCCGAGCCTCGAATTATAGCGAGGAAAATCAGGTTTTGGCAAGTCTGGCAAATACTTTTTCTTTTTCCATCAACTCCAGCACGGCGTCCAGCGACGGCGTCTGCGGCGTACCCAGCACCAGCACGCGCACGGGCATGGCCAGTTGCGGCATCTTCAGACCGCATTCGCTCAGCACTTCCTTGATGGCCGCAGCAATGCTGGCCTTGTCCCAGGCGCAGGCAGACAGCTTGGCCGACAGCAATTGCAATGCAGGCTTGACGGCATCGGTCACATGCTGGGCCAGCATCTCGGGCTCGGGCTGCACATCGCCATAGAAGCGAGCCACCCAGTCGGCCAGGGCCACGGTGGTGTCGCAGCGGTCCTTTAGCAGATCACACAGGCGTGGCAAGCGCGCATCGGCTTCGATGCCACGCTTGGCCAACTGCGCAGCCACCAGCGGCGCCAACGCTTCACCGGCCATGGCCTTCATGTGCTGGGCGTTCACCCAGCGCAGCTTGGCCTCGTCGAATTGCGCAGCGCTGCGGCCCAGGTGGTCCAGGTTGAACCACTGCAGGAACTGCTCGCGTGAAAAGATTTCGTCATCGC
>Ga0364881_10784_pt1 | contig 12891 bp, 7 predicted proteins | sample ExccelJu500001D4_5_FD_206923 | JGI IMG/M metagenome (GOLD analysis project Ga0364881, IMG submission 206923) | Enriched cells from Trout Bog Lake Hypolimnion, Wisconsin, USA - BchlTB.July30.5000.01.D4 | ecosystem: Environmental > Aquatic > Freshwater > Lake > Hypolimnion/Profundal zone | place...
GCCTCGCGCGAAGTTGAGAATATGATCAAGGAGAAGGGGGTACTTCAGCAGCAATTATCTTTGCTGCAGCAGAAATACGATGCTTTGAATGAGAAAGTCACCCAGCCTGACAACGAAAAGAACGAGCTGAAGAATCGCATGCTTGAAGAAAAAATGAAGATGGAGATTCTCACTCAGAAACTGAAAATGCAGGATGATAACTACGAGAAACTCCGCCACGAGATGGCGGATCTTTATAAAGATAAAACTGAAGCGAAGTTCACCCAACAGCAAAGCGAGCAGAAAATCCGGGAACTGAATGACCAGATATTGCGTTACGAGAAAGACAGCTCTGACCGCAGTTCCCAGATCAGGGGCTTGAATGCCCAAATCGCACAGCTTACTCAAAATAATAATGTCAACCTGGCGGGCATCAAAGAAAAACAGGACGAGATCAGCAAACTCAATAAATGGATTGAAGAACTGCGCGCCAAAGACGGCAGCCAGAACAAAATGGCCGGCGAAGTCATGAATGAAAATAAAGCCATTAGCGAAAAAATGAATTCACTGAAAGAGCAGAATGAAAAACTGGCGCAGGAAAATCAGGAGTTGAAGAACAAGCAACTCGAAGATAATATTTCATTCACCCGGATGAAAGATACGGTAAAACTTATTAATGACCAGAAAAACAACATTGTTGACGAGTATAACGGCCTTACGAAAAAATATAATCAGAGCATCCTGGAGGAAGGCGCGAACACTAAGGAAATACAGAATTTGCGGGAACAGAATTCCAAGCTGGATAGAGAACTTAAACTGTTTGTGGACAAGTATGAAAGAATACAGAAGCGTCTTGAGGAGCGTTCCGCCAATGAGTATCAGTCCATTCTGGCAGTCAATAAAACGAATTCCGAACTGACGGAAAAACTCAACGTTAAAAGCGACGAATTAAACAGCCTGAATTTGAAGTACGAGCAACTGAACAAAACGAATCAGGATAGTGCAAACGCCCTGGCTGATCTGAAGGCAAAAATGTATGCAATGAATGCGGAAAACAGCAGCCTCAGAGAAGAATCTAAAAATCTGGTTGCCATCAAAAGCGAAGTTCAAACGCTTCAGCAGGACAGCCAGATATTGCGCAAAGAAAAGGCGGAAATGGCCGGTCAGCGCGATAAATATCAGACCGCGCTGGATTCCACTACCAAAGAGATCGCCTCTTTGAAGAAAGAACTGGAGACGCTCCAGGGCGCATCCGGAGAACTGTTGGAAGCGCGGAAACAGGTTCAGGCTTTAAAGAATGAACTTGCGGGACTGAAAAATGCCGATAAAATGAATGCGCAGATACGCGAAGAACTGAAAGCCATGACTGCGGTTAAAGATGAAAATCAGCAGCTTAATGAACAACTGGCGAAGAGCCGTAATGCCATTGCTGAATTAAAGGATAAATGCCGGACGCTGACTGAATCCGGAGATAAAATACAGCAGTCGGCTAATGCCCTGGAAACGGAAAAGAAAAATCTTAATCTGCAACTGGCGGAAAAGGATAAAATGGTTGATGCACTCAAGGAGGAAAATAAAAAATCCTTAGCCAATCAGCAGCAGATACAGGATTCGCTCAGGGATGCTTCCAAAAATGATAAAGACAAGATTGCATCGCTGGACGAAATCAATAAGCGTCTCGCGGAGAGAATGAATGCGCAGACAAGCGAAAACCAGAAAGCCGTGACTGCGGTCAAAGATGAAAATCAGCAGCTTAATGAGCAACTGACGAAGAGCCGTAATGCCATTGCTGAATTAGAGGCTAAGTGCCGGACGCTGACTGAGTCCGGGGATAGAATACAGCAGTCGGCTAATGCCCTGGAAACGGAAAAGAAAAACTTTAATCTGCAACTGGCGGAAAAAGATAAAATGGTTGATTCGCTCAAGGAAGAAAATAAAAAATCATCAGCCAGTCAGCAGCAAGTACAGGACTCGCTCAGAGAAGCCTCCAAAAATGATAAAAGCAAGATTGCCTCGCTGGACGAAATCAATAAGCGTCTCGCTGACGCATTGGAGAAATCCGTAAATGACAATCGGATTATGGAACAATCCGTGAACGGCCTGAAATCAGAAAATACCGCATTGCTGGACAAGCAAAAACGGTTTGAACAGGGCAATCTGGAGCTTAAGCAGATTCAGGAAAAAGCGGATAAACTGGTTGCGGAAAACTCCAGTCTCCAGAATGAAATTAAAGTCATGGCGGATTTGAAGAACGAAAATGCCGATATGAAACTTAAAATTAAAGAGATGGCGGATCTTAAGGAAAACTATAAAGCGCTGAACTCAAATTATCAGGAAGCGCTTGAACAAATCAAGCGCATCAGCAATAATTCATCTGACGAGATGAATAAAAAGCTCGGCGCCATGCTGGATAAATCAAAAAGTGAAAAAAAGGAACTGTCTGAGAAGGTTATTGCCATGCAGAGCGAAATATCGGCGATTCCAGCTCTTAAAAAACAGCTTGCTGACCAGGAGCAGGCGCTGACGGAATACAAGAGTAAATATCAGGCGGCAACCGAGAACAGTTCTAAAATAAATATGGAATTATCGCAGTTGGATGATCTGAAAAAGACGAATGCCGCGCTTACCGCTAAAAACCGCGAAATGACCGCGCTTCAGGATGACTACAAGAAACTTCAGTCAAGTTATCAGCAGGCGCTCCAGAGCATCAATTCCTATCAGCAAAGCGACAAAAACAAACTGGCTTCACTGGATGAACTGAATAAAAAGCTCGGCGCCATGCTGGATAAATCAAAAATCGAAAAAAAGGAGTTGTCAGACAATCTTCTCACTATGCAGAGCGAAATCTCGGCGATTCCCGCGCTTAAAAAACAGCTTGCGGACCAGGCGCAGGCGCTGACGGAATACAAAACCAAATATCAGGCGGCAACCGAGAGCACTTCCAGAATAAATATGGATATGTCCAAGTTGGATGATCTGAAAAAAGCGAATGCCGCGCTTAACACTAAAAATCGCGAAATAGTTGCGCTTCAGGATGACTACAGGAAACTTCAGTCAAGTTATCAGCAGGCGCTTCAGAACGTAAATTCCTATCAGCAAAGTGATAAAAATAAACTGGCTTCACTGGATGAACTGAATAAAAAACTTACCGCCATGCTGGATAAGTCAAAAAATGAAAATCAGAAACTGGCGCAGGAGGTTGAAACGCTGAAACAGAATAATATCACGATCTCGGCATTGAAAGAGGAGATAAATATCCTCAAGAATTCGCGGACCGGGGATACGGAAACAAAGAAAGCTCTGGCAACCCAGTTGACCAAAGTAGATTCGCTGAAAGAACAACTTTCTTCGATGGATTCTTCATTGACCGTAATGAAGCGGCAACTGGCTGAAAGAGATGCCGTCGTTCTCGATTTAAGAACGCGGCTTTCCGGAAATTCCATTGACTCGGATCTAAACGCAAAATATTCCGCGGCGGAAAATAAAATCAATGCGCTTGCCGCAAATCTGAGAGAAAGCATAGAAAAAATTAAATCGCTGGAGTCGCAGTTGGCCGAGAAGAAGTCAGGAGCTTCTGAAATAAAATTGGCTATTCCCGCCGTTAAGATACAGGAACTGTTGACTAATGGTATTGTTGCCGAGAAAAAGCAGGATTTGGAGGTGGCATTATGGCATTTTCAGATGGCGCTGGAAAGTGAGCCCGGCAACCTGATCGCGCATCGTCATTTGGGCAGACTTTATCTCCAGCTCGAAGATTATGATAAAGCTGTCGAGCATCTGGGCCGTGCCGTCAAAACAGACAGCAAGAATAGCGACACTGTCGCTGATTACGGGTTTGCACTGCTTGGCGCCAAGCGCTATGACGAGGCGGCGGAAACATTTAGAAATCTGGTAAAAAACCAGTCGGACAACCCTAAAGCCAGATTCGGTTTGGGATGTGCGCTGCAGAGTAAGGGCGATGTTAAAAATGCGGAAAAAGAATTCCGGGCAGCTTTGAGAATAAAGCCGGATTCGGTGGAAATAATGCAGAAGCTGGCGCTGCTGCTGGCCGGGGATAAAGATAAAACCGGTGAAGCTTCAGAGCTTTACCGGAAATCCAGAAAACTCGGCGGAAGCCCTGAACCGGAACTGGAAAAGCTGCTTAGCGGCAAACTGGCTTCCGCCAACAACGAAGCGGTATCTTTCCTGCAGCAGTCTGCCGCCGATGCGGAAAAAAGCAAGGATTGGGGGTCTGCCGCATGGTACTATTCTCAACTTGTTGATCTCAGCCCGGACAATACTGAAATACTGAATAAAGTCGGGATGCTGTATCTGTTGCAGAGTTCGCCGGATAAAACGCTGAAGGCGCTGAAAATAAACGACAATGATATCAGCGGCCTGCTGACTTTGGCGGAAGCATGGATTTTTAAGGGTAATTCCGCCACGGCGCTGGAGATGTTTGCAAAAGCGCAGACCGCGCTTGGAAAGAATCCGCAGTACAGCCGTCCGGAACTTTTAAAATCGCTCGATTCAATCGTTGAATTGAAAATTAAAAATCTTCCGGACGATGCGGATAAGAAAGCTGAAAAAGTATATGATTTATTCAAACAATTCTCAAAGAAGTAATTAATTGAAAATATCAAAAACGACAACTCTGATAAGCGTGGCGGGTATCCCGCTTCTGGCGGCAATTGTAATCAGGACAATTCTATATGTGTTCTGGTTGCAGTCTCCGGTCAGGTATTACAGCAATATTCTCGGCCTGGATATGCAGACGACGCTGCTGATCGGCAGTTGGCTTTATCAGGGGTTCTCGATATTCACCATCCATAAATTCATGATTGCCGCCGTTATGTTTTTCAATAACGGGCAGCATTCCCCGGAAGCCCTGGTGCTGATTCAACTCATCCTCGGCGCTATTGCCGCCCCGGTTGTCGCCTGGTGCGCGCTGCACCTCACCGGCAAACGGCTGTGGGCAGTGGGAGCCGGCATAATCGCCGCTGCATACGCTCCCGCCTTGCTGCACGAAAGCCTGACGCTGCGCGAAAGCACCCAAGTTTTTTTCGCGGCGCTGTCGCTCTTCGGTTTGCTCTGGGGAAGAAAGCGCCATTTCGACGCTGTCGGCCTGATTGTTGCCGGAACATGTCTGTCGCTGCCCTGTATGGTCAGGGTTTCTTCCGCGCCTTTTTTTGTTTTTGGGTCATTGTGGATTGTGTTGTATCTGTTTTTGAAATACAAAGGGAAAAGGCTCATCCTGAAACAGCTTTTTATCCGGGTCGGCGTGCTGGCGGCGGTTTGTTCGGTAATATTCGGTTCGGTAATGTTATTCAACGCCAGAAATTCCGGGACTAAGCTGCCGTTTCACGTGGATATGAACTACGCGTTAAAACTGGGTAAAATTGAAAATCCCAAAAACATGAATCCCGGGCCGGCGCAGCCGGCAACTCCGGAAACGGCAGCGGTTTCAGGGGATACTGCTGCTCCTAAAAATTTTGGTGTCGGCAGTTACTTGAAAAACTATATCTGCAAGTTTTATCTGCTGTTCAAACCTTTTGAAATACCCAACAATGTAAATTATTACTTCATGAAGTATAAAATTTTCCCTTTGGAGTACATGGCCGGACCATTGCTGGTAATTCCGCTGGCGTTCACGGCCATCCTGTTCATGCTGTGCTCATGGCAATGGATGCGGAAGGAAGGTTTGCTGCTGCTTTATATCCTGGCATATTCAATGCCGTTAACCTTTTTCTACCCGCTGGCGCGATACCGTCTGATTCTGTACCCGGTTTTTGCAATCCTTATGTTTTATCCTTTCTACAAAGCATACAGCCAGATAAAACGGCGCAACACTATTTTAATGATTTTGCCGATGCTGCTGCTCTGGGTACTGGTATTGCGGGTTACTTTTCCCTATAATGCCGATATTCGCGCAACCGACTTCGTGGCCTACGGCAAAGCGGTTCAATACCAGGCCGGCAAAGCCACCGATGAATCCGGCGAATATTTTCAAAAAGCCATTGAACAGGAACCGGATTATATTCCGGGATATATTAATTATGCCGATAATCTCATAAAAATGGGACAGTACCAGCAGGCGCATTCTCTGCTGGCTGACGCTTATGTCAAATTTAGCGGAGATAACGGCATCGCTTATTATTACGGCATTTCCCTGCTCGGCGTCCGCAATCCGGCAAAAGCTGAAAGCGTTTTCCGCAAAGTACCTTTGCCCGGTTCAGCCGAATCCAACAGCCAGTATTATTATTATCTAGGCGAAGCGCTGCGCCTGCAAAACAAGTTGCCGGAGGCTTTGAAAGCCTATAAGGCCGGACTTGAATTTGCCTCGGGCAAGAAAAAGGATATTCTGCAAAAAATGTTTGACGATACGGAAAAGAAAATTCAGAAATCCACGCAACAATAAAGAGCATTTAAAACAGTTATGCTTTTTTTCGCCGGACTTCGAGAATCGCTATTTTGGTGGAATGGTTGAATGGGGCGGGATCGGTGACGGGAATGCCGGTCCGGGTTTGCGGATATCCCGCAAAATCATTCGGAATTGGAATTAATTCCGCGATCTTTAAATAACCGTCAGCACATAGTTCATTCAGCGTTTCCATATATTCTTTGCCGCTGACGAATAACGCATTATTGATGGTGACCAAATATCCGCCGTCGTTAATCAGCGGACGCACCTTATTAATCATTCTGGTACAGTTGTTGACCAGATCAACCACGCCTTGCTGATGATTTACGGCAAAGAATGGCGGATCAACAAAAATACAGTCAAAATGTTCGCCCTGCTGTTTGAGCCGGCTGATCTGTTCCCAGAAATCCCCGACGATAAAATCCTTCTTCGAAACGGGAAAGTTATTCATTTCATACGATGTTTTCGCGAGATTGAGAAAAAGGCTGCTGCGGTCAAGCTGCACCACCCGTTTGGCGCCGCCCGCTAGCGCGGCGACGCCGAGGCTGCCGGTATACGCAAAAGTGTTCAGAACGGTTTTGCCGCTTAAGTGTTGCAGCGCCCAGCCGCGCAGGTTGCGCGTGTCCAGATACAGGCTGGCGTCCCGGTTCATGCACAAATCAACGGCATACCACACGTCATGCTCCCGTACCGCCCGGTCGGCGATGGCTCCGGTAAGTATTCTGCCGCGTCTTTCCTCCGCCAGTTGACTGTTGCGTGTCTTAAGTATTACCACCCGAATCCAGGGCAGGCGGTCTTGCAGAACGCGCAGCGCTTCATCAACCGCCGCCGCTCCCTGTTCCGCCGGGTCGGCATAGTTATGGACGACCGCAGTCGCCGCATATAGATCAATAGCGATATCCGGATATCCCTCAATAAAACCATTGAATAACCGGATGGCGGTTTCGTGCCGGGCATCGAGCAGATGCTCGCGGGCGGCAATGGCCTTTTCAAGCAAGGCGGGAATGGATTCCGTAGTTGTGATTATTTTACCTTCAGGGTTTAAAAGTGTGACAATTGCGATACAAGAATCCAATTTACACTTTTTACAATAGCAGGAACCCTGAAAAGCTGGTCTTCTCTGGAATTTAGCGGGTAAAAACGAATATCCAATATCCAATATCCAACAACGAATGTCCAACCGAGGAAGGAAAGGCAAAATACAATCATAGAGATGCAGTAATTTTTACCTTGAATGTTGGATATTCCTTGTTGGATATTGGATATTCAAATTACTGACTATATTCCAAGTTCCTTTTTTACTTCACAAAATGCTTTGACGGCAAAATCCAGGTCTTCGCGTGAGTGCGCCGCTGAAATCTGGGTGCGGATGCGGGCCTGTCCCTGCGGCACTACCGGATAGAAAAAGCCTACCACATAGACGCCTTTCTCCAGCATTTTCGCCGCCATATTCTGGGCGAGAACCGCGTCGCCGAGCATGATCGGGACAATCGGATGAATGCCCGGACGGATATTGAATCCGGCATCGGTCATTTTCTTGCGGAAATAGGTGGTATTCTCTTCCAGTTTGTCGCGCAGCGCGGTTGAGGCGGTGACCAGTTCCAGCGCTTTCAGCGAGGCACAGACCACCGCCGGGGAGACGCTGTTGCTGAAAAGATAGGGGCGGGAACGCTGGCGGAGAATTTCAATTATTTCTTTGCGTCCGCTGGTGTAGCCGCCGCTGGCGCCACCGAGCGCTTTGCCGAGAGTGCCGGTGATAATGTCAATTCTGCCGATCACATTGTTCAATTCGTGGGTGCCGCGGCCTTTAGCTCCGATAAAGCCGACGGCATGGGAATCGTCAACCATAACCAGTGCGCCGTACTTCTCCGCGAGATCGCAAATCTCCGTAAGTTTGGCAATATAGCCGTCCATGGAAAATACGCCGTCGGTAGCGATCATTTTAAAGCGGCAGTTTGCGGCTTCTTTGAGTTTCGCTTCCAGGTCGGCCATATCGTTGTTGTTATAGCGGAAACGCTGTGCCTTGCACAACCTGACGCCGTCGATGATGCTGGCGTGGTTCAGCGCGTCGCTGATGACGGCGTCTTCCGCACCGAGCAGGGTTTCGAATAAGCCGCCGTTGGCGTCGAAACAGGAACTGTAGAGAATGGTATCATCGGCGCCGAGGAAATCGGACAGTTTCTGTTCCAGTTCTTTATGAATGTCCTGGGTGCCGCAGATGAAGCGCACCGAAGACAAACCATAGCCGCGGCGGGACAATCCTTCCTGGGCCGCTTTGACGATTTCCGGATGATCGGAAAGTCCTAGATAGTTATTGGCGCACATATTGAGGACTTTGTTGCCGCCGCTGACGGTGATGTTCGCGTTTTGCGGGCTGGTAATGATCCGCTCGTTTTTATACAGCCCGCTATCGCGTATTTCCTGCAATGTTTTCTGCAAATGTTCCCGCATGGTTCCGTACATATTAATAATTTCCCGGGTTAATAATTACTGTTGCTGAATGATTTATATCTCAAAAATCCGCGATCTGGAGCTTTTGGATTTTAGGGATATATTTTTCCGCTTCTTTGACGCGGTCTTCCTCCACCAGACGCAGAAAATTGGTAACCAATTCATTATGCGCCTCACAGGTAAGATAATTTCTCAGCGCCATGAACTGTTTAAGCGTTCCGGGGTCGCGATGTTCAATCGGCCAGAGAGCTGAAACTTTACGGACATTGGACAGGGCATGACGTCCATGCCAGGCGCACCAGCCGTCAAAATAGCGCTGAATCTCGTCCGGATCTTGAACGATCTTCGAAATTTTAGCCATATACTTGCAGAATGCGGCTTTCTTCGCTCCGGTCAGCGGAACAATTTTTTCCGGGGTATAACCGAAAGTGTAAGGTATGATTTCCAGGCTGAACGCCGCCTGTTTGTCGAAAGCCAGTTTGATCATGAATCCGCTCCACCAGAAAGACTTCGGATCAAACTGCTGCCATGGGCTTGGAAAATAAAAATTGCCGGGGCAGTAGAAAATCGGGGTGTTTTTCCAAACCTCAATCCCCTGCGGACAGTGGGCGTGAATATGGATTACCGCATGGGCGCCGGCTTCGGCAAAGGCGCGGCAGGTCTTGACTACCCGCGGACTGGGCAGCGGATTCCCTTCATTGCCGCCATGCATAATCACAATCACATGATCTGTCTGAACTGCGGTTTCTTTTATAAGTCTGATATTGTTGAGCGGGTCCAGCGGGGCCGCGCCCGGTTTGTCTTTGCCCGCCGTGCCGAATTCATTTTCCGCAATATTGATGAAGGCGATTTTCATCCCTTTTCTGCTGACAATCAGCGGCTTGTTTGCCGCTTCCAGATTTTTTCCGGCGCCGACAGTTTTGACGCCGTTTTTCTCCAGGATATTGATGGTTTCCAGTACCGGTTCCGGTCCGAAGTCGCCGATATGGTTATTGGCCAGCGCCGCAATATCGAAGCCTCCGGCTTTGACGAAATCCACACATTCCGGCGGACATTTCAGGTTGGGGCCGCTTTTGGTAATAGGCGTTTCGGCATTAGTCAGCGGAGTTTCAAACTGAACTACCGACAGGTCGCAGTCATCAAGAACAGCTTTGACGCCGGATAGTATTTCTGAAGATTTTCCCGCACAAACCGGTGCAATCGCCTTATCCCACGGACAGCAGTCTCCAGCTATCAGAACTTCGACTTTCTCTTTTGATTGACTTTTGCGGAAAATCTCTTTCCCGTCTTTAAAGGTCAGCATTGCATCCTCCATTATTAATTTGCACAATGATAAATCCTAGTTTTTACAGGCCTATTCCATCTAATTCCACAAATCAGTACTGAGATATTTCAGGCCGGAATCACAACACAATATTACAATAGTTTTACCTTTATTTTCGGGTTTATCAAGCAGTTTTAAAGCGGCGGCGGCATTCGCTCCGCTTGAAAAACCTCCGAAAATTCCCTCTTCTTTAGCAAGCCTTCCAGCGGTGCGCATGGCTTCTTCATCGGAAACCTGCACAAATCCGTCAATATCCTTCCTGTCAACAAATTTAAGGTCGGGTATGGAATAACCGCCGCCTTGTATCCGGTGGCTTGAGCTAGTGGTTTTCTTCCCGGCGTAAACGGCACAGTTTTCAGGTTCAACGAGATAACATTTTACTTGGGGATTGTGCTCTTTCAGCGCTCTGGATATTCCGCCGAAAGAACCTCCGGTCCCCGCAAAATCGCAAAAAATATCAATTTTCCCGCCGGATTGGACTATTATTTCCGGTCCGGTATGCAGATAATGAGCATCAAAATTACTTTGCAGACTGAACTGGTCAGCCCTGAAGGCGTTTTTCTCTTTTATCAGGCGCTGAGTTTCTTTTTCGACAAGGGCAAGGTCTTCACCTGAAACCTGTCCTTTCCGAGAACCGGCGGCTTGTTCCACAAGGACGACTTCAGCGCCAAGCGCAAGCATCATTCGCGCCCTTTCAATTGAATTGCCCTTGCTCATTACCGCGATAAAAGGATAGCCCTTTATTCCGCACACTATTGCCAAGCCGGTCCCGGTGTTGCCGCTTGTAAGTTCCACAACTGTCTGTCCGGGTTTTAATGCCCCCGATTTTTCCGCGTCCTCTATCATTTGCAGCGCGATGCGGTCTTTCTTTGAAAAACCGGGGTTGAGATATTCGAGTTTGGCAAGTATCCGCCCGGCGACATTTTCAGTCAGCCTGGAAAGTTCCACCAGCGGCGTATTCCCTATCACATCAAGTATTGATGAACATAGTCCGAATCTGTTTTTCATGTTCTGCTTTTATATGTGTTTATTAAATTTTAAGTAGCAATAATATAGCGTTATTTAAATACAAATCTTGTCTTGCCAATCAATATTAATTGACAATTTAGCACGGGGCTTCCCAGTTTAAAACCACTTTGCCGGATTTTCCGGAACGCATGACGTCGAATCCCTGCTCGAATTCCGTATAATGGAAACGGTGGGTGATGATGGAACTGATGTCGAGTCCGGATTCGATCATGCTGGTCATCATGTACCAGGTCTCGTACATTTCCCGTCCGTAAATGCCTTTCAGCGTGAGGCCGTTGAAAACCACTTTATTCCAGTCCACCAGCGTTTTGTCGGGAAGAATGCCCAGGAGCGCGATCCTTCCGCCGTGACACATGCTGTCAATCATGCTGTTCAATGCCTGCGGATTGCCGGACATTTCCATGCCGACGTCAAAACCCTCTTTCATGTTCAGGGAATTCTGTACATCTTCCAGTTTTTCTTTGCTCACGTCCACGGCGCGGGTAACTCCGATTTTTTCCGCCAGCGCCAGCCGGTAAGGGTTGACGTCGGTGATGACCACATAGCGCGCGCCGGCGTGTTTGGCAATCGCCGCCGCCATTATTCCAATCGGCCCGGCGCCGGTAATCAGCACATCCTCGCCGAGGACGCTGAACGACAGTGCCGTATGGGTGGCATTGCCCAGCGGATCGAAACAGGAGAGGATATCGGTTGAAATTGCTGGATTGCAGTGCCAGACATTGGTTACCGGAATTACCAGATATTCCGCAAATGCGCCGTCGCGGTTGACGCCGACGCCGCTGGTGTTGGGGCAGAGATGACGGCGTCCGGCCAGACAATTCCGGCAGCGCCCGCAAACAATATGGCCTTCGCCGCTGACCAGGTCGCCGATATTCACGTCGTGCACGTTGCTGCCGAAAGCTTCGACCGTGCCGACGAATTCATGGCCGATAATCATCGGCGGTTTTATGGTTCGCTGCGCCCATTCGTCCCAGTTGTAAATATGCACATCAGTGCCGCAGATGGAAGTTTTTTTGATTTTTATCAGGACGTCGTTGATGCCGTATTCCGGTTTGGGAACATCAATCATTTTCAAGCCGGTTCCGCGCTCGTGTTTTATTATCGCTTTCATGGATTTCATCTCCTCTCTATAATTTCAATATTGAATTTTACGTTCTGTTCGATATATTAAACATTGTTTATTATTATAATAACAAAAAAAGTAAAAAGCAAGAGCTTGTTCGAAATAATTAACAAATTTTCATTATAGTGAACTATGACAAGAGATATTCCGGCCCCGCCGTCAATCGGCAAGAATGTGAAAAAAGAGCGTCAGCGTCAACAGTTGTCGATGGACGCTCTTTCCGCCGCCAGCGGCGTATCCAAGGCGATGCTGTCGCAGATAGAATCCGACAAGGTGAATCCCACCATCGCCACGATGTGGAAGATTGCGCACGCCCTGAAAGTGGATTTTAATGTGCTGTTGAAAGGCGAGGGGGACAAGGTGCGCAAGTTCAGCATCAACCGCAAGGAAGACATCACGACGCTGGATACGATTGAGGAGGGCGTTTACATCAAGGTGCTTTCCCCGATTGCCATGTCCGAGGACCTTGAACTTTACACCCTGACGTTTAAACCCGGCGCGGTACTCAGTTCCATCCCGCATTATCCGGAAACGGAAGAATATTTGACTGTGCTTGACGGCAAAGTGAAAGTCACCGCCGGGAAA
>Ga0364881_10787_pt1 | contig 12779 bp, 13 predicted proteins | sample ExccelJu500001D4_5_FD_206923 | JGI IMG/M metagenome (GOLD analysis project Ga0364881, IMG submission 206923) | Enriched cells from Trout Bog Lake Hypolimnion, Wisconsin, USA - BchlTB.July30.5000.01.D4 | ecosystem: Environmental > Aquatic > Freshwater > Lake > Hypolimnion/Profundal zone | place...
GCCGGCATTATCCGGTTCAGGTTCTCGGGTATGATCTCAGTAACGCTATTGCGAAACACCCCGATGCAATTATGTGTAGCAAACCTAACAAAAAAAAAGGACAGTTTCACCTTCATTTATTATTTCAGAACCCACTAATTTACTGTATGCTAATTTTTTTCGTTTTATTAATTACGGAATAACAAACGGTCCTTCCTTAATTAAAGAAGTTACTGCACAATTAAACCAGCTCATTCTGTTAACTTTATCGCTTTAATATGCTTACAGATTCCTACAACCGGCAACACAATTATCTGCGTATTTCCTTAACAGATCAGTGTAATCTGAGATGTAATTATTGTATGCCCCTGGAATCCTATTCCTTTATGCCTTCAACTCAATTAATGCAGGCTGCTGAAATACTGGAAATTGCCAAAATATTTACCAGCCTGGGTACTACTAAAATCAGGTTAACAGGTGGGGAACCCCTGGTGCGTAAGGATGCAGATCGTATTATTCAGTCACTGGCTGCCCTGCCGGTTAAATTATCCCTCACTACCAATGGAGTGCGGGTGCACGAATTTATAGAGACATTTAAACAGGCAGGGATTCGTTCTTTAAACCTGAGCCTGGATACATTGTCTGCTGATAAATTTCAACTGCTTACCAAAAGAAATAATTTCAACCGGGTATGGGAGAATATACAACTGCTGCTTCAAAATGGCTTTCATGTTAAATTGAATATGGTGGTGATGAAGGGGATAAACCATACAGAAATCAATGACTTTATAAACCTTACCCAATTCTCCCCACTCCATATCCGTTTTATAGAATTCATGCCCTTTACCGGTAATAAATGGGCCAGTGAAAAAGTTTTTACGCTGCACGAAATGCTGGAATTTATCCAATCAAAATATTCCATCACTAAACTGGAAGATGCCCCCAATGATACTGCTAAGAAATACACAGTCCCGGGGCATGCCGGTTCCTTTGCTGTTATCAGTACACTCTCTGCTCCTTTTTGTACTTCCTGTAACCGGATGCGCTTAACTGCTGATGGCAAAATGAAAAACTGTCTTTTTTCCAAAGCTGAAACTGACTTACTTTCTGCTCTGAGAAATGGCCAGGATCTCGAAGCCCTGATCCGTAAGAATATAATGGATAAAGAAGCGGAAAGAGGCGGACAATTCCTGACCGATTTTGAACACCTGCATTCAGAAGATATGACCAACCGGAGCATGATTGCAATCGGTGGCTGATTTTCAATTTCATTCAGTATATTGAACCATGATTTCTGTACTTGAAGCCAAAGAACTGATTCAGTTGCATACGCCAACTCTAAAACCGGTTCAGCTTCCGCTATCTCAATCCCCTGGTTTGGTGCTGGCGGCTGACTGTTATGCCCAAACCGATATTCCTGCTTTCAACCAGGCTTCCATGGATGGCTATGCTTTCCGCTTTCCGGATCAGGTATCCGGAGAATGCAGGCTTGAAATTTCAGGGATAGCAGCGGCTGGCAATGCGCCCCTATCAGACCTGAAACCAGGGGAAGCTGTGCGGATCTTTACCGGCGCTGCCCTGCCTGTACTGGCAGATACAGTGGTGATGCAGGAATGGACAAAACTGGAGGGTAATACAGTTGTATTTCCTGACAAGGATTTGCAAAAAGGTGATTTTGTAAGGCTTAAAGGGGCCGAAATCAAAAAAGGGGAATGGGCACTGGAAAAGGGCACAAGACTGCAGGCACCTGTTATTGGATTACTGGCAGGAATTGGTGTTGCAGCTGTTACTGTTATTCCTAAACCCCGTATTGCACTGGTAATTACCGGAAATGAACTGAAACAACCAGGTGAAATGCTTGATGCCGGTGAAATCTACGATGCCAACTCTTTTACCCTGAAAGCTGCATTACAACAATTACAGATGGAATTGGCAGAGACTTTCTTTTGCAGGGATTCATTGTCAGAATTGGAATGGGTGCTGGCCAAAGCCATAGCATCAGCAGATCTGGTTCTGGTTACCGGTGGTGTGAGTGTGGGGGATTATGATTTTGTACCAAGGGCTATGGAAATCAATGGGGTTTCTACCCTCTTTCATAAAATAAAACAAAAGCCCGGTAAACCTTTGTACCTGGGTAAGAAAAGCAATACGTTGTTATTCGGATTGCCCGGTAATCCTGCATCCGTGTTGTCCTGCTTTTACGAATATGTAATTCCTGCTATTGAAAAAATGATGGGGATTACCCATAGTTGTATCAGAAAAGAACATTTGCCGCTCGTTACCGGAGTTACTAAAAAAAAGGGATTAACCCATTTCCTGAAAGCCAGAACTTCAGCAGAAGGGGTTGTAGTTTTATCAGCACAGGAATCTTACCGCCTCAGTGCCTTCGCTACTGCCAATTGCCTGGTATGCCTGGAAGAAGATAAAACCGATTATACTACCGGAGACCTGGTGGAAGTCCATTTCCTGCCTTTTTAATAGCTTCCCCTATTTTTACAATCTAAGATTAACCGCTCATGAATAATATTACCCATAAATCTTCCAGTCTCAGAACTGCCACAGCTACAGCCATTGTAAAACTTTCCACTCAGGCTACCATGGATGCCATCCTGCAAAACAGGGTACCCAAGGGCAATGTGCTGGAATTTGCCCGTGCCGCAGGTTTACTGGCAGTTAAAAAGACCAGTGATGTAATTCCTGATTGCCACCCCATGCCGATAGAAAGTGCGGAGATTCAGTATAAATTGGAAGGACTGGATATCCTGATTGAAGTTACAGTATATACTGTTTATAAAACCGGTGTGGAAGTCGAAGCCATGCATGGTGCCGCTATCACCGCGCTTACCATTTATGATATGCTGAAACCAATCGACAAAGGAATTGAAATCAGTTCCATTCAACTGCTCCATAAAAAAGGGGGTAAATCCGATTTTAATCCCACGCTGGAAAAACCACTCAAAACAGCGGTAGTCGTTTGCTCAGATTCAATAACTGCAGGAAAAAATAATGATACTGCTGGTAAAGCAATCATGGAGAAACTGAAGCAATGGGCAGTGGAGGTGGAGGAATACAGGATTATTCCGGATGAATTTGCAATCATTCAGTCCACCGCATTGGAATTAAGCAATTCAGATTTTCAGTTGGTATTGTTTACCGGTGGAACAGGACTGTCTCCCCGGGATCTTACACCGGATGCTATCACTCCATTACTCAGTCGTAATATTCCTGGTATTATGGAAGCTGCACGTAATTATGGACAGTCACGTACCCCCTATGCGATGCTTTCCCGTGGAGTGGCTGGTTTTATCCAAAATTCTTTGGTATTAACCTTGCCGGGTTCTTTGAAAGGGGCAGAAGAATCCATGGATGCTTTATTCCCATATCTGTTCCATTTGTTCCGGGTGGCAGAAGGCTGGCGTCATGAACCGGAATAATTCCACTATTGTTCTAATATTCCTTTAAGGTTTTGTAAACTGGCCTGCAAATCCTTTTTCAACCCTTTTTTTAAATTTAATGCCAGGTGCAATACTTTCATCATAAAAGTATTCCTGCTTTTAAATGTCCAGCATACATTGGTTAACCTATCTGAAACACGGGTCAATATAAGGGAAGCATAAGAAGTAGCTTCAAATGGTTTTTTAAACCGGATCTGATAATCTACTTTAGAACCCTCCAGTAAATGAATTATTTCCATATCTCCCTTTCCAACATTGCTTATTTTACTTTCCCAGCTATAAATAAATCCAATAGTCCCATCTGTACCGGTAAATGTTTTTTGCATTCCCGGGTCGGTCATCACCCACTTATTATAATCATCACTATTTTTTAAAAACCGGATATAATCATATACATCCTGACTGGGCCGCTGAATTTTTATTTCTTCGGCTATCTGCCATTCGCTTTTACCCAATGCGGCAACAATTAGAAAAAGGATAAACAGGAGGCACAGAAATCCAGTAATTAGTTCAACACTACTCATTAGTTTCAGATTTGGTTTAGGTTTTCAGGTAGAGAATATGCTTAAAAAAATTAAAATTAAGCAATTCTGTAAATTTATAAGACTTCAAACCCGGAAACACTCCGGATCTGACTTTAAAATCCATCAAATTAACCGTAATTTTAATCCAGTTACATCAGGAGCGGTAGGATGAATATATTCATTCCGTGCATTTTCCTCAAAATCAAACAGGAAATCAATTTCACCGTTTTTAATTACATTTTTATTTTGACTGTATGCAGGCCATAAAGGCTTATGGTTGATGATGTTACATATTTCCATCAGAACTTATTATAAAGGAATGGAGATAATTTTATGCAGTAACCTTATTATAAATACAATTTAGCTAATCAGAAGTTTACTGAAAATACACTGGGTTTAATTCAATTTGGGTTTTAATTCTGGAAATTATTCCTTTGGCATTTCTATGTTCAAACAGCTTTCAGTTAAATTTTTGCTGGCGGCATTCATAATGCAAACCATTAACAGGGCATTACTGGCAATGGATTATTATAGTAATACAGCTGCATATGCTGAAACTGTATCAATAAGTCAACACTAATAATACATTGCAATGGCTATTGCCAGTTAATGAAAAAATTAAACCATGAAGAAAACAAAAAGGATCTATTCTATATTGAGAATTCAAATTTCATCCCAATTACATTATTTGGTTTACAAATAAATAACAATAGTATTTTTCAGTATATTTCCCTGAAAGACAGTTTATTTGGCTTTTCCACCCTTCCAGGTACATTTAATTTTCCACTTCTTTATTATGATTTAATGTTTTACTGCGTTGCATTAAAACTCATTCCCCATTACCACCTAACCCAGTTTATATTAACCAGATTAGAAATGTAATATTATTAATCATTATAATCATTTATGAAAAACATTTTCTATTTCGGCTTATTACCTTAACCTATGCCCTCTCTTTTGCACACAGGTAAACAACATAAGAAGATTGCATGTATTTGACCTGGATTTTAATACTATCCTTCCAAAACTCAACACAGCAATTTCCACTGAATGGGTCTGGGTTTTCTTAGAATTACCTGCGATTATACGCCTCAGTATTCCGGAAAACAGTATGGCGGATACATTGATATTGTACAACTCCTTAAAAAAGGAAAAAAATCTGGGCTGGGATCATGCCAGCCTGAATATTGTGTTACGTGGAGAATATGTGGACTGGAATGTGAGCCGAATTGATGCAACTGGTTTACCGATGTATAATGATCTCTGGAGCCTGATGCCTGCTATCAGTTTCAGGCCCTCCACGTAAACAGTCATCCGGCTTAATTACCGTCACCAGTTTCAAAGAGATATTACCGGAAATACCATTGGTGCTGCAATTGGAACAACCGCAGATTTTAGCCTGGGATTATACACTTATTTTTAAATAAATCATTTACAGGTAATGAAAAACAAAACACATTACCATAATTAGAAAAATAAACATATCAGATACCATGGCAATCCATTCATTTGCTCCTGCAGGTTTTTTAATACTATGACTGAAGCCTGCAATGCCAAAAAAAAGGCCCCCGGAGCATGAAGCTGCCATACGCCACTCAGGTATAAAAAGGGAGCAAATGGCAACAATGCCTAAACAAATATTTGCAAATCCTAACTCTCTTACAATGATGAAGCTTTCCGCTTCTTTTAAATGAAATATTTCTCTGGCAGTAAATGCAGGTTGTAAAACCTGCTTACATCCGGCTGTAAAAAGGCGGATACCAACCGGCCAGAAAATAAACCATTGGGTAATGTCTGGTATCAGAATAAAAGTTTGTCTGTGAAATACATAATCAAATACTACAGAAAGAATAGGTAACACCAGCATTAGCAGTAATACTATTATTAAATAAGGCTTACTGAATCCTGCAGTTTCATTATTTGTCATTTTTTTGTTTTATGTGTCTTAAATAGGCACCACCAGCCCTTTACCGCCAGGTACTTGCATACTTCACAATTGATGATTGTCTTTTAATTGAATATAAATTGATTAAGCAATGTAATAATAAAAGCTTCATAAAACTTTCCAAAACCATAAATTTTGGAAAATATTGCTGTAAATAATTACTTTGCACCCATTGATGTTAAAACAGCTGTCTGCTTGTATATTAATCCTGGCTATTGCAGCCCAAACATTTAACCGTCTGGCTATTGTGGTGGATTATTATGCCAATACTGCATCCTATGCTAAAAACTGTATCAATAAGGCAAAACCTATGATGCATTGTAATGGCCATTGCCAGCTGATGAAAAAATTAAACCACGAAGAAAACAAAGACCAGCAAAACCCTGAAAGACGGGCAGAAAATAAGCTGGAAGTACTATCATCCAGGTCTTTCTTCTGTAATGCTGCAATTCCGGCCTTCATTTCTGTTTCAACCATCAAAAACAATTTCAGTCTGGTCTATACTACAACTGGTTGCTATTTGGATATTTTCCACCCTCCGCAAGCTTAAACGGGATCAAATTTACAGCCTTACAGCATTGTAAGGGTTGGCCGCAGCCTGCATGAATAAATATGCCTCCTATAAACCATATTTCCTTATGCTGTAAACACATTTACACCGGTAATTGCTTTGCAATACCTGATTCATTGTTTATAACCTTAACAGGATCAATCTGATTTGATCTTTTCTAAAATTCGATTCATGTACAAAATATTTATTGGTATTTTTTTCCTTTTTGCAGGAGTGTACGTTAATGCCCAAACTATCAGCGGTCACATCACAGATATTACCACTCATCAGCCTGTAGCTGGAGCTTCTGTATATTTTCCACAGCTTAAACTGGGTACAATTACCAATACTGATGGATATTATCAGATACCATCCTTGCCAAAAGGTACCTATGAAATGGAAATCCAGATGCTGGGATATGCTACCCTTAACAAACAGGTGACAGTTAAAAAAAACCTGATTCTTGATCTGGCTACATCTGTTTCATTCAACCCTTTAAAACAGGTGGTCATCACAAGTTTAGGTAATATCACTAACACACAGCGCTCTACAATACCTGTTTCCATTGTTACACATGAAATGATGCAGCAGGGGCTTTCCAATACTGTTATTGATGTAATTGCCGCACAACCTGGTGTAAATGCTACAACGGAAGGGCCGGGTACAACCAAACCACAAATCAACGGTCTGGGTTTTAACCGGGTGCTTACTTTGCTGGATGGCTTGCCTCAGGAAGATTTCCAATGGGGGGATGACCATGGTATTTTAATTGACCCTTATGCTGTTCATGATGCTGAAATCATCCGAGGACCTGCATCACTGCAATATGGTGCCAGTGCCGAAGCAGGTGTCATCAGTTTCAGATCAGAACCTTTTGCTGAAAATGGAACCACACAGGGGAGCCTGGTCTCAGAATACCATTCCAATAATGGTTATATCGGCAACTCATTAAATATTGGCGGAAATAAGAATGGTTTTGTTTGGAACCTGCGGGGAAGTATTGAAGCTGCACATTGTTACTGGAATCCTAAAGACGGCTATGTATGGGGCTCTGCCTGGCAACAGCAAAATGCAAGGCTTACACTTGGACTGAACAAATCCTGGGGATATTCCCGCCTTTCTATCAGTTTACTGAACCGACGGATACAGGTACCTGATGGAAACCGGGACAGTGCTTCGAATAACTTTATATTTGATTTTCCGCAAAATGGGAAAATTGCACCGACAAGATCAGATTTCCTGTCTTATGCGGCAAATATAGCCAGCGATAAGATCCTCAAAGAATACCAGTACTGGTGGCAGAACAGTATTAATCTGGGCAAAGGTAAACTGGGTATTGATATTGGCTTTACACAAAGTGAACACCACGATATTGATACTGGTACCATTGGGCAATGTAATATTCTGGTAAACAATATCCCTTTTTCAGTAAAATACCAGCTGGCTGGTGAGCATTCAGGCTTAAAACTGACTGCAGGTTTAAACGGAACCTACGAATTTGAACACAATATGGCCGCACCTCCTCCTCCCTATATTGCAGATTATGAAATACCCGATTATACCAATTTTGAAATAGGCGGATATGCTATTCTGGAAAAGAATTTTAAATCCTTTACACTCAGCGGTGGGCTACGGTATGACTTGTCCAATTTCATTGGTAAGGAAATGTGGCTGATCAATGCGGGAGCTCCGGGTCAGGCAATAGTACCTTCCTCTACACCGGGAGCATCCCAACAATTCTCTCCGTTTAACAATACCTATTCCGGAATGTCCGGCAGCTTGGGAGCTTCTTACCAGTTACAGGGCAATAATTATATCAAACTGAATATTTCTAAGAGTTACCGGGCACCTGCCATTAATGAATTAACCAGTAATGGTCTGAATATTGGTTCCAATGCAGTGCAGCTGGGGAATATAAACCTGAATGCAGAACAGGGTTACCAAATTGACCTCGCCTACGGAAAAAACGGCAGGGATATTAGCTTTGAAATTGACGGCTTTTATAACCATATCAGCAATTTCATATTTGCTGACCGTACCGGAGATACTGCACAAGGCTATCCAGTATACCAGTATGTTTCTACCAATACAGCTATCCTTACCGGTGTTTCCGGATATTTCAATATCCACCCTTCTGGTGCAAAATGGCTGGAAATCAATAATGGTTTAACCTATATTTATTCTTTTCTCCCCAATGCGACCGATTCTACCAACCACCTTCCCTGGATAGCTGCGCCTCACCTGACAACTACCGTTAAATGTAAACTCAATAACAAGCAAAATTCCATACTGAAAGGAACTTATTTTGAAATAGGAACGGCAAAATATTGGGAACAGAATAATATTTATAGTGCACTCTATACAGAACTACCTTCTGCTGCATATATTTTAGTAAATGCAGGCATCGGAACAAACTTTGTTAACCCTAAATCAGGCAAACAGATTTGTACTGTCATCCTCAATTGTACTAACCTTACCAATATTGCCTATGCTGACCATCTGAACCTGGCTCAGTATTTCTATGCCCAAAACGGTCAAGTAGTTACAGTTACCCACCAAAACCAGGGTGTGTACAATATGGGCAGGAATATCGGTCTTAAAATTATTTTCCCCTTTGGTGGTAATAAAAACAAAGACATTACTCATGGAATGGAATAATAAAGAATCAATTAAAAAACAAAATTAACCACATATGAAAAAATATTTTTTAGTAGTATTTTTTGCACTTTTGACAACCCTCTCTTTTGCACAAACTAAAACAGCCTGGAAGGAACTCGACGATTTTCATGCTATCGTTGCCCCTGTATTTCATACAGCTGAAAAAGGAAATTACAATGCAGCTAAAGACAGTGCAACCCTGGTGCTGAAAAGGGCCGAACTATGGCAGGCAGCTCCTATTCCCGCCACCCTGGATGCTGCAGTATTTAAACCCCTGATCGACAGGCTCGTACTGGAATGCAAAGCAATTAATGTAACCGTATCAGTACGTAAACCGGATGATGAATTAAAACTGGTATTAAGAAAAGCACACAATACTTTTCACGAAATACTGTCTAAATACAATCAATCTGTTAATAAAACAAAATCATGAAAAAAATAATCATACAAAGCATTTTTACGCTCTCCATATGCTGCTTATTCGGATTTACCGGTCCGGTTAAAAAAGATAAAAAACACCCGGGAACTGTAACCCTTCAATTCAATAATGTATTTGGCAAAGAAGACTTCGCATTTAAAAAAGAATACACTACTGCTTTTGGAGAAAAACTCACTTTCATTACGCTCAATTATTTTATCAGTAATATCAAACTTACCAGGAAAGATGGAAGTGAATACATAGTTCCACAGGACAGCAGCTATTTTTTAGTAAAACATCCTGACTCGATTTCACACCTGATCCGCCTGGATAATATTCCAAAAGGGAAATATACTGCCCTCACTTTTACCATTGGGGTAGATAGTACCAGAAATACAATGGACATTTCCCGCAGAACCGGCACGCTGGATGTGGGTGGGAAGGCCAGAGGTATGTATTGGGTCTGGAATTCCGGGTATATATTCTTTAAACTGGAAGGAAAAACCGTTAATGAAATAGATTCCCTGCAAAAAAGGTTTCAATACCATATTGGTGGCTATGGCGGCTATGACTCTAAAACCATCAATAATATAAAAGTGAAAACACTGGCCCTGGGTAAAGTCGCAGTATCCGGTAAAAAGAATCCACTGATCAATATCCAGGTGGATATCGCTAAATTCTTTGATAATATCAATCCGGTAAAAGTGGCGGAACACAGGTCGGTTATGTGGGGCGACTGGTCTGTAAAAATTGCAGATAACTACTACAGCATTTTCAATCTGGGTGCTGTTCAGTATTAAAATATAGAGAGATGAGAAAACCTAACCTAATAATTTTGGCAGTTTCAGCTTTTTTATTGGCTATTGCATCCTCATTTTCAGTCAAACGTTTTCAGGCGGAGCCTTTAAAAATAACCTTGCCTGCTAATTTTCCGGCTCCTCTGTATACTTTTAAAAATAATCCACCTACAAAAGAGGGCTTTGAATTGGGCCGAAAATTGTTCTATGATGGATTATTATCCCGCACCGGTACTATTTCCTGTGGCTCCTGTCACCAGCAGGATGCTGCATTTATACAGGCAGATCACGATCTGAGCCATGGGGTGGATGACCAGTTGGGCAGAAGAAATTCCCTACCAGTTTTTAATGCCCTATTTAAAAAAACTTTTTTTTGGGACGGCGGTGTACCCAATCTGGAACTGGTTCCTGTAAACCCTTTGGAAAACCCCCTGGAAATGGATGAAAAACTGGATAATGTAATTCACAAATTAAACAACTCACCAGTATACAGGGCTTTATTTAAAAAGGCTTTTGATGTGGATACCATTGCTTCCAGGGAGTTTTTATATGCATTTGCACAGTTCATGGGAGCTATGGTTTCTGCCAATTCCCGTTATGATAAATTTGTCAGAAAGGAAGGGGTACAACTGACAGTGGAGGAACTGGATGGTCTAACTCTTTTTAAACAGAAATGCAGTTCCTGCCATGCAACTGATCTTTTTACTGACGGCACTTACCGTAATAACGGATTGAAAAATGATTTCTCGTCTGATAAAGGTCGGGAAGAAGTAACCCTTAATCCTTCTGACAGGGGCAAATTTAAAGTGCCTTCTTTAAGAAATGTGGAATATACAGGCCCCTATATGCATGATGGCAGCCTGGAAACGCTGGAAGAAGTCTTGGAACAGTATAACTCAGGAATAAAAGTGAGTGCTACACTCGATCCGCTCTTGCAACAAAACAGTGCAAAGCCAGGTATCCCTTTATCTAAAGAAGAACAAAGAAAAATAATTCTTTTTCTGAAAACACTAACAGATCAGGACTTTCTGCATGATAAAAGATTTTCAGAACCCGAAACCAATAAAATAACCCGCTAAATTAAAACTAAACAAATGAAGCTGCTTACATACTCAATCTTCCTGATTACACTGTGTTGCTATGGAAGCCATATCCAGGCACAGTCAGTTCAAAGTGATTCACTTGCAAAAAGGCACCAGCAAATGATGGATATTTTGATGACAAAACCTTCCGTTCAGATTAAAACCATCGGCATATTAGTCTATGATGGCTATAATACCATTGATGCTATGGGCCCTTACCAGGTGCTTGCCCAGTTGATGGGTGTCAAAATATTTTTTGTAGCCAAACAAAAAGGGATGGTAAAAAATCAGCGCGGATTAAAGATAATGGTGGATACATCTATTGCAGAAGTAAAACAGCTGGATATTTTGGTGATTCCCGGAGGGGCTAAAGAAACATTACTGGCCTCACAGGATACTACTATTCTGAACTGGATCCGAATCATCGATCAAAGTTCTGTGTATACTACCAGTGTTTGCACAGGTGCCTGGATATTAGGAGCTACCCATTTATTGGAGGGAAAAAATGCCACCACCAATTGGTACCGTGCTGCGGAAATGCTGCAGCGCTATGGAGCACATTTTAAACAGGAAAGATGGGTAAGGGATGGAAAATACTGGACTTCAGCCGGGGTTACCGCAGGATTGGATATGTCCCTGGCAATTGTCAATGAAATAATGGGTGAAAAATATACCCAGGGTGTAATGCTGGATATGGAATATGATCCGCATCCGCCTATTAAAGCTGGTTCAGTTACCAATACAGATCCGATTGTAGTGGATATGATGCGTGAAATGTATGATATGGTGATGCTTCCATTAATCAGAAAGAAATAGTTTTTAAAAAGCCCCGGACTTCTCCGGGGCCTATTTTTCCTACCCTGGTCTAAGCCTGTATATCAGTAACTAAAGCGTATTATTCATTGCAAAACACACCACTGCTTCAATCAAATTACCTGATTTTATATTTTTACGTTTGTTAACCTTAAAGCATACCGGCTATTACTGATACTTCAAAGTCAACGATGTCAAAGATCCGCCTCTGCTCACTTATGTTATAGCCCTTCACAACACAAAGCAAACAAAAAGGGTTGAAAGCATTTCCCAAGGTCTTCCCAAGTTGGGAAAAATAAATTTGAAACCCTTACTGGATAAGGGTTTGATAAATTACTAAATATATTGGGCAAAAAAAAGCCCAAAAAAGTCTCTTTTTTGGGGGTGTGAAAAAATTTTAAAAGCAAACTATTTTATCATGTGATAGTATTGACGGGCCTTTGCGTAAAATCGTTTTCCCAAGGTCTTCCCAAGTTGGTAAATGCTTTTTTCCTAATTTATTTAGCAGATTAGCAATAAATAATGCACAGTTTCTTTAAGGATTGGGCAAATTGTATA
>Ga0364881_10788_pt1 | contig 12775 bp, 4 predicted proteins | sample ExccelJu500001D4_5_FD_206923 | JGI IMG/M metagenome (GOLD analysis project Ga0364881, IMG submission 206923) | Enriched cells from Trout Bog Lake Hypolimnion, Wisconsin, USA - BchlTB.July30.5000.01.D4 | ecosystem: Environmental > Aquatic > Freshwater > Lake > Hypolimnion/Profundal zone | place...
TTGGCAATAGTTAGTGTGGTGTTGGTGTCCAAGGTTCCCGGCGAGCTCAGGGTGACGAACTGGCTGGCGCTGCCGCCGACGAACAATTTGCCCAGCGATGCCGTGCTGGAGGTGATCACGCGGTTGGCAACTGCCGTGGCGGTGTAGTCCACGTTCACGGCGATCGGGTGTTCCCCGGTCAGCCCTTCTCCCGTTGTGGCCAGTGTTTGCGTGCCGCTCTGCGCGCCCGTCGATGCGAAGGTAGAGCTCAGGACGTAGCTCCCTGTGCTGTTGCTGCCGCTGAAGGTGATGCCGTTGACTTTGACTCGCGTAAAGTTGTTGTCGTCGCCCGTGGTCGTCAGGTTGCTCGTCCCGCTCACCCCGTAGTTCACCATCACGCGGCCTAGGTTGACATTGCTTGCGCTGACCACGCGGTCGGCCAACACCGCTACCGTCGCACTGCTCGTGCTCGCTGCCGTCAGCCCGCCGCCCAGGTTCGTGTTGCTCGCGCTCCCGGCCGGCGTCAGCGTCTGCGCGCCCGTCGCCGTGCCAGTGAAGGTCAGCCCGCTGTTGGTGCCTGAGGCAGACTGCGCAAGCGTGCCGCCGGTGGACGTGCCGCTCAGGGAGCCGCCGCTAACGGTCGCGCTCAGGCCGCTATACGTAAGTGAATCTGCCGTGCCCGTGCCCGTGTTCACGATCGTCGCCGTGAGGCCCGTGCTCTGATTGAGCATGATGCGGCTGCTCCCGCTTGTCAGCGCCAGCGTGTAGGTCGTCGGCGTCTGCGTCACCGCTGAACTGACCGTCAGGACTTCCGACGTCGCCGTCGAATTCGCCAAGGACAAGTTGTAGGTCGTCCCGCCCACCACGATGGTGCTGCTCGCCAGCGTGAAGTTGCTCGTATTCAGCCCGCTCGCCGCCGTGATCAAAGTGTAATTGCCCACTGTCAGTGTGGTCGTGCTCAGGTCTTTCAGGTTGATCTGAGCAGAGCCCGACAGGGTTGCCCCGCCGGTGATCGACAGAAGGTCCGCCGTTTGCGTGGTGCCCGCCAAATCAAAATACAGGTTTGAGGTGCCGCCGCCATTGGCAATCGTAATGCCGTTGCCCAGTGTCAGCGTGCCGATCACTCCGTCCTGGAGGTTGATCGACGCGCCACCTGCCACGCTCACGTTCCCGCCAATACGTCCCGTGCCGCCCAGTGCCCCGCCACTCAACGTTACGGTGGTACTGCCCAGCGTGCCAGTCACTACCAGTTGCCCTGCATTGACATTCGTCGCGCCGGTGTAGGTGTTGACGCCGCTCAACGTCTGCGTGCCGCCGGTGATCGTCAGTCCAGTTGTCTTGCTGCTGCCGTCCTTGATCACACCAGCAAACGAACCGCCGCCGCTCACCGTCAGCGTTGCGTTGCTGGTTGTGCCGCTGTTGGTCACGATGTTTGACGCGCCTGCGGTACCCTGGCTGTTGAGGCCGCCTACCGTTTGCGCGTTGCCGTTGAGGTCAAATGTGCCCGCGCTATTGTCAGCGCCGCCAATATAAAGTGTCGTTGCGGTCGGCAGCGCACCGCCGGTGTATCCGTTGACCAGTGTGGCGCCTCCGTTGATATACGTCGGCCCGTTGTAGGTCTCCAGGTTGCTCAACGCCACCGTGCCCCCGGTCACATACAAGTCGGAGTTCGCGTTCGCACCGCTGATCACCCCCGTCACGTTGATCCCTTTGCCGCCGCCGTTCAACGCAAGGATCGTTCCGTTCTTTACCAGCGATCCCGACAAGGTCAGCAGGCCGGCGCCGTTGTTCTGCACCGTGTTCTGGCCGGTGCCCAGGGCGTAGATGTTTTTATCGAACGTACCCGCCGTGCCAGTGTATTGCAGGGTGCCGGCGGAAGTGCCAGCCACGCCCAGGTTCACCGTGCTGCCAGAGCCGAGGGCTTGGGCGGCGGCCCCGCTACCAAGGGAGGTAAATGCCAGCGCGCCGTTTTGCACGTTGACTGCTCCGCTAAAGGTGTTCGCTCCAGAGAGGATCTGGGTGCCAGATCCCGTCTTGGTCAGTTGCATACCCGCGGCCCCGTTGGCGATGACGCCGGAATAGGTGCCGGAAACGCCGGCCCCCAGATTCAGGGTGAGCGCAGTCACTCCGGTGTAACCGGAGGTGATCACCGAGGCGAGATCCGTGCTGCCGTTGAGGCCGCCGAAGGTCGGGGCCGTCACGCTGGACAACGTGACAGTGCCCGCGCCGGTGGTATCCAAGGCGCTGTTCTGGAGCGCAAGGCTGTTACTCAGGGTGAGGACGCCGTTGTTGACCTTGGTGTTACCACTGAAGGTGTTCGCGTTGTTCAGCAACACGGTGCCCGCATTGGTGATGCCCGTATTGCCGATGTTGAGACCGGATGTGCCGCTGATCACCCCCGAAAAGGTGGTTGTCCTACCCGCAGTAAGGTTGGCCAGAGTCAGGGTGTTGTTCAACGTGACGCCGCCGGAGAAGGTCTGGCTGTTGCTCTGGCCCAGAATGGACAGGATGCCGGAGGAACCAGCGTTCACGGTGATAGTGTTCGCGTGGAGCGCCCCATTCGCCGTGCTGAGCAAGGTGGCGTTGTTCATGTTGGATGCAGTGTCACCCAAGCTGATGGCTCCCGCGCCGAATGCTGTTGCACTAGCAGTATTAGTGCTCGCCGTGCCGCTTTTCACGGTCAGACCGCTGGTAAAGAGGTTGGAGGCGTTGAGGGCAAGCGTGGAGCTGGCGCTGTTCTGGGTCACGCCGTTAACGTTCGTGCCGATGACGCCGGTGATGGTCACCGTGCCCGTGCCGGTGCCGGAGTTGGTGAGGGTGCCGGAGTTGTTGATGCTGACAGTGACCGAAGTCGCGCCCGCGTTATTCACATTGAAAGCTAGGGGGCCGCTGCCCGTAATATTGCCATTTCCAATGCTAAGTGCTGGGCTGCCTTGTGTGTTGTTGTTTGTAAACGTCAGACCACCGGTATCAAGCACCACTCCCCCGGTAAACGAGGCGACACCATTGACGGTGCTTATGGTAAGCATCGTTGAGGACACCTCAGTCAATGTATTGGAAAAAGTAATCGACTTGCCGGCATTGCCATCATTGATGGTGAGGTTATTACTCAAGGTGACGGAACCGGAAATGGTTGGGGTTCCAGCATTACTCTGAGAAATACTCAGGGTGCCCGAAGAGCCTGCCGCTACGATGAGGTTGTTGGTGTAGGTGAAGGCACCAATCTGCAAGGTGGCATTGTTGCTGTTGCCGGAGGTAGTATCGCCCAAGGTGATCGTGCCGCTACTAAGGGTGCTGCCGGAGGCTGCGGCCACGAGCGTGCCTGCCTTGATCGTCGTTCCGCCGCCGTAGGTGTTCGTGCCTGAGAGGGTCCAGGAGCCGGTGCCGGCCTTGGTGATGCCAATGGAACCGCTGCCATCGCCGATGGCGCTGGAAATCGTGTTTGCGCCTGTGTTCGAGCCCTGGAGGGTGAGGGTTTTGGCTCCGGCGGTCGAAGCGGTGATGCCGCCAGTGCTGTAGGTGGCTACCGCCGTGCTGGAATCAATAGTGGCATTGCCCGAGAGGGTGATGGGCGCGGTGTAGGTGGCGAGTATCAGGTTCGTGAGGGTCGAGCCCGTGCCGAAATCCAGCGTGTAGATCGGGTTCACGTTAGAGATGTTCAATTCCACCGTCCCAAAGATAGTGCCTGGGCTGGCGGCGGGTGCCGCGGTCTGGACTGCGGAATAGCGCAGGTAACTGCCCGCAACAACGCCGCTGGTCAGTTTGGAGAGGTTGACATTCGACGCAGCGACATCGAGCCGGCCGCCGCTGGAGAGGGTAAATTGGGCGGCGTTGGTGAAGCTCGTTGCGCTGCTGATTTTGAGCGTGCCTTGTTGGATATTGTAACCATTGGCGTTGTTGTAGGTGTTGTTACCACTGAGCACCAAGGTGGAGTTGGCGCTGTTCTGGATCACGTTGGTAACATTCGTGCCGATGGCACCGCTGATGGTCACCGTGCCGCTGCCACCACCGGAGTTGGTGATCGTGCCGGAGTTGCTGATCCCGCCGGAGCTAGTGATGCCACCCGAGCTAGAAGCTTGGAGTGTGAGGTTTGCCGCGCCGGTGCTGCTGATTGCGCCAGCAACAGTGAGGGTGTTGGCGGAGTTGTTGAGCCACGTTTGGCTGGCACCGAGAGCGAACTTGGCGTTACCAGTGCTGACCGCGCCGGAGCCGGCGTTCATGACAATACCGAAGTTCGTTCCGCCGGTGGCGACGCCATTGAGAGTCAGCGTGAAGTTCCCGGCGCCAAAGGTGACGCCAGATGTGTTGCCGGCATCAAAAAGCAGCTGGCCAAAATTCCCGTTCGTTATGACCGTTGGAGATGCCAGATAAGAGGGGGTGTTCCAGCGAAGGATGTCCGTGGTTCCCGGGAGGGTGCCCGAGGTGGTCTGGGTAGTGTCATTCAGCCAGTTCGCGGCGACGCCCGTGCTGGTGCCCGTTGATGCCGAGGGGGACCAGTCATAAGTAGTAGTGCCTGCGTATGAGGTGGCCGGGAGCACGAGAAGGCTCACTACTGAGGAGCAGAGGATGGCCTTCCAGTCCTTGGAAACAACAGGGGTAGAGCGGAGGAGGGTGAGCGTTTTCATACGCGATTTATAGGGGTTTTTGGGTTGCTAATCAGCACCAACCTAGGAGGGATCCCATTCATCCACAAGTTACACGTCGTTCATATCGTTGATCTCCTGTCAGCCGATCAAATTTCCTGCCCGCTGCCCGAATCCTCTGTCAGAAAATACCGGTTTCGCCCGCAGGCTGCAAGCCTGCAAACAACTGCATAGAGGCTGCGCGGGATGGAGGATTCAATGTCCGTTAGCGCAATGAGCAAGAGGATCCTTGTGATGAAAACCAAACTGTGGATTTTGCTAGTAATTTAGCGCTCGCGTGTCAAAAACTACCACACCTTCGTCGTTCTCTTCGTTTGAGTCGATCGCGTCGGCTCTCCATCGTCAAATCAAGCGATGGCATTTCAAGCCCGTTTCGGAGGAGGAAATTCATCTTTTTCACGCTGATATGAAGTCTAACCTGGAAACAACTGAAATCACACCAACCCAGGATCCTTCCAAGCCCAGGATTTGGAAGCATGGGACGCTAACTTACACCACGGCGGGGTTGTGCGTGCTTCTTTTCTGGCTCCTCTGGGGCGATGTCGCCTGGTCGTTGCGTGAACGTTCAGTGCCCAGCACAATGCAACTGCTCTTTCAAAAGCTAGGAGCCTCAAACCTGCTCTCGAGCTTGCTCATTGCCTCTCTGCCCAACATCCTGGTGCTCATTTGCGGCCCCATCGTGAGCTACCGTAGCGACCGGCACCGCGGGCGCTTGGGGAGACGGATTCCTTTCCTACTTTGGCATATTCCGTTTGCGGTGCTCTCCATGTTCGGCGTCGCTTTCAGCCCGCAATTGGGCAGGATGCTAAATGACATTTTGGGGATGGGGGAGAGTTCGTGCATTCTGATCTCGATTGCTATCGGATGGAGTTTCTTCGAACTGGCCACGGTGGTCGCCAACGCGGTTTTTTACGGCTTGGTTAATGACGTCGTCCCAACCGCTCTGCTCGGACGATTTTATGGGCTTTTTCGCGGTGTCAGTCTCATCGCTAGCATCCTATACAACTATTATATTTTCGGGCATGCGGAAAAGCATTTCCCGCTGATTTTTAGCGCTATCGGGATCATCTATGGACTCTGTTTTCTGTTGATGTGCTCGCGGGTCAAAGAGGGAGGGTATCCTCCCCCCGAACCGATCAAAGATGGGGGAGTCGGAGTGATCTCGAACGCAAAGGTTTACTTCCGGAACTGCTTTTCCAACCGCTATTACATCTGGGTGTTCGCTTGCATCGCGGCTCCGTCGATTTCGTTTATCGGGGTGAACCATTTCAGCGTCTTTTTTGCCAAACACCTCGCCATGGACATGGGGCTCTACGGCAAATGTCTAGCCATTACCTACGCCTGCTCGCTCGTTTTGTCGTATCCCCTTGGTATTCTGGCGGATCGCTTTCATCCCCTGCGCACGTCTTTGGTGATGCTCTCTCTTTATGCGCTAACCACACTGGGCGGAGCAATTTTTGCCACTGACCCCAAATCTTTCGCCGTGTTTTTCGTGCTGCACGGAGTGCTTTCCGGTGCATGGTATACCAGTTCCGCGTCTCTTCCTCTGCGCCTATTTCCTCGCGCCAAGTTTTCGCAGTTTTACTCCGCCCTCTACATGTTCATTGCGCTGGGTATCATGACGGCAGGCCCTGTCATTGGCCAGGCGCTTGATTTCACTCACCGATTTTACCGTCTTACGTTCATGGCCTCCTGCACCCTCTCCGTTGTGGGTCTTGCAGTAGGGCTGGTAGTGCATTCCAAGTTTATGAAGTTTGGCGGCCCCAAGCACTACATAGCCCCGGAATAAGAAAACCGCCTGCACATTACGGCAGAGAATCTCTCTTGCCGTTCATAATGGCCGATCTGATTTCGGCTGCTGCCCTGGACTGCAGCAAGACGCGTTACCACCAAGCGTTAGTGCATGCCGACGCAAGCGCCTCCGAGAGATCCGATAAATAGGGATGCCACATTTTTTCCCATTCAAGAGACACCGCTCCCTGGTAGCCTCCCTGCTTGAGCGCTTTCAAAACTTCCCGACCCGGCATCTGACCTGTACCGGGCAAAACATAAGTGCAAGGATGCCGGGCCGACGCCCGATCAATACTGTCTTTGATATGGACGTGCCGGATGTACGGGGCAAGAGCTTGCCATGTATACGCCGGGGCTTCGCCGCCCAGTCTCCACGTATGATGGCTATCCCAAATGAAATAGATCGGCTCGCCCAGTAACTCAATCAGGCGCACACAGGGTTTCGAAGCCGAAAAGACATCATGGGTTTCAATCAGGATTTGAGTGCGCCATCGGCGAATGTTTCGTTCGGCCCGCCATTTCCGAATTGTCCGCACGGCTTGCATCATATCGGAATCCGTCAGATCTGTTCCCCATGCTCCTCCTCCAAACACCCGCAAGTAAGGAACATCGAGCGCATCGGCCAACGATGCAAATTCAAAAAGCTCCTGCCAATGCCCAGGCTGGTGACCCACAAGATTGAACGACGTCCCCAAGACCCTGACGGAAACCCCATAGGCAAGCAGTCTTTGCCTCACCCCGCCCAAACCGCCGGGCTCGGAGGCTAGCACATCGGCCAAATCGGTTCGCCCCGCGAGAGACCTGAGTTCAAGGCAACGAATTCTGAAGCGGCCTGCTAATTGAAGGACGTCCTCTAGCGAGTCATTCGGGCAACCGATGGTAGAAAAGCACCTGTCGATGCGACCCGGGATCGGCATCTCGACTTCCATCGAAACATCGCGCGACTCAAGCGAATTGGTCATGCAGCAGCGTTCTTGCGTCCTGCGCGATATCCATACACACCATAGAACGCAACATAGCCAAAGGCGAAGATCGGTACGATGAAGGAATGCTGGATGCCGATCTTGTCCGCCAACGCTCCCTGGAGAGGAGGCAAAATTGCGCCCCCCGAAACCGCCATGACCAGCAGCGAGGAGGCTTGGCTCTTGAGCGGTCCCAGCCCTTCAATCGCCAAGGTGAAGATGTTCGACCACATGACCGAGCAAAAGAGGCCCACGGCCAGGATTGTCCATTTCGCCAGTTCTCCGGAACTAAACATTCCGACTGCCAACAAAGTCATAATGATACCCGCGAAAAGCGCAAGCATTCGATGCGCGCTGGCCGCGCCAATAAAGAACGCTCCAACAAGGATCACCAAAAAGACTCCATAGTGCATGGCATAGGTCCAACCGGAGAGAATCCCAATGGTGATAGCTGCCGCCAATGGAACCAAAACCCCCAAGGCATTTTTCCAGCGAGCAGACAGGTCGCTTAACGCGGAAGCGCCCATGAATCGGCCAATCATCAGCCCCCCCCAATAAAAAGCCAAAAAGTGAGTCGCAGCCTGGGAGGGAATACTGCCGAGTTGCGGAGTTCCCAGGAAATTAACAATGGCACTTCCCACCGTCACTTCGCCGCCGACATACATAAAAATGGCAAGCATGCCGAGCACCGTATGCGGAACTTTGAGCGCTCCCACGCCGCGGGTGATTTGCTCGGTATTTGTAAAGTTCGGTAAATGCACGACCCGGAAAAATACGGCGAGCAGTACAAACAGGCCCGCGAAGCACAGATAGGGAACCTTTGCCGAATCTGCCCCGTGGGCATTGGGGTTGGTAAATACGTTGAAGATCAACCATCCCCCGATGATCGGCCCAATCGTGGTGCCAAATGAGTTAAAGCCCTGGGAAAGGTTGAGACGGCTTGATGCGGTGCGTTCTGGACCTAAAATCCCAACGTAAGGGTTGGCTGCGATCTGCAACATGGCGAACCCAAATCCCACGACGAAAAGGGCAATCAAAAAGAAGGGATAGGATTGCATTACCGCCGCCGGGTAAAAGAGCGCACTGCCAAAGGCAGCCATGAGCAGACCAATGATAACCCCGTTTTTGTACCCGATGCGGTTGATGGGATCTCCAGAAACCACAGAGATTGCATAGTAAATCAGTGAGCCGACCGTGTAGGCACCAAAGAAGGCGAACTGCACCAGCATCGCCTGGAAGTAATTCAGCTCAAAGGCGGCCTTGAAGCGGGGGATGAGAATGTCATTCCAGACCGTCATGAATCCCCACAAAAAAAACAGGATCGTCATTATGGCGAAGGGTCCGGCACAGAAGGGTTGTGCGTTTTCTTCGCCGTGTGTTGTCGGGCGTGCTGCGGAGGTGGGAATAGCCATAGGTTATCGTTGTGCGGTCGAATGGGGCTGATGCTTTGTGGTTAGCACGGTGCAATACGTCCCACCAGCCGAGGGGAATTCATATCCATGAATGGCCGCACCAAAAGTAGACCACCTCAACACGCTCGGAACACCACCAGATCTAGGGCGACAATTTCAGGGGAATTGCGATATCCCAGGTTTCTGTCGCCTGGGAGAATCCCCCAGGGCCATCTGCGGTTGCCCCGAGAAGATGCGTGGGCTTTCCGTTTTGGAAGAGAAGATAAGGACGCTCGAGACTTCCCATGACTTGGGAGCTTCCGTCATCCCACACAATGGTTCGCGACCATGCGCGTATGGGGTTCCCGAGCTTCCAGTCCACACCGTTACGGCTCACAGCGTGGATGCCGCCATGGCGCTCTCCGCCGATTTTCCCGCTCATGTCTTTGGCGATCATGTGTAACACGCCATCCTGTTCATAAACGAAGGGGTCTTCGATCTCGCCGAATTTTTCAGGAGAAAACAAAGGCTCTTCGGTCAAGTGGCGATAGGGCCCGAGATAATGAGGGGCGACCGCCGCGCCGATTGTCATCGGTCCATGAGTGAAGTCCTTGTCAACTCCTTGATAGCTCATCGTTTTATACATCAAATATACCGAGCCATCTTTGCGGAATACAGCCGCCGGATTGGAGGTGAAGAAATTGTCGAAATGTTCGGGCCGTGGAAGCAGAACCGGGTGATCGAAGCGTTTCCACGGACCCGCTGGATGATCGGCGACAGCCACACCAATCCGTTTATTCGAACGCGCCACGACTACCTTGGGATCGTTCATCTCGATCTTTTCATAGGCTTTTGGATCCCCAAAGGGGTGCGTTGTTCCGACATAAAACATCACATACTTCGTTTTCCCATTTTCTACAATCGCCTGCACACGGGGGTTGAATGTCGACCGTCCGTCCCAATATGCCGGGCCGCGAGCCGGGAATACGACTTCTTTAAACACGAATGGCCCTTCGGGGCGATCTCCTTCAGCTCGCACGATCTCGCTGGTCAAAAGCCAACTGGGGTGCATCTGGTGCGTTTTGGGCCATCTCGCAGCAAAAAAATGCCATTTTCCATCCGGTGCCTGAACAACGGAGGGATCCCATACCCAATAGCCCTCCAAGCGAAATCCACCATTCTTCCGAACCGGCAGCGGAGTAAATAACGTTGGAACGACCTCCGATGCCCGCATCGCACAGGCGAAAAAGCAAATTCCACTGATTAAAAGACACAATGTCATTTGTCGGACCAAGCTCATGAGAAGCTTAATCATTTTGATCGATTTGAAGTGGAATTTCCTGAATTGGTTTGTTGGCGGATGATTATTTTTCACCCCTCTTCGTTCTCAACCGTCAACGGTACAGTCTGCCGTATGTCTGACGAGGAGGAACCGACTTCAATCACGTATTTGCCCGGAGGGATGATGTAGTCCTTTTTCGCATCGTTCCAGCAACGGAAGCGGCTCACGGGGATCTCAATCTGCGCCTCTACGGATTTTCCAGGCGGAACCGAGACCCTCTGAAAACCGCACAGGGCCTTGATCAGCTTCGATCCCTTCCTGTCGGTCGGGCGGTAATAGACCTGAACCACTTCATCCCCTTCACGCTTGCCAGTGTTGGTAACGGGGATCGTCAGGCTAATGGTGTCGGTGGCTTTCACGGAGCCCCGGCTCAGGCCGATCTTTCCGTAGTCGAATGTCGTGTAACTGAGGCCGTGGCCGAAGGGAAAGAGAGGCTTGCCGGTGAAATAACGGTAAGTCCGGTTGGCCATCGAATAGTCAAGGAAAGGAGGGAGTTCCTCCGTGGAGCGGTAGAAGGTCACCGGGAGGTGACCGGAGGGATTCACGGAACCGAAGAGGATATTCGCCACGGCTGTTCCTCCGGCCTGGCCTGGATACCATGCCTGCAGGATGGCCGGAAGGTTCTCCGCCTCCCAGGGCATGGCCATGGCGCTCCCGCTGCAATTGACAAAAACAACGGGCTTTCCGGTGTCGCGGAGTGCCTTGAGCATCGCGGTCTGACAGGCTGGCAACTCGATGGCCGCGCGATCATGCCCCTCATTCTCGAATTTCAGATTGATGCCGCCGACATAGATCACCGCATCCGCCGAGCGGGCGGCTTCCACAGCCTTCCGGAAGGAGGGATCGTCGGGATTCAAAGTTGTCCCTTGTTTCAGATCGAGCATTACCCCCTGCTCGTAGACCACCTCGGCACCCGGCGCGGCCGCCTTGATCCCGGCAAGGAGGGTGACTGGCTTGGAGGGGGTTCCGTTGTAGTTGCCGTCCATCATCTGGGCATCGTCGGCATTGGGCCCGATGACGGCGATGCGCTTGAACTTCGCACGGTCCAAGGGGAGGAGACCTTCGTTCTTGAGAAGAACGATCGACTTCTCGGCGGCACGCAGGGCCATGGCCTGGTGCTCGGGACAATCGTTCTTGGATGGAGGGATGGAGGAATAGGGAACACGCTCCGGGGGATCGAACATTCCCAGGAGGAACCGCGCCTCCAGGACGCGCTTGAGGGCCTCGTCGATCCGGGCTTCCGTGATCAGTCCTTTTTCCACGGCCTTGGGAAGCGCCCGGAGGGTCGTGCCGCATTCAAGATCGAGCCCGGCCAACACAGCGCGGGCGGAGGCCTCCTCTGGTGTCGCGACGGTCTTGTGCGCCGTGTAGATGTTGTTGACGCCGCCGCAATCCGAGACCACATGTCCCTCGAATCCCCATTTGGTGCGGAGGGTATCCACGAGAAGAAAACGGTTTGAAGCGCACGGTTCGCCATAGAGCGCGTTGTAGGCTGCCATGACATTCATCACGCCTCCTTCACGAACCGCCGCCTCGAATTGGGGCAGGTAGGTGTCATACAAGTCCTGGAACGAAGGCGCAACATTGCGAGCGCTGCGCCCCGCTTCCGAGCTATGGACCGCGTAATGCTTGGCGCAGGCCATCGCCTTGAGATACTTCGGGTCGTCTCCCTGCATCCCCTTGATAAAGGCCACCCCGAGCCGACCCGTCAGGAAGGGATCCTCGCCGTAGGTCTCCTGCCCCCTTCCCCACCGCGGATCGCGAAAGAGGTTGATGTTCGGGCTCCAGAAGGTCAGGCCGCCCTTCTTGGCCCGGCCCTCGGTGGAAATGGCATCGGCCAACTGCCTGTGAAAAGCCTCATCCCACATCGCCGCGAGCCCGATGGCCTGGGGAAATACGGTGGCGATCCCCTTGCGGGCAACCCCGTGGAGGGCCTCATTCCAGTATTCGTAGGCGGGAATTCCCAGCCGGGGGATGGCGGGAGCGGTGTCACGCATCTGGGCGGCCTTCTCGGCGAGCGACATTCTCCGCACGAGGTCGTCGATGCGCGCCGCCATCGGCTGATCGGGATTCGTGTAGATTAAGGGACCGGAAACCTGTGGGATCTTGCTAGCCACGGGATCAACCGTTTCCACAAAATCGCGTCCCGAGACGCACCTGGCGTTGATGTCACCGGCTTTTTGGATACGGATGACATTCACCTTCGCGTTGTTTTTTTTCGCTTCAAACGTGAAGGTCACCGGCCCGGAGACCATGTCTCCCGGATGCTTGACGACCGTGGAGACTTTGATCACCTTTGCGGTTCCACCCGACTCCTTGAAGAGATCGAGGTCCTTGGCAACAATCTTGTCGCCCTGGGAAATAGAAAACACCCGCTTGCCAACTTCCTTCGCATCGACCTCCGTAAACTCGAAATCCACGGTGTAGGTTCCCTCCTCCAGTCCCGGAATTTTGACCGTGAAGTTCTTGCCATACACCTGGTCCTGAAAAAGCTCTGGATTGGAGGTTCCTTCGCCCGGATGGTTGGAGCGCCTCTGCTTAAGCTCGTCCCCCGTGATCACCACGGCCTTGCATGAGCTGCAGCCTGTTGACACCAGCTCGTCCGCGCGGACAATCCCCAACCCGCCGAGCATCGCGAGCATCCAGAGAAAAAAAACTACCGGGAAT
>Ga0364881_10790_pt1 | contig 12740 bp, 11 predicted proteins | sample ExccelJu500001D4_5_FD_206923 | JGI IMG/M metagenome (GOLD analysis project Ga0364881, IMG submission 206923) | Enriched cells from Trout Bog Lake Hypolimnion, Wisconsin, USA - BchlTB.July30.5000.01.D4 | ecosystem: Environmental > Aquatic > Freshwater > Lake > Hypolimnion/Profundal zone | place...
GTTTGGTCTTAAATTGTGAAAAAGCAACACACAGACATAGCACACAGATACAGCACATGAATGCGCGATAGAATGTGCTATGGCATTGTGCTATATTATGTTCATGCCCATCAAAGCCAAGCCCATCCCCCCAGCCTTTCAGGGCACGGCCGCCAAGCTAAAAGCAGCGGGCAAAACCAGCCGTCAAGTCGGTGCTGAGAAGATCTTCAAAGCCCTACACTGGGTCTACCGCTGGGGCTGGTCTTACCCATTCATCTTGGACCAGATCGCATCCCCTGGCCGGCGTGGATTGACCAAAAAATTGGTTGATCAAAAGCTGCTTTCCACATTTGATTGCCCGGGCGCGGGGGGTAAAAAGGGCATCCCAAAAACAGTTGTTTGCTTGACAGAAGATGGGCAAATGATGGTTGAAAGCGAACTCCTAGAAAATCAGTTTTTGAGTCAGAATTTAGAAGATGACATCCCATGGCATCAACTTTTCCATGATGCTTTGATTCAAAGATCAACTGCTCTAAAAACCGACTTGGCAGAATTCAAAACACCGAAAGAAATTGCTGACAAATCAGCCAAAGGCATCAAACAGGCTGATGCCATTTGGATTCTTGAGTCTGGCTTAAGAATAGGTATTGAACTTGAATTAACGGCGAAAAAGAAGGGCCGCGAATTTGATCAAACAATTCTTGCTCTTTTGCAATCTGTTAGTCCAAAAGGCAACCCCCATTCTTTAGATATAATTTCCATCATAGGATCAGCAGGTATTCTTCAAAACTACAAAAAAAGACTGTCCCCAGGCAACAAGATCGACCTATGGGAAAGAGACCAATCAAGGCGCTGGATTGAATCAGGAGAAAAAATTGCCGTCCCGGAGTGGGCGAGTACGCGATTTTCTTTTATGGTATTTAAGATATGAAAATATTGAAAATCGTTCTATTAATATTAGTCATCGGCGTATCTGGATGTTGTCTTGATTGTGAAAATACAAAAGAAGAACATGATAATGCATTGAAAAAAATTAGGAATCTTGAGGCCATTATTAAAAATAATGAAACATGGCTAAATTCAAAAGAAGAGTATTACTCTCAACTAGAAAAATATTATTCAAAAATTGAAACACAGCATCGTGAAAACGAGTCTTCTGTTTTACAAGCTCGTGTATGTGATTACATTTTTCCACTATGTCCTAGAGATATGACTGAACCTGGCAGAGCCATCATTGCCAAATACGGAACAAAGTTCGATACACCTAAAATTTTAAAAATTCAAATCGATAAAATTATCATTATGCTGTGCGGGTTGCCCGCAGGGGGTATATTTCTTTATGGTCTTTGGCTTTTTATTGTTACCCCAAATAAAAAGGCCTTTCAGAAAGCAAATGTAGAATTAGAAAGCATCTATAAAGAAGCATCTACGTTTAAATCTCAATCCACTGAGGATACTACAAAACTTAAAGCAGAACTTGTAAGTCAAAATAATAATATTAAAGATGAAAATAACCAACTTAGCAAGCAAAATGATTTCCTTTATGCTGACATACAAGAAAAGGAAGTTAAAATTAGTCACCTGATAAACCAGGCTTCTGGCCTAGAAAAAGATATCGCAAGGTTGAAAGCTACCATGGATGCCACGAAAGGCTTTTAAAACACCAGTCTGGACAAATTCCGCCGGTTAGGGCGCGGAACCCCTAAATTGGCGTGGAATGTTGTTCACCTAGGCCATTGCCGGCGCGCATGATTAACGTTTAAGACCGTCACTGTGGTTGCATCCTCTTCAATAATGACTATGTAATTTGGATGCGCAACCAGCTCAAAAGTACCTTCAACCCGGCCGATCTTGCGAGGAAAATTCGGATCCGATAATTTGTCCACTTGGCCATCGATGTGGAGCCACATATCCACCCCGGCGGCCGGACTGTCTTTTGCAATTTCTGCTTCGATCTGTTCAAGATCCTCGTGGTACGGCTCTGTCCGTATGACCTTTTTCATTCAGCGAGCTGCTGCTTTTGCTTCAACTTAGCAGCCCGAATCTCGTCCCAGTCTTTCGGAGCAATGCGCTTCTTACTGCCATCCGCAAGAGCTGTCCTGGTTGCGTTTACCTTGCCTTCAAGCCAGTTCCGGTAGGCAACTGCCTCATGCGCATCTTTCATACGGTTTGAGGCATCTGCGCGTGATCTCTCGATCTTCAATGCCACCGGGTTGTACTCACGGGCATCGACCTGGTACTGCAAGATCCCGATGTCTTTCAAATAACCCGCAAGTGTCTCGAACTTGCGAAAAATTCGCACCGTGCCTCGCTTGGCCGCCAGTGCGCGTTCGGTCATACCGTACTGAACAACGACTCCCCAGCCTCCAGCCTGTCCCACTACATGCGCGCCACGAACGGCACCTGCTTCGACAAGGTGTTCAAGGGTTGCATGGTCCACAGTGCTTGCAGTGAGTGACACTTTGAGCCTTTCCGGTGATTTTTAATAGACCTTATTTTACCCAAACAATAATAAGATGGGATGCTACGTCTATTGTTTTTTCAGCCAGGAACATAAATCCGATTCCAGTTCCTGCCTCTAAGTGTCGTTAGTGGCGGGCGCGGCGTGATGCAAGCACCTGGAGGGTGCTCAAGGCTTGTTCGCCGCCAGCACCTGCATCAACTCAGCCACCTGGGACTTCATAGCCTCAACCTGGCCGCGCAGGTTGGCCGCATCCTCACGAGCTGCACCGGCCTCCTGGTGTGCCTTCTCCTGTCCAACCTCAGCCTTTGCCAGACTATCGGCTGCGCGCTTTGCTTCCTGCTCAGCCGCTTTACGTTGTTCCTGGCGCGCCTGCTCAGTGGCCTCCGCCTTGGCTGTGATGGCTGCCAGATCGGCGCGGACTTGATCCCGCTCGGCGAGCACAACTTGACTGGCCTTTTTCTGCTCCGTCAGATCCAGCCGAAGTTGCTCAACATCCTGCTGGTGGCTTGTGCGCTCGGCATCAATGGTGGCCGTCATGCGGGCCAACTCAGCCGCATGCTGCGTGCCCGCAACGTTCGCCGTTTGTTCTGTCACCGCCAGACGTTCCCGCACCTGGGCCAACTCCACCGCTTGCGTCTGGTGGCTTGTTTGCAACTCCGCCAATTTGGCCTCCAGCGCAACCACCTGTACCGTCGCATCATCGAGCATGGTCTCCAGATCCTCAACCGTCTGCGAGGCATCGGCCAATTCACGTTCAGCCTGGGCGCGCTGCTCACCGGCAGACCGCACCACCTCATGTACCCTGCGCTCTGCGGCCTTGACCGCCTTGTCGTTGAGCTCAACCGCCAGCGCACTCAGGCGCTGAGTCAACTCCTTAGTCACCAGGGCCACCTCTTCCGCCACTTCTACCGGTAACTCAGCCACCGGCTCAGCCTTGGTGACCGACTGACTGGCCAGATGTTCATCCCACACCTGCTTCAACCTGGAAGGATTGCCACCACCGACCTTCTGGCGCAAGGCAAAGCCGGTGATGTTTCGACCAGTGGCTTGCAGATCCTGACCGGCACCGATGATGGATTCGGGACTAAATTCAACGGGACGCATGGAAGACCTCCTTGAGGGCGTGAATGGAGTGGGTAATGCTCCATTTTATCACAACAAATAAACTAACGAACTAATAAACAAACAAATTAACAAAACTGCAGGCGAGCGGCGGCCACATCAACGCACTGGCAGGTCACAGCCAGTGCTAGAAAACACAGATTTCACAGGGGATCAACCACCTGGCAGAAAAGGAACAAGGAAATGCGTTTAAACGGGCTAGGACGCAATAAGCACATGCACCCTACCCAACCCCTTGTGCGACTCAGAAAAACGCCGCCGTGGGGTGCTGCGTCTGCACCAGGCCGTATCCGTGTCCAAACGGACAAGCAATGGCTGTGATCTTGCAACTTGTATCGATTTTTTGGGATGTCGCTCGCTTCCCACTGCCTTTTTGTCTAACCGGCTGTTCCTCCCCCTCGTGTAGAGGGGGTTGGGGGGTTAGCAGCCAGGAGCCGTAGGCGGGCGGCACGCCTGAGAGTTGGACCGTAGTGCCAACTCGATCAGGGGGTCTGTCATTTCCCCCGTGGGGGACTGTTTTAAAAGGCTTTAGGAGTGCTCGCGCATGCGCATGCGCAGGCACCTGCGCGTACACGGGTTAAAGATAATAAAAGTTAAGAAACGCGCGCGCGCGTTAGCGCTGTGGATAACGTTCGTAACTTGCTGTTTTTAATGGGTTTTTCCAATGGCTCGGTGGGTGATATAACGAAGCGGCGGTGGGTGATATAACGACCCAATCCACAGATTTGGTGGGTGATGTAACGACCCAATCCACAGGCCCTGAGTAGCGGAAATAGCGGGGCAAACTCATTGCTGGAGTTGATCTGCGGCCGGAAAAGCGACTTCTGATGAACGTTTGGTAGAAGCTCTCCCTTTTTTGGTGGCTCAGTTCCCGACTTTCCACTGTCTCTGCGACCCAAAAGGTGGGTGATATAACGATAGTCGGACTGTCCCGATATGGAGATGTCAAAAAAAAGAAAAGTCCTTTTTTAGGTCGCTTTACCGGTCACATCCACGGAGCCACCCCTAAGGGGCAGGCTTCTTAGCCATGCTAAGTGCAAGCTTCTTTTGATCGCGGGTGTAGAACAACACTTGGCTTTTTTTAGTGTCCAGACTCATCCGATAGTCAGGCAACGTGTCAGCATCAATAAGCTCACGCAAGACGCGGCGAAATTCTTTTAGGTCAGATTTGCTGCCGCACTTATCCTTCAATAGCTCCACCCCGATAACAAACCGGGCTTTGTCGCCACAGTGCTTTCGAGCCAGCTCGTACAGCCTTCGCTCTAGCGGCTTACGAAGCCTGAAGTAGTTCGAATTGATCGTAAGCACTTCATTGGCTTGCACAGCATTGAAAAGCCACTTTGAAAGGCCCACTTCAACGGCGATCATGCTTTCGTCATCGGGTGACTTCTCAATGATCGTCCAGCTATCCAAAATGCCAAAACCCTCCTTAACGCGCTGCCCACCCGTCATGATGTTGGTCTTGATTGACGTACCCCGTAAGCGCTCTAACGCGTCCTGCAGACGTCCGTACTCTTTCCCACCAGTCGGCTTGTTGGTGGACACAAGGTAGTCATACACGCGAAAACGCACAGTGCGGCTCTGCGCATCCAGGCGATCACGGTTGAGCGCTTCGGTCATCTGGCTCACGACGTAAATCAATAAGTCTTTATCAAATTGCGTGGCCCGTCCTAAGACTGATGGTGTGACGGTGATGGCTCGGCTTCCGTCTTTGCTCTCCCAATGCCAGATCTCCTTATCAGGCTTGGTTGAAAGCGAAAAGATCGGAGCCTCCATGCTGACGCCGTCATCTTTGATGGCGTAATCAAACATGTCACACAGAAAGAAATCGCGATTTGGGTGATGCACAGGCATCAATCCGCGTTCCCCCTTGGGTGATCTTGGGCCGACTTGCTTCGGCGGTTCTAATGACACGTCTGGAAAGAAGAAATCGCCCTCGCTGGGGGGGATTGGCTCCCGGATGATCCGTGCGGTGGTTGGCTTCTTCTGCTTGACTTCGGGTTTTGGTTGCGAGGCCATCCTCGCAACCAGGTCCAGAGCTGCAGCCTCATCCATTCCCTTGGCAACAGCTTTTTTCACCCACGCATCCTGGCCGCGCTTGGTTGTCAACTTCTGATCCGGCACAGTGACTTTGTGGTTATCACTCATGATAGCTATCTATATAACTACTAACCAAGGAACATCCGCAGCGACTGTTCGACAAGCTCTGTCTCTGTCACGCGAGAGCCCGTTTTGACGGATCTCTCGTAGGCCTCACGCTTGAGAGTGTTGATCAGATCCAGCGGCAGACGGAAGACCTTTTGCTCCCGATGCACCTTAGCTTCAAACACGGGCTCAACAACCTTTACGGGTTGTTTGGCCGACTTGTCAGAGGCATCTGCAGCTCCGCCTTCCAGGAAACTGGAGGGGTCCTTATGGGGCTTGAACTGGTCTGTATTGGGTTTTACCTTCATGCTTGCACCTCACGAAAAAACGCTTCAATTTCAGCGATTGCTGCCTGGTCCTTGCCCAGCTCTTGGACGATAACGCCCTCCCCGATGGCGCGGCGGAAAGCCACTCTTTCGCAAACCTTCGTTGGCAGAACTGTTAGCTTTTGCTCGGCCAGGAACTCCATCATTTCCGCAGTGTCTTTGGTACGCGGATCGACACGGGTCAGCAGCACACGCACATCCAAGTTGGGGTTGTAGTCGCGGCTCAACTCGACGACTTCCAGCAAATCGGTCATGGCAGCAGCGTCCAGGTTGCTTGCACCAATCGGTACGATGGCCATCTGAGCCAACAACAGGGCTGCGCGCAAACCAGCCGAATCACGCCCACCGGCATCAACCACGACGTGTGCGTATTTGGAGGCCAACTGCTTGCCTTCGGAAAGGATGGCTTTGCCAGCCAGGCAGGTCGTGGTGGGGCTCGGACCATGTTCGGAGTTATCACGCCTCCATGCTGCCCAGCTCGCGGCACTTGCTTGCGGGTCACCGTCAATCAACAGGGTTTCGCCCAAACGAGAGAGCATGGTGGCCAGGTGCACCGCCGTGGTGGTTTTACCTACCCCGCCTTTAGTGTTTACAACTGCGTAGATCATGAATGCGCGTCCCTCAATATAGATAGCATTATAGCTATCTATATTGAGAGTAACAACATAAATGCCAGGCCCTACTCGCCGCGTAGCCCCCTGAATACATTAGCACCTGCGGGTGTTAATCTGCACTGCCGGTCAAACTTCTTCACTTTGGAGCACTCAAATGCCGCTGGTATGGGCAACACGCATTGAAACCAGGACAGCCGCACATATCAGCGAAGTGGCATCGGGCCTGGCATGCTCATGCACTTGCCCAGGCTGTAATGCCACACTGGAGGCGGTAAACAGCGAAAACCCCTTCTGGCGATGCGTCAGCATCCTTGCGCCGCTGGTTGCGGTGACGCTCAGCAGCAAACATCACCGCATCCAGTAACTCTGTAAGCCCCGTTTGTGTTCCCATAGTCTCCCTTTTATGCGAGCTTTACTGCCAACTGCTGAAAAACGTCCCGCCCCTGCGCATCACGCTCCACGGCGAACAAGAACAAACAACGGCCACCGCTGGACTGCTCCCACTGATGACCCACTTGCTGCTTCTCGCGCGAATCGTCGTTGGTCTTGTAGGGCTCGCCCTTGTATTCCACTGCCAGCAAGCGGCCATCAATTAGCTCGGCAACAAAGTCCGGATAAAAGTAGTCCGTGGCGGTCGGCAGCCAGAATGAGAACTTGTCTTGGCGCTCGATGTTGCGCACCCACTGTTTGACCTTGGCGTGGGCGTCGATAGCCTGCGCACAGCGGAACTCTTCGGCAGTCGCTCCCGCCTGCGTCTTTTCCCGCAGGTCGTGGATCACGGGATAGAAGTGTTTACTGAACTCGTAGCTACCTTGATACATCTGGCGTGCCGGGTATTGGCCTGCCTGATAGTGAAAGCTGTAATGGGCCAACTGCTCCACGCCGGGCACCGCCATGTCCATGAGCCTGCCTTGGAAACCCTTGGCCATGGCGATCTGGCGAAGCCGTCCGACTTCCTTGGTCAGGGCCTGCGCCAACTGGAAACGGGCACGGACCAACGCCGTCAGGGTGCAACCCCGGTCTGCGGTGAGGTGGGTTACCAGCTTGACCAAATAGGCCTGCATCTGCGCCTGCCCAATATCGGGTTGGCGCGCCTCGACATCCAGCCACCGCACCAGCTCCTGCTGGGTGGTGTGGCCGGTCACATCATTGAGGTGGAGTTGCTGGGTGTCGATCAGCCGATAAGTGACTTTGGCGCCATTGAGGTCAATCTCGAATGAATCGACGGTCTCGGTGATGCTGAAACCGGCAAGCTGCACCTGATGGTCCAACAGGCTCCAATCAGGGGTTCTAAGCCCAAACCGGCGGAAATTTCAGACGGCTGCTAAATCGTCAATTCCAGCCAAAATGTCCTGCAAATCAATTGGCTTTCCCTTGTCACGAAATGCATAGTGCCCCAGGAAATGCAGATGCTGCCACGCCGCCGGTGAAATCCGCCTGAGTAATTCCAGCGCTTTCTCATTGCCCGCTGTCAAAGTCCGGGCCAGCAGCTCCGACAACAGCATGGAGTTGTAGGCGATCACGACGTTTGCGATCAGGCGGCCGCAGTGGTTGCTCACCGCCACATCTAAATCCGTGCGTCCGGTCAGCTCTTTCTTGCCGTTCACCTGGGCGATGGTGGAGCGCAACTGGTGGTAGGACTCGATGCGGTTTTCCGAGCGGTGGACGTCACGCTGCAGCTTTGGGTCACGCAGGTAGCGCAGCGTGTAAATGGTACGCACCAGTTTGTCATATTCGAAGATGGCCTTGCGCGTTCGGTGATGGCCCGACAGGGTGCAGATTTTGCGCATCAACACGCTTTGGCTCATCTCCTTTAGCCCCAGCGTGGCAGCAATCTGATCCATGTTGGCCTTCTCGGAGGTTATCAAGTTCCGGTCAATTTGGCCCACGGGCTGAATAAGGAAGTTGGCGTATTCCTCCTCGCCAGCGCCGCCGTAGAGGTGTTTCAGCTGCGCATGCAGATTGCTGAAACGCGGGGCCAAATTCATGCCAAACCAGTGCAGGATGGCAAAGTTGGCCATGTTGATGCTGTGCATGTCGCCGGTGATGGTGGTCGGCACGATGTCGGAGGTGTTGTTGTAGCAGATGTCAAACACCCAGTAGCTCTCATGCTGGTTGGCGCCCAGCATCTGCGTCTGCAACGCCACGTGGTTGGCCAGCAGCGTGTATGCCACCACGCCGCGGTCCTTGCCAAAGTATTTGCGTGAGTGCCGGGCCTTAGACGTTGGGGTGGCGGCGGAAAATTTCTGCCCATCAACGCTGCCGTACAGCACATCCATGTCGATGGAGTAGTACGGGAAGATGGGAAGCGTGGCGATGAAGTTGCTGATCTTGTTGTTCGCCTCGATCAGCGTTGCCGGTCGCAGATGCTGCTGATGCGTGGCCTCCAGGACGTGGTACGGAATGTCGCAGGTCTCGGCCATTTTGAAGTTGCCATGGTTCATGGCCTGGGCGATGATCACCGCCATCAAGCTGTCTTCGTCGGCGATCTTTTTTGCGTAGCGCGGCTGCAAGGGAGTCAAAGCTGACAGGAAGTGGCTGCGCTCATTAACAAATCGGAAGATATCGGCAATGTCTCGGGCCTGGAGCTTGGCATAGAAGCCTTTTTGCAGCTGCTTGTCCTTGTCGGCCTTGGGGCGATGCCAGACGAGCGTTTTCTTGTCAGCGTCAAAGTCCAGATGCTTGAGCTTGCCCGCGCGTAGCTCATCATCAAATGCGCGCCACTGCGTGTCGAGTTCAACAAATAGGGCGTCCAGCGTTTCATCAACCGGCTTACTCAGCCATGGCACTTCGAGCGCTGCAAGGGCCTCGGCCTTGTCCGCCATTGACACCAGGTCATCTGTAAATCTTCTGTACTGCACGCTGTCGTCAAGATAGATGTCGCCCGCGTCGAGCCGTTTGCGCAGTTGCCTGTACACCATGAATTCGTACCGCTCGCCATGCAGACCCAGTGGCTTGCCGTCCTCACCGAAAATCTGCAGGGAGTCGCGTAGCCGCTTGGGAAGTGTGCCTGCTGGCACATCTGAGAGAGGCTGTTTGGAAAGGGATTCCTGGCGGTCAAAGACCTCCTTCATCCATTTCAGTGCTGCCAGCCAGACTTTGCCACCGGCACTGCTGCTGGCGAATTCCAGGGTGGTGGCCAGGGGGCGTAGATTTTTGGTGCAAAGTCCGCTTTGCTTGTCCACGGCCTGCCAGCGCAAATCCATTTGGCTCACAGTTTTTTCTGTCAGCAGTTTGCCGGTCGAACGCAGGGTATCTGCCGGCATGATCCGAAATGCTTTGTGGCGCACATCTCTGAAGGGTGTGACGTCAGGCAGCGCGTCATCTACGTACAGCAAGAGCAGTTCCCCCACCCGTGGTGTGGCTTGTTGGCGCTCAACGTGCAGTTTGGCGGCCTGTTGGATGGCTGCCGCCTTGGTGTCATCTTCCAGATGGCGGGTTTGGTAACCAAAGGCTTCCACCACATTGTCTGTGAGCTGGCGGTAACGTTGCCATGCGTAGCAGAGCAAATACAGGTTGGTTTTTGCAGGCTTGAATCGGCGCAGGTCGTATACGGTGTAAAAATTGGCCAGACTGGCGTAGTACGCGATGTTGCACTGGGAGAGAGCTAGGCCAGGGAGCAGTTTTTTGGCAATGGCATACAAGGGCTTCAGTGTGAGGCGCTTTTGGCGCTCAAGGCCCATCTGGCGGTAGCGAAAGCTCTTGGCATCTTGCTTGAGGGCGGCCAGTTCAGATAGAGCGCTGTCGTTGGCCAGCAGTAGCTCCAATGTCTCTCGGGCCTCATCGGTTATGGCTGCTTCGATCAATTTCTCCAGCCGATCACGCTCCGTGTTGAGGGCATCTCTGATGATGGTTTGCAGCGTTGAGTAGCCTGGGCGCACGATGCGTTGGGCGATCAAAAAGACCATCAATTCAGCCAACAAAAAGGCGGTGCTTACATCCGTGCGTGCCAGCAACCTGGCTTTCTCCTGCAGGGTTGGCAAGTCGTCCGCACAGTACATGCGGTATCCAAATAGTTGCGCAATTTTGTTGCGCTGCACGTAGTATTCGCTGGTATGCAGGGCCGCTTTTACAAGTGCTTGTCCAGGGAAATACCGCTGCAAAATGAACTCGACATCTTCATTTGGAAGATCATCGAGGGAGAACAGAAAAAATGCCTGCTTGGCTTTGAAGTAGCCGATTTGCAGCAGACAGTAGACCTGTGCAAGTAAGCTTTTTCTCCCCAAAGCAAGAGCCAGCTCTGCATCTGTCAGCGCAAAAAATTCAATGCGCTGGAAGTCATCAAAGTGGGGGATGCCATAGAGGGCCGTTTTTTCCGCATCTGACAGAATGGTCAGACGCTCGTTGTTGTCGCCGCGCATGCGTAAGGAGTTTACTTAAATGCCCGGTCCAACTCATCAATACGCCGGCGCATGGGCGCGCGTCCATAGATTGCTGTGGTGGTCTGGATACTGGCATGCCCCATCTGAGCCTGGATCACATCCAGGGGTACGTCCTTGGCAATGGCCCTGGTGCCAAAGGTATGGCGCAACCAATGGGTGGAGGCTTGGCTCATGCGGTGTCGCTCGGATGCAGGCAGGTCGGCCACGTCAATGGCCTTGGACAACCAGGATTTGACGTGTTCGTACAGCGCTTGGTAGCCCACGCCCTGCATGGGATCGTGCAAACTGGCCAGTACCGGCGCCATAGGATCTGCGCACGTGATGTCGCCCAATCCACGCGCTTGCAGGTAGGTGTTGAGTGCCTGCAAGGCTGATGGAGGGATGGCTACGATACGGTTCTTGGAGCCTTTGCCATGCACTTGCATGACCCAGCCCTCTTCTTCGTGCTGAATGTCGGACAGCTTGACTGACAGTAACTCAGCACTGCGCAAACCCACGCTGGCGACGAATTGGACGATAAAAACCATGCGCTGTGCCGCCGGCGCGGGCAGCTTGGTTTGGCAGTACGCGATGACCTGTTGCGTGGCCACTTCACTGAACGCCTTGGATTGCAGCACCCGCTCTTGTTTGTCGTCACCAATTTTTTGGTTCACCAACAGCCACGGGTTTTTGCCAATATAGCCTGCCGCCTGAAGCCAGTGAAACATCGACACAACGATGGTGACTGCCTGGCGTACGCTGCGCGTGCTCAATGGACCGCGAAAAGGGGCCCACCCAGGTGAGCCGGGCTTGGCCCGCGCGCGGGAGATCCACTGAGCTGGTACATGCTGCAAAAACGCCATGTAATCGCGGCAGTCCAACAGCGTCATACGCCCCATCGTGGCTTGTTGGCGTTCATAGCGCAGCCATAGTAAAAGACGCGTGGCCTCTCGTGTATAGGTTTTGACCGTTGCCGCAGAACCCGCCTTGGCCGCAACCCACGCGTCGATTGCCTGCTTGTCGTCGTCCGTGGGGAGTAAGGGGTGCTCCGAGTTTATGGACAAGACCGGATTCAGAGACTGTGCTGGAGAGGGTAGTGCGAATACCGGCCGGGATGGTTGTGGCTGTCCGGCCAAGAGTATGGCCAGGTATGCGGCGATGCGTTGTGCTTTTGTGCGCCCAATCCCAGGCAGTAGGCGCCACCACTGCCCGCCCGTGGCAATGTGCTCTTGCAACTGCGCCAAAATCACCACATCGAGGCGCAGCAATTTGACGGCGGTCGTGCTGTCAAACCAACCCGCAATGGCGTCAGAAGGTTGCGGCTGCTCGGCGGCAAGGCTCTCCAGGTCATGCAAGGTGCCCAGCAGTCGCTCCCGCAGGCGGGAATGCACACGTTGGCGGCGCAACGCTCTGGCATTTGCCGGATAGATTTCCTGGTGCATCTGGATCACATCGGCCTCAGACCAACCGTCCAAGGTGCCGGCCGCAATGAACTCGTCCAGACTGGGGGCTCCGTAGGTTGCGCCCTTGTAGCTCGCCGCTTCGAGCGGCATTGCGCTAAAACTCAGTCCAATCAAGCGCCACGCGCTCAAGCCCCTGCGGCGTGCCACGGCGCGCACTGCATCACGGGTTTGCAGGTGAGCGACTTTTGCTTGGTGGCCATGCTCCACGCCCAGATAGCGTTTGGCGGCTTCCACGATGGGCAGGCCCTCGGCTACAGCGCGCAGAT
>Ga0364881_10791_pt1 | contig 12739 bp, 8 predicted proteins | sample ExccelJu500001D4_5_FD_206923 | JGI IMG/M metagenome (GOLD analysis project Ga0364881, IMG submission 206923) | Enriched cells from Trout Bog Lake Hypolimnion, Wisconsin, USA - BchlTB.July30.5000.01.D4 | ecosystem: Environmental > Aquatic > Freshwater > Lake > Hypolimnion/Profundal zone | place...
AATCGCATGATTTTATAAGTTTCATTTGTATTTCTTTACATTTTTCCTGGTGCCTTTGTGGCAGGATGTATTGCTTTTTTTAATGGTTTACCACAAATCCACCTTAAAATTTATAACATTGCAGGTAATAAACTTCAATAACTGAATATGACTTTGAAATCTACACTTTTACCCATCTTGTTGTTTTTTAGCTTTGCAGCCTTTGCGGGCCGAACCATTGTGCCGGTAGTTTCTCCAACCGCTTTATGCCAGGGCGATTCGTTTAACCTTACTATTACAACACCCGATACTTTTGCCCCGGGCAACGTTTTTTATATTGAACTGTCCGACTCTTCAGGCAGTTTTGCCCACCCGGTAATTATCGACTCGGTTTCCAGCCAGTACAGCGATACACTTAACATTGCTACACCGGCAGTTAGCAAAAATTCATCGCACTACAGAATGAGGGTGGTTAGCTCAAACGATTCCATTGCTATCGATAGTACGTATTTAACTATCCATAATACACCGCAGGTTACTTTTCAGTTACCGCGGCCTTCATATTGTACTTATGCTTACACGGTTCCTTTAACCGGCGGAACTCCGGCCGGCGGGGTTTATTCAGGTACTGATGTGGTTGATAATGCATTCCAGGCCTATGTTTCGGGCACTGGTACCTTTGCCATCCAGTATCTGTACACCGATTCAATAGGATGCTCTGCACAGGCCAATGCTTCCATCAATATTATAAGTTGCCCGGCACCTAGTGTAGCTGTTCAGGTTAGTCCGGCGGGTATATGTGCCGGTTCAGATATTAGTATCACCATCCAAACCTCCGATGTAATTGGTTCTGATAACGTATTTACTGTGCAGTTATCCGATTCAACCGGAAGCTTTGCAAACCCAACGGTTATTGCAACCGATACCAGTTCATCGGGCAATACTATTACTATTCCTGCTCCGGTTGAACCGGCAGGCACCCATTACCAGGTGCGCGTGGTTGCCTCCGACCCTGCAACCATCAGTGTTCCATACAATGTAACCTTTAGAGCGCGGGTAGCGCCACCGGCCGTTGTACTCAATGCCACGAGCATGATTAGCCTGTGTGGTAAAGATAGCTTTAAGCTGATGGTTGATTCTTTGCACGGCATTCAATATAACTGGACTTTTGACGGAAGCGCTATAACGGCTAAAGGTTATAGTGTATATGCCAAAGATTCGGGCTGGTATAAAGTTGCGTTTATGGATACTACCATTGCCGGCTGTTCATCGGGTGCCGACTCGGTGTTTGTGGGGGTTTATGCTAATCCCGCCAAACCTGTGGTTACTCCGCACGGCATTGTTAACTCATGTGGTTCAAATCCGGTGGGTCTTAGCATTACTGCAGTTAACGGCGTTACATATCAATGGACCGACCATGGACAAAATATCACCGGGGCCACCCATACTACATATTTCGCCGATTCAACCGGTATTTACCTGGTTAAGGCAACAAGCAATGGTTGCACCACCAATTCCGATTCTGTACGTGTAAATATTCTTCCTAACCCTTCGGTAAGTCTGTCTTTTGTTTTAGATAGCTTCTGTATTAATTCGGCGCCGATAGCTTTGTCGGGCGGTAAGCCCCTGGGCGGCTTTTATTCGGGAAGTTATATTTCGGGAACCGGAACTTTCAATCCTGCAGCATCGGGCTCCGGGGCCTTTGAAATTGTTTATACCTATTCCGATTCAATTGGATGTTCAGGTTCTGATAGTGCAAAAATTCATGTTTACAATTGCACCACATCGGGTATTAACGAGTTAAACAATGCGCATAGTTTTGATATGTATCCTAACCCGGCTGCCGGCAAAGTAAATATCACTGTATTGGATGCAGGAAATTGCAAAATGCGTTTGTTTAATTTGTTAGGACAGGAACTGGTGAGCCAGGAATTCACTCAGCAGTTAAATTATCCGTTACAGGGTCTTGCTGCAGGAGTTTATATGGTGCAGATATCTGACCTTGCCGATACCTGGAAAGCTGTAAAGCGCCTGGTAATTCAATAGTCAAAACACATCATAGTCATTACAAAATATACTTACGCAGTGATTAATTCTAAATACAAAACCAATTTATAACTTCGCGCCTGCCATGCAATACAAGCGGATACTACTAAAACTGAGCGGAGAATCTTTAATGGGTAATAAGCAATTCGGTATTGATGCCGATAAGGTGCTTGAATATGCTGAAGAAATAAAGGCCGCCGTTGAAACCGGGGTGCAGGTGGCTGTAGTAGTTGGTGGGGGTAATATTTTCAGGGGTATTCAGTCCTCAGCAAATGGTATCGACAGGGTTCAGGGCGATTACATGGGTATGCTGGCAACGGTTATTAACAGCATGGCTTTACAAAGTGGCCTGGAAAAAATAGGCATCAGCACCCGCTTGCTTACGGCTATTGAAATGAAGGAAGTGGCCGAGCCGTTTATTAAAAGAAGGGCGGTAAGGCATCTTGAAAAAGGAAGGGTGGTTATTTTTGGGGCAGGAACCGGCAATCCCTATTTTACTACCGATACGGCCGCCGCATTAAGGGCTACCGAAATTGAGGCCGATGTGATACTTAAAGGAACCCGTGTTGATGGTATTTACGATTCGGACCCTGAAAAAAATCCGGGCGCAAAAAAATACGAAAGCATCAGGTTTGCTGAAGCCCTGGAGAAAAAGCTGAATGTGATGGACCTTACCGCATTTACGCTCTGCCAGGAAAATCACCTGCCTATTATTGTATTTGACATGAACAAGAAGGACAACCTGAAGAAGATTTTAGACGGAATAAAAGTTGGTACGATAGTAACCGATTGAAATTGTAATAACCAGAAAATAACATAATACTTATGACAGACGCTGATGTAAAAAACCTGCTTACCGAAACACGTTCGTTAATGCAAAAGGCTTTGGAGCACTTTGAATTTGAGCTATCGAAAATACGTGCCGGCCGCGCCAGTGCAGGTATGTTAGATGGCATTGAAGTGGAGGCTTATGGAGCCCGCACGCCTTTGTTTCAGGTGGGTAACGTTACAACGCCCGACGCCCGTACCTTAAGTATACAACCCTGGGATGCTACCCTGGTGCCGGCTATTGAAAAGGCCATTATGCAGGCTAACATTGGTATTACACCACAAAACGATGGCAAAGTTATTCGCTTAAATATACCTGCCCTTACCGAAGAAAGAAGAAAGGATTTGGTTAAGCAGGCCAAGCACCAGGCCGAGTTATGCCGCATTTCGCTAAGAACGGTTAGAAAAGATGCCAACGAAAAGGCCAAAAAACTGCAAAAAGATGGCCTGCCTGAAGACGCATTTAAAAAATGTGAAACGGATATACAAAATATTACCAACGATAATACAGCCAAAATAGAAAAGCACCTGGAGGTGAAGGAGAAGGAGATAATGACCGTTTAACAGGCTGATACATAACCATTCTGCCGTTTCAATGGCAAAAACCGTTACTGCTATTTCATATTACATATTTTGTTTAATATAAAGCACATTAGTTATGATGTTTTATAATTCAACTTTTGCCTGATTGGGTTTAGGTGTTAAAATAACACCCGAAAAATCTTTGAATTTTTTTTTGTTGCTAAAAAATTGATAATCATGTTGTTGGTATATATTACCAGCACGGCGCAAAAAATAATTGAAAAATAACATTGACATAACAAAACTCTTTGTTTATCTTAGTTGTGTATTGAGACTGACACTATGAAAATGATTAGTTAAAAGGCACCACCCTTTTAACACCGGCTGCTAAGACTCAAAGCGGATACACGCAGCAAATTTGACACACTTTTGTATTTATGACATATTGGTAGGTTTTTTTAGCCACACACCCCCAATGTACTAAAAATCAAAGCTCATGGAAACTTTTGTACCCCGGTCCATGGTATTTTTGCTTACTTTTTTTGCTGGTCCTTTCAGGGCGGCAAGTATGGTTGCGTGTGCGCTTCCTCAGCATTCGGTTCTTTCCGCGGCACTGTTCAGCTTCGGTTTTTTACCTGTTTTTATTGCGAATTATCTGGTCCATCGGGTTTACCGGACGGGCCTGGTATATATCTTTTTTAAGCAACCTAAAATTCAATACATTTTGATTAATCCTTAAATCCCTTAGCCATGAAGCAAATTTTACTCCCCGCAGTTTCGTTACTGTTTTTTGTAACCACTGTTTTTGCCAAGCTCCACAGTACGTGCCTTACCAGGCCGTAGCCCGAAATGCGGCAGGTAACCTGTTGCAAAATCAGGCAATATCGCTCAGGTTTACTATTCACCAAACAACCAGCGGCGGTACCACCCAGTACCAGGAAACCCAATCGGTAACTACAAACAGTCTCGGTTTGTTTGCCGTAAACATTGGTAGTGGCACCCCGGTAACAGGCAGCTTTAGCAGCATTACCTGGAGCGATGCCCAGCCCAAATTTATACAGGTTGAAATCGACCCCACCGGTGGAAGCAGCTATACTAATATGGGAACCTCCCAAATGATGAGCGTACCTTATGCTTTGTATGCGGGCAGTGCGAATGCAGTAACTAGTTCAGGATTCGCTAATCCAACACATAACATTGGTTTAAGCGCAACAAACGGTAGTGCCACCACCGCGATGCGGTCTGATGCGGCGCCAGCAATTGACCAGACAATGACGCCAACATGGACCGGTCTTCATACTTTTAGCGGCGGAATTTCAGAAACAGGCACTGCCAGTATCAATGGTTCGGGTTCGGCGGCTACAACTATTGGCAACGCCTCAAGTGCGACAAGTATTGTTGGTAACCTAGCCGAGATAAATGGGGTTTCATATAGCTGGACCGGAACTCAGGGAGCGGCTAACACTGTTTTAACGAATAATGGTTCAGGTACTTTAACATGGGCCGCTCCAGCTTCATCTTGGTTGCAGGAACCCAAATATTCAGGAACTGTTCCTAGTGGTGCGGCGCTAACATATAATCCAACGGTCAATCCCGGCAATATTATAACTTACTCTACACCAGGCGCTTACAGTTTTGTGGTTCCCTCAGGTGTAAGCTATATTGTAATTGATTTAGCAGGTGGCCAGGGAGGTGAATCAGCAGGTTGTAACTCAATCTTTACAAGTACTCAAAACGGAGGGGCAAGGGTGCAGTCGACGGTGAATGTTACACCCGGGACAACGCTTAATTTATATGTAGGCTCTGCTGGTGGAAATGCTACTGCCTCTACTGCTGGTGCAGGCGGTACAAATGGGACTAGTGGGCCTGCTTATGGTACAGGTGGGGCTGGCAATGCGCCGGCCTCGGTTGCCAAAGGATACGGCGGCGGCGGTGGGGCCTCCAGTGAGGTGTGGGTAGCTGGCACACGAGCTTTAGTAGCAGGAGGTGGTGGTGGCACCGGTTGGTCGTATAACTACTGGGCTTATAATAGCAATTGCGTTGGAGGGTTTAGCGGCGGAAGCGGTGGTCAAACAGGAACAGGTGGGGGTGGTGTAACTGCAAATGCAGGAGGTGGAGCCAGCCAAAGTGCGGTTGGTTCTGCAGGTGCTGCCTGCAATAGTTGTTATGGTAGCGATGGAAGTGGCTCACCATTAGCCGGCAGCGCAGGTGGCGCCAACGGCGCTGGGGGTGCCGGTGGATATGATGATTATGCTGGTGATCACGGTGGTGGTGGCGGCGGCGGCGGCGGATGGTTCGGCGGCGGCGGCGGTTCACTATCGGGCGCTGGCGGAGGCAGCAGCAACTATGCCTCGGCAACGGGATTTGTACCGGCAACGCCTACATACACCAGCAATTACGGCGCCGCGAGCACTCCTGCTAATGGGTATATAAAAATTGAATGGTAAATCCATAAAATATATATTATGAAAAAAAATTACATTTTTTTTTGTGTCATGATTTTCGTAAGCATTCTATATGGTCAAAATCCTGAAAGCGGAAAAGTTGTTGATCCGGGTGTAATAAATGTTCAGGTGCATGGTATTGTTAACGGAGGTGATGAAAGTAATCGCTCTTCAGATAATAGTGGTAATTCCCAAAATACCTTTGGTAATACAGATCAACGAGCACCTTCTGAAACTGGAATTAATCAGTCCAACAATCTTAACCCGGAAGTTATAAATGTGCCGGTGTATGGCTTGGTTAACGGGGATGGTAAAATGGAGACGATATCACCCTCACCTGGTAGTTTGGAGCGATTGGCAAAAGCGCAAAGCACTTTTTATCCGGACCAGGTGACGAATAATGGAATGACAGGTATAGTTGTAAATGTTGAAGTAATGGGTTTAGCGACCCGCTTAGACGAGGCCACTGTTATATCGCCTAGGTAATTTTAAGATGAACGTACCTTAAACAAAAGGTGAAATCATGGGTCTAAATTAAGACTTTAGTAAGAACCAGAACTTTTTTTAAAAAAGACTTGATTTTTTTTGAAAAAGGTTGTATATTAATGCTACAATGTCTATTTTTCAAAACTGTTAGCATAAAGTACTGTAAATTGTTAGTTCATAAAACCCCCTTAATGATCATAAATAAATTATAGCGTATGAAATTCAAATTATTACCCCTATTGAGTTTTTTGCTTTTCGGAGCCGGTTCTTTTGCCCAAACACTCAGCCCACACGTAACCCCCACGCAGGGAGGATATGCCAGTGGCAGCAACGTTAGCCTTGAGTGGACGATGGGGGAAACATTTACATCTACGCTGTCCTCGGGTTCAACCGAGCTAAGCCAGGGGATGGAACAACCGGAGGTTGATATCATCACCGGAGCAATTTCAGGCAGTCCCTTTTGTGCAGGCACAGCTATCAACGTTCCGTTTACAGCCGATGGCTTTGTAGATGCGGCCAACGTTTATACCGCACAACTTTCTAATAGCAGCGGCAGTTTCGCCAGCCCGGTTACTTTGGGTACGCTCCCCAGCACGGCCATTTCAGGCACTGTTGCCGGGATAATTCCTTTCGGTACTGCCGGGGGAACAGGTTACCTGGTAAGGGTAGTAGGCTCAACGCCTAACTACAATGGTAAAGCAACCACTACCGCCATCAGCATTAATCCTGCGGTGGTGTTTAGTGCTATCGGTACCAATGTTAGCTGTAATGGATTCGGTAATGCCTCAATCGCTGTAACAGTAACTACAGGAACGTCTCCTTATACATATTCTATCAACGGGGGAAGCACTTTCCCTTATGCAGCTTCGCCCATAACATCATTAGTACCTAATACATATAATGTAATGGTGAAGGACCATAATGGTTGCGAGGCATCGGCTTCTATACCAGTTACAATTACGCAACCTGCAACGCTCGGAGCGGCTACCATTTCTTTTACCAACGTATCATGTAACAGCGGAGATGCTGGCAGCCCTGCTGCTGATGGAACAGTTACAGTTTCGACAATACCCACAGGTGGAACTACTCCGTATACTTATTCATTGGATGGTGTAACTTACCAAAGCAGCACTACTTTCACAGGACTTACACCAGGTAACTATAGCGTGTTAACCAAAGATGCGAATGGATGTATATCAGCAGCATCCAATTCAGTAACAATAACGCAGCCTTCTGTATTTGGTGCACCAACGATTACCCCAATCCATAATGTAAGCTGCTATGGCGCGACCGATGGCGAGTTAGATGTTACAACCATACCGACTGGAGGAACCGGTCCTTATACCTATACGATAGTGGAGTATCATCCTTATCAAAGCAGTACCTCATTTACCGGTTTAGGCATAGCCGGTAATTATTGGGTAACGGCCATGGATGCCAACGGATGTTTGTCACCGGAGTCAAACCACGTAGCCATTACAGGTCCTTCACCTCTTGAACCGGGCTCTATCGAGGAAACCGATGCCTTGTGTAATGGTGCGGGCAACGGAACGGTTAGTTATGTGCCGATTTATCAACCTTCCGGCGGAACAACACCTTACCAGTTCTCATTAAACGGAGGAGCATACCAAAGCAATAGTACATTCACTGGTTTAGTACCGGGCAACTACAGTGTAGTTGTTGAAGACGCAAACGGGTGTATTTCATCACCCACCAATACAGTAACGGTTAGCCAACCCACTGCTTTAGGCACTGCTTCTATCAGTAGTACTAATGCATTGTGTAACGGGGCCAATAACGGCACCGTAACAGTCACAACCATACCTACTGGCGGAACAAGTCCATACAGCTATTCGTTAAACGGTGGAGCTTATCAAAGCAGCACAACATTTACGGGTCTTGGCCCTAACACATACTCGGTAGTAACCCAAGATGCCAATGGCTGTATTTCAGCAGCATCCAATACGGTAACGGTAACCGAGCCGGCAGTATTAACTGCTGCAAATATTACGAACGCGAATGTATCGTGCAACGGAGCGGGAGACGGAACCGTAACCATATCAACGATACCCACCGGCGGAACCGGTTCATATACCTATTCGCTCAATGGTGGGGCTTATCAAAGCGGTACTTCATTTACCAGCCTGGCTCCCGGTAACTATACAGTAGTAGCCAAAGATTCTCACGGATGTACCTCAACTTCCAACACAGTAACAATTAGCCAGCCTGCGGTACTTGGCGCAGCTACTATCAGCGAAACAAATGTATTATGCAGTGGTGCGTCAAACGGAACAGTAACAGTATCAACCATACCTACTGGAGGAACTCCTTCATATACTTATTCACTCAACGGAGGCGCCTATCAAAGCGGCACCACGTTTAGTGGCCTTGCACCCAACAGTTATTCAGTAGTAGCCAAAGATGCGAACGGATGTATATCGGGAGCATCCAACAGCGTAACGATAACCCAGCCATCAAGCCTGGGAACGGCTACTATCAGTAATACCAATGTATCCTGCAACGGGGCAGCAAACGGAACGGTAACGGTATCAACCATACCAAGCGGAGGAACTCCTGCATACCAATACTCGCTTAACGGAGGCACTTACCAAAGCAGCACCAGCTTTACCGGCCTTGCCCCCAATAGTTATTCAGTAGTAGCCAAAGATGCGAATGGATGTATATCAGCAGCCTCCAATTCTGTAACCATTACAGAACCGGCTGTGTTGGGCGCAGCCACTATCAGCAGTACCAATGTATTGTGCAGTGGAGCGGCTAACGGTACAGTAACCGTCTCAACTTTACCTAGTGGTGGAACGAGCCCTTATAGTTATTCACTCAACGGCGGAACTTACCAAAGCGGCACCGGGTTTACCGGTCTTGCCCCTAACACGTACTCGGTAGTAACTAAAGATGCGAACGGATGTATATCAGCTGCATCAAATTCGGTAACAATTACGGAACCTGCAGCTCTTGGGGCAGCCACTATAGGCAGTACCGATGCAACGTGCCATGGGGGCAATAATGGCATCGTAACAGTTACTACCGCTCCAACCGGGGGCACGCCATCATATCAATATTCACTGAACAGCGGAGCTTACCAAAGCAGCCTTTCATTTACCGGCCTGACACCAGGCAATTATTCGGTAGTGGCTAAAGATGCTAACGGATGTGTATCCGGGGTTTCAAATACAGTAACTGTAGGCCAACCAGCTGCCACCACGGCCAGTGCATCTAATGAAGGCCCATATGTAGTTGGTCAAACCATTACCCTGTTGAGTAGTTCAGCAGGTGCGGTTTCATACCAGTGGTCAGGCCCTGTAAGTTACTCGGCTAACAGCCAAACGGCAACCCGTTCAGGAGTAACAGCGGGAATGACTGGCTTCTATACGGTAACGGCTACAAACAGCACTGGCTGTACTGCAACAGCAAGTACATTTGTGGTAATAACCACAAACGCTGCCTATACCTGGACCGGAGCTACGAGCAGCGATTGGACGATTCCAAGCAACTGGTCACCGGTAGCACCTGTCGGCGGCCCCAATGCCTGTGCTATAGATGTTACTATCCCCCATACATACAATAACCCGGTTATCACATCAGCCATTGGAGTAGGTAACCTGAGTATAAGTGGCGATGCCCAGTTAACCCTGAGCGGTGCAAACATCAGCATATGCGGAGACTGGACCGGAGGCAGCGGAGCCAAGGCCCTTGTTACGGGTTCGGGTATGGTAGTTATGAACGGTAGTTCGGCCCAAACCATCAGCGGGCAAACTGCGATGCAGGAATTACAGATCAATAACACAGCCGGTATAAGCATGCAGTCATCTTCAGCACTCGACCTTTATGTTTCGCTGGATTTACAGAGTGGTAACTTTGATGCCACCGGGGGCGACCTGACCTTTAAGAGCACCACAGTTAATAGTGTAGCCATTATCGATAACTTCAGCGCAGGCTATAGCGGAACCCTGACCGGCAACATTAATGCGGAGCGGTACTATGCGGCCTCTGCGACATATAACCAGCACTATATGGGTAGCCCGGTAAATACACCTTCGATGGCCCAGTTTGGAGCAAGCGGCACGCCGGGATACGTAATACCATACCCTTATGAGTGTGATGAAACACGGTTGGCCCGGTATTCACCGTATGGCTCAGTATTCAGCTACCATGAATCGAATGGTGCCAGTTGCGAAGAACAACAATGGTATGTAGAGACCAGCGGCAATACACAAAACGGTCATGGATACTCTATTCTTAAGGATGGTGCAGGCACACTGGTACTTAATGGAACAGCCAACCTTAGCAATAATTACCAGCTTCCGGGTTTAACCAATAGTAACTGGAGCAACACCAGTTTGCAGGGCCATCACTATAACTCGGGCTGGCAACTGGTGGCTAATCCATACCTGGCTACACTCAACCTGACCACAACCCCAACGGGCTTTGATAACCAGGTGCAGGTGTGGAATGCCAATGGTCCTTTTGCCGGCACTTATCAGCCATACTCTATCGGGGTTGACGCTGAGATACCGCCGTTCCAGGCCTTTATGGTGCATGTAAGCACGGGCCATACCAACGAGACCTTTGTGATGAATGCCACAGACCGGGTGAGAACAGCACAAACCTTCTACCTTCAGAATGCCAATGAGTTGAAGATACTGGCCACCAACACAGCCAATGGCCTGCTGGACCAAACCACGGTTGCCTTCAACCCATCGGCTACCGATAGCTTTGATGCACAAATGGATGCACAGAAATTCCCCGGCGGACTGACAAGACATACCTTGTACAGTGTCAATAACGGGCTGTGGATGGCACGCAATGTATTAACCAGCGAAGCCACTACAAGCACCGTACCTGTAGGTTTTGAGCCTGGGGCAACCAGCACATACAGCTTCAGCTTTAACGGCATAAACACCTTTGACCCAACCAGCTACATTTATCTGGAAGACAAAGCGCTGAATGTGATGCATAATGCCAGAAGCGGTAATTACACCTTTACAGCCGACAGTGCCGACGCATGGGACAGGTTTGTATTGCACTTTAGCCCACCGGCACAGGTAAGCACAGTAGATGCCAACTGTAGTTCTGCGGGAACGATCAACATTCAGCAACCTGGCACGGCCAACTGGAACTACATCCTTACCAACAGCAACAATGCCATTATAACCAGCGGTATATTAAACCAAAGCCAACCGTTAACAGTAGCAGTGGCTCCGGGCACCTATACGCTGACGCTGACCGATGTGAACAATTACGTTGCAGTTAAAACCATCACAGTAAACGGACCTCAGATGGTAAGTGCAGGCTTCCAGGTATCCAGCGATACGGTGCAGACACAGCAAACAATAACCTTAAGCACCCCGGTGCAGGCAGGCGATACCTACCAGTGGAACCTGGGTAACGGCCAACAGGCAAGCGGTGCCAACGCAACGGCCAGCTACTCACAACCAGGAGTTTACACACTATCGTTATTAGTTACCAATGCAGCAGGATGCAGTGCAACACAAAGCCAAAGCATCACAGTTACAGCCAATACTACAGGCCTGGCTAATATCAACGCAAACGATAACCTCAATATCTGGAGTTACGCCAATAAAGTGTATGTAGACTTTACTAATATAGCCAACGTAGAGGCAACAGTAACTATCTACAATATTTTAGGGCAGGAAATTTGCAGCGATCATTATACCAATAACAACATTTACCAAAAGGAAATTGACAATATTGAAGCTGCTTACATGATTGTGATGGTACGCAATGACGATAAAATAACCACTAAGAAAGTTCTGATAACAAACAACTATAAATAAAAATATGTAATAGTTGAATAATTCAGATTTAAAACCAGAAGGGCGCTCAGGAAAGGGTGCCCTTCTGGTTTTATTAAACAAGCCGCTTTGAATCTACCAATTGAGGTCTGGCTCATAGCCTGCTTTCAGGTCTTTAAGGCTTGATTTTTTTACTCTCACTTCTGCCGTTGAAATTTCGAAAACGATTTATCATGCAAAATATTGCCCGGGTCAATTCACTGCTTTTATTGAGTTTTGCGGCTAAATATATATATTACACGGAATATGAGCAGGCAACTAACCAACACAAGCAAGTTTCTAAGTCTGGTGCTACGTCATAAACCTGAAGAAATCGGGCTAGTCCTCGATATCAATGGTTGGGCTAATATTGATGAGTTAATGATAAAAACTAATGTCTATGGCATACAAATCAATCTCGAATTTTTAAAGGAGATAGTTTCGACAAATGAAAAGAAGCGATTTTCGTTTAATGATGATTTTACAAAAATAAGGGCCAACCAGGGCCATAGTGTGGAAGTAGATGTAGAGCTAAAAGAAATGTTTCCACCAGCAATGCTGTATCACGGAACTGCTACCCGCTTCCTTTCTGAAATTATGCAATCAGGTTTGAATAAGATG
>Ga0364881_10795_pt1 | contig 12638 bp, 12 predicted proteins | sample ExccelJu500001D4_5_FD_206923 | JGI IMG/M metagenome (GOLD analysis project Ga0364881, IMG submission 206923) | Enriched cells from Trout Bog Lake Hypolimnion, Wisconsin, USA - BchlTB.July30.5000.01.D4 | ecosystem: Environmental > Aquatic > Freshwater > Lake > Hypolimnion/Profundal zone | place...
TTTAAAACTGCTTTCTCTGGCATTTTGGGATCCGAGTTCACAAGGGGGAATATATTATATATTGGATTAACGATGGCGCTAGACTAATAAAATATTTAACTTTGGACTAATGGTTTATATTCAAAATTCAGTCACCACTCCACAAGCAACTCCAATGTTGTCTTTCCTACTGTTGCAGCCCACCTAAATATTCGGTTATAAATATAAACGACAGAAATAATTAAGTAAAATACGCATTTTTTTTACTGCCTGCAACTTACTAAAAGTAAGGTTCAGTTCGGTGTATTGGGTCTATCGACCACCAACTATTACATTCATAATACTTGGAAACCGCATCGAAAAAATCCCATACACCTTGACTAAGAGAACAATCAAGATAGACGGAATCAAAAAGTACAAAGCAAGAAAAGTAACTTCAGAAATTGGATGAATTAATTGAAAAGTAACTTTCTTTACAATAGTAAGCATTGGTTCATGGGCAGCAAAGACGAAAAAACTCACCTTTGAAAGAGCTAAAAGCGATTGACTGAAATTAACATAATTCAGAATTACTCTTGATATACAAAGGAAAGAAAGCACACCGAAAAAAATCCCAAAGCGGTGAAAATACGGGCCGAGAGAAGAACCAATTAAAAACATGTCAACAAAAAGCGAAAATAAATAGGTTAAGTAGACTTTGTTTGAGTGAGCATCCAGTCGAAACAAATTTCTTTTTGAAATCGCAACGGCAGAGCCAATCACAAAGAAAAACACAGCATCAGATGATGGCACAGTAATTGGAAATATATCAAAAAACCACGACAAACCCAATAACCCCAAGCTAACCATTAGGAATCTACTAACCAGAAAATTAATTAATGGTGCAAACAATACCAAAATCATTAAATCACGAATAAACCAAAATTGATATGAAACTGGCATTCCTTCAATGCCAAAAATCGCATCGAAATAACCATAAAACCCATAACTAGCAATTTCAGCCTTCGTACCAGATAGGTAATTTCTGGTTAAAGGAATAGCCTGTACTAACGCCAATGCAACCAAGGTTGCAAAATTCCAAAATAAAAATGGAACTAGGAGTGTCCAAAATCTAGATTTTATTTTTACTATATAGCATCTCATATTCCACTTCACTCCGAAGAAAAACAGATAGCCGGACATCAAGAAAAAAAGTGGGACCGCAGCTCTCGCCACTCCTTGTGAAATAAAATTACGAAAGAAATCAGTTAGCCAATGTCCGCCATTACTCCCAACGTTTTCAGAAGCAAATTTAACGGTTAAATCGTAGTTATGTATAAAAACAACTGCAACAATTAGTGGAAATCGAAGAATAGATAATCTGGTCGAAGTCTCATTATCTAGCATATGTATTAATAAATTGATGTTTGACTTATTACAAGTCGGGGCCTAGTGTAGAGTCCATCAGACACTTAGCAACCATCTGCCCAAGCAAAGCATGCCCTTTCTTATTCAAGTGAATTGAATCGTAATAAATATCTTTACCATTGGCTAACATAAGTAAACTTTTCATTACATCCAAGTACACAAAGCCAGACTTCATGGCAATTTCCCGAAAGGAATCCGACAATTTTAGTCGATACCCAAGCGATACCCGATCGGCACAGGGAAGTGGACTTAACAGAATCACGTGCGGTATGTTAAAGCTGACTATCTCATCGCAAAAAACCTCTAGCTTCCGCCGGATGTCACTTACATCAATGACTGCTGTGCCTCGCATACGTGAAAATTGATGCTTCACCAAATTTTTAAATTCCCAATACAAAGTGTTAGGTCGTGATGTAAAAATTTCATACTGAGCCGCAGCGTTACGTGACGAATTCCATTCAGTGGTTGTCGTTCGACTACCGGGACCACGGCGAACATGCTTCGTAGTCTCAAAATGTCCCATTTGAAGAATCAAGATATGTGGTCGAAAGTTGGCACAGCTCTCTCCCACCCTGCCTACATTGTTGAGATTTATAGAACTTACAACCTCTATCTTATCAACGGCAGCACCAATAATGTTAGCCGCAATCTCAACAAATCCATTAGATTTTCCGACAGGATAACCATCAATATGACAGCCACCTACAACTAGGAATTTCAAAAAATTTTTACTCACATGGACTAACTCATATTAAAAAATATCAGCCAAAAAACAAATAACATAAAAATACACAAGCAAGTTCGATTTACTATCGTCGCCAGAACTGACTCAACTTTCTAAAATTCTTTTGAAAAAGGGTAATGACACCCCCCAAATTATGAAACCGGAGCGTATGAATATCTTCGAGTGACTTAAGAAGAATCATCTTTAGCGAGCGATTACTAATACCGCCAGTGCGCATCCGTACCATTACTTCTGGAATATAAGTTGTCCGAATATTCCCAACGGCCAAAAATCGCAAAACAGTATCGTAGTCAGCCGCAATGCGGTAGCGTGTGTTAAATCCGCCCAGTCGCTCGTACACAGACCGACGAACGTAAAATGTGGGGTGAGGTGGCATCCAGCCATGTGACAGCGCAGCATTGTCATAAGGCCCAGACTTCCAATAGCGAATCACCTGGCTAATGTCTTCGTGCCGCACATAAACAAGGTCGCCGTACACTGCGTCAATGGTCGGGTCTTGAAAAGCAGCAGCTACTTTAGAAAGCACTTCGCTGTTTTCAAAAACATCATCGGCATGCAAAAAACCCACCACATCTCCGGTTGAATGCTTGATGCCCTTGTTGAGCGCATCGTAGATGCCCTGATCAGTTTCACTGATCAGTACTCCCAAACTTGAGCGGTAGGGCTCAAGCACAGCTAGAGTTCCATCAGTTGACGCGCCATCAATAACAATCGACTCAACCGCCGGATAGGTCTGTAAAAGCACAGAGTCAAGCGCCTGTGCAACCGTTTGACAGCGGTTATAGACCGCCGTTACTACAGAGATTTTAATCATTCGAATTTTTCACTGGGAAAGTGTCGATAAGGTTGAACGACAAGCCACATCAATCATTGCATCGGCAACTACGTCCCAGTCCTTTGGTATAGCGTTTAGCGCCGCCGACCAATCCGGCCACCAGCCTGCGGATAGGCGTGCATGCAAGGTTACTATCGCCATACGTAACGACTCGATTGAAAGCGGATCGAAGTAAATAGCCCCATCCGAGCAAAGCGCATGGGCGTACGGCAAGTCTGGGCAAATAATGGGCAACCCCATGAACATAGCCTCGACAAGTGGAAATCCATAACTCTCATCGGTCGAGAGAAAAAGTAATCCATCCGCTTCACCATAGGCTTGAATCATTTCCAGTGCGGACAGAAATCCCACACACTTAATCCATGAAACCTCAGGGGCCGGGTGACTATCAATGGATAACGTGATCTTCAAGGTCTCGATGGGCCAGGCCAAATTCAATTTGAGGCTAATACCTGCAAGCACTTTATGATTTTTATGCGGATATCCGGCTGCAGGATATATTAATTTCAATTTCTCCTTAAAATTACCACTCCGTCTTGGTGTGGCCGTAAGCAACCAAGATGGCACAGGTTGCGCAATGACATATATCTTGTTCGCAATAGCCGGATAACTTTCGGCAAGTGCCTCCTGCATGACGGAAGTCTGTACAATAAATTTGTCCGCATACTGCGAATTTAGGCGAAAGACCTGTCGCGAAATAAAAAACTTTAGACCATCCAAACTAAAATGGAAACCTTTATTTCCCAACAGATGAGAGGTTTGAACGAAAACAGTTTGAGGCGCATTACACCGCAAAGGTAAATCACCAAGGACAAGCAGCGGTGTATCACCATCAAAAATTCGCGCAGAGAAAAGGCATTCTAAAATTCTCGATAGCGCGTTTGGTAGACAACGCCGATAACGCTTGCTCAATCCGCTATCTGGAGCTTTTTGGTAAGTTGCCAACTCACCTCGATCTGGCAAGTGAATCTCAGAAATTTTTACGCTCGCATTGCGCTCTAGTGCGGGGAGAAGTGATTGCAACAACTGGGTTGCACCGGTTCCAGCTACATTGGTTAAGTGTAAGCGCAGGGCTAGACGATGCGTGCGTTGAATGGTCATGAGTGATCGGGATACCAAGGTGAACTAATTTTTGCTCTGAGATCGGCAGGTGATCGAATGACATCTAGCATATAGTTTGCGGCAACCGCTGGCTGCAAAGCCTGCGAGGCTTGAGGCACTGCAGCCCGCATAGACTTCAGCAGTGTCGGCTCCATTAATAAACGAGTGAGAACATCGCTTAGCGAAGTCGAATCACCTGTAATAAAGTTAAGTCCTACCCCGAGGGAGACTGCTACCACACCCGCACCCGTGCTGTCGCTACAAACAACCGGTACGCCTGCACACAGTGCTTCATTTACAACAACGCCCCACCCGTCATAGCGGCTCGGAAGTACAAGTAGGTCATATTTCGAAATAACGTCTTGAGCATGTCCGAACGGAATTATACCTCGATAATTAATGCTTGCGCCTTTCGGGGTAATTGCACTCAAATTACCTGGACCATAAATATCAAGATTAACTTTACATCCAAGCGCGTGAAGTCGCTGTACGGCTGCTTGTAACAAGTCCAAACCTTTTCTTCGGATCAAGCTACCAACAAAGATGATGCGAAAGTCAGAATTTTCCTCTAACTTAGAAGACTTATTCTGTTCAGCGGCCATGATATCAGATGGGATAAAATAGCCAAACGGAAATAGTTTGCACCGCGGAACGCCGGCTTTTTGATATTGGGTAACCGCCAGCGACGAAATAGCAAAGACGCCAGCTAGATGAGTCCGCAACAGCAATGCGTAGCATCGATACAGCCAAGGACGTAATGTGGCCTTAAACTTGCCAATAAATTGCGTAGTTTCACGTAGGTAGCCGTCTGACTTGGGCGAGTATGGCTCAGATATAAGATAAAACTCGATACCGAGCCAAGCTGCAAACAACATGCACAGGATGAGACGAGGCTGCTGGAACGGGCTGGCGAATATATGAACATCTAAGCGATGTTCGCGTAACTGCCGGTAGCAGTAAAACAGAAAACTTCGCTTTGGAATAAGTCGCCGCTCCACTGAACTCACTTGAGTGTCCGCCCAGCCCTGCGTTTTGCGCACTGTGTCTTCCATAGTTGTCACGTAGGCCACAACCGGTACGCCCGCAGCATTTGCAAGCGCCTGAAACGTGAACGCCTGATGATCGGTAAGAACCGGTTGCCAAGAAATGAATACGCGCCTACATATCATAGTATGTCACCAAAAATAAAGTTTGCTACGGTATATCCTGAGGACTCAGGCGAGCAAAGTGCCTGTACATTCAAAAATCCATATTTAGCGTACTCTTGCGCCATCGTGCGGTCCATGACGATGTTCTTAAGCAAGTCTATTAGAGCTTGCGGTTCATCTCGGGTTAAGTAAAGTGCACCATTAGTGCCGAGCACCTGGCAAACGTCGCTAATGTCTGTTGTCAGCACCAACAGGCCCGCCGCGGCGAACTCAATGACCTTCGATGGAAATGTAGTGTTCGCCAGTGGACCATTGTTCAATTTAAGTGCTAGCCCAACATCTGCAAGTCGCAGCACTTCGCGATATTGTATATCTGTGGTTCGACCATGCACGGTAATTTTTGGATAACCCGGCTCTGCCGCTAGTGCCGTCAAACCAGCAAGACTGGGACCACTACCGGTGACATCAAAACGCAGATGCACTAGCCAAGGCAGAGCATCGTGGCGTAGCTGCCGTATCGAATCAATCAGTAATTCAGCACCAGTATCTAAACACAAAGTGCCGCCCATTAAAACCGTAACACATTCAGACTGCCACCTATTAGACGCAGCCTCACCAACCGCCGTACCGTAGTAACTTAGCACGGGTCGTGCTGTAGTGAACTCAGTCAAGGCATTGCACGCGAGTAGTGCGCCTTCTTTACACAGACGGTCAAACAGTCTTGGCACCATACGCGTAAGAAATCGCGCATGCTTTTGACCGACTGAAGGCACCTCTCCATCTTCCAAATCGAGAACATTCCTATATCCTAAAATCGAAGAAACGAGCAACGATGGAATATAAGCCGCCATCCGGTTATAGAAGATGACTGCCTTGGGATTCTGTCGCCGCATTCTAAAAATGAATCCGATTGGCGCTAATAGTGAGAGCAACTCTGATAAAAACGGTATGCGGGAGAACGGAGCATAGTAAACTGGCACGCCACCTATGCGCCGCACAACACTCGGAAAGAACTCCTTTGAACCGCCGGCCCGGCCACGGCCCAAACTTATAATACATGGCCTCACACCAGCCAGTCGCAGGGCCTGGCATAGCATAAATATCTTTCTCGACGCTGCAGGACTATCGGTGGTGATACCACGTTGTTGGCGGGTTATATCGTCTAACGCGTTGCAAACTATCAGTACTCTAGGATTCATTTCTTTAACTGCCGCTTGATGCGCGCGGGAACGCCTGCTACCAAGCTATTTGGTGGTATGTTCTGTGTAACAACGGTACCCGCGGCGACAATACATCCCTCACCTATATTGACACCGCCAAGAATGATGCTTTTAGCTCCGATCCAGCAACCATTACCTACTGAAATTGGTTTTGCAGTACCACAGCCAGCGCGCCGTAAACTGTTACCGATATCGTGACTCCCTGGGATGAACTCCACCCCGGGTCCGATATCACAACGATCGCCAATCTGGATACCGACATCTACGTGAGTATGAACTATAACCCCGGGGCTTATCCATGTTTCTGTGCCGATATGTAGAGATCCTCGGCCGAAGATCCAGCCTCGTCCACAGAATTTAACGGCTCGACCAAGTTCTACTCCAGATAGCATGAGCAGGTAATTGCGTAGCGCAAACATCCGAGAAGGAGGTAGTAAAGAGAGAATTAAATTTAAGAAATGTCTAATCACGACGGCATCTGCCTTTATCTAAAATTCTGTTGGTGAGCATTCGGACGCACCAATGAAGACAATACGCCTAACATCATGATAAAGCGTGAGAATTCGTTAGCGCCGTATGAATCGCCTTTGATAGTGGCACCGATAAAGGTAATTATAAACAAACAAAAAAGTAGGCGACGAATGGAAATTATGGAATCAATTTCAAGATTTAGTTCCGTAAAAGAAAATTTACTACACGCCAAAAAAATGGCACGTATGTACATAGCTGAAACTGCAAAAACAAGCGAAAGTCCACCCTCTTGAAGTAGACGAATCCAACCAATATCTGAATAGCATGCATCTTCATAGTTGCATAATCTTCCAACTCCGAATAACCAAGATAAAAAATCTGATGGCAGAAAAAACATTCGACTGAGATCACTAACCGTATTTGAATCGGCAGCAGCATTTGGATCAAAGAATTGTACTGCTCCTTCCAGCAACCAGTCGGAAAAGATATTTAACGCGTCACCTAGTAAAGCCTGCATTATAAAATACATTGCCGGCAATACTAAAAAAATTAAAATTAAAAGTTGCTTCAAATAATAGCGATTAAAGAATATACTAACACCCAATACATAACACAGAATGACTGGCATTAACCCAATACGCGCATTTAATAGAACGACCAATATTCCGCAGAATGCCGTTCCAATAAAATAGATCTTCCACTTAATAGCTGAACTAAGACTACCAGCTACGAGCAGCAGGGCGGAGACAGTCCCCATTGCTACGGGCAGACCAAATAAATGGTGTCTAGATATTCCATAGCCGCGAAAAAGGAGTGCCTTCTGAAAAACAACTTGTTGGTAGGTCTCGTCGCTATACCAGAGTTCGATTAATAGTGCGCGTATGTCTGGCAATACGAGCATAGTATCGAAGCTGATGAATTCAAGCAACACGTATCCTGCAAGCACAATCGCCAGTGATCGAAACGTTCGAATGCGACATATGCTGTACAGCACTATTGCTAATAAGTAGCCTTCAACGAAGGGGCGCACAAACCTAATAAAGGGTGCGAAGCTCAGCTCTACCCGTAGATTCACCAACATAGCGAGCAAACCGCATCCAAAAGCGACCAAAATATCCGTCATAGGAATACGATGTCGGTTAGTCAGCGCGACTAATAGGCAGTATCCATAGAACACCAACTGCAACCAACCGCCAAAAGCATTCGCGGCACTAAGTCCAAAAAAGAGAACAAACGAGCCTAAGATATATTTGAACACATTTTCAGGTAGCCGCCAAACGAGTTTCACCTTTGATCTGGCAGACTGCTTAGTTAGTCCGAGAATGTCTATATTCATGGCACACGGTTGCAACGGGATTGCAACAACAGATCCATGCTGCGTAGGCCAAGCTGACTATCTTGTGAAAAGCTGCGCTTTGCATTACGCGAACGAGACAAGAAACGCGCGGCACGAAAACCCATCGCACAGAATAACAGAGCTTGCCATCCTGGATGCCCCAAGGGTGCTTCCCGTATTGCTTCCAGTGCATAGTGTAGTGATTCGATTCTACTTTTGCTAAGCGTCCTACGCGAATTGGTTGCAAACGACATCATTCGCCATCGGCTTCGGTAAGAGGATATTTCAACAGAATTATTAAACCGAGAACCCCATCGCTTGATGAACTCATCTAATCCCTCCAATCTCCCTTTAATAGCCACGCTTAACCTGAAGCCAGAGTGCTGAACGTAAACGCACTTTGGTTCCGGCAAGTTAGCAAAATTTCCCATTGATGTGCAGCGAAGCCAAAAATCAAAGTCTTCAAAGCTGGCCATGTTTTCATCGAAAAGGCCTGCGCGAAGTGCTACTTCGCGCCGCAACATCACCAAGCTTGTGCTCGTGGGACAATAACCTTTCAACATCTCCATTTGGGTCTTTTCTTTACCATCACCAACTATTTCCAAAAGTAGTCCCCAAGTATCATCGCGCTCGATGTATCCGCAATCAACGCCCACGATACCAGATATCATTAATGCCAATTGTGCAACAAGTTTTCCCTGTAGCCAATAATCATCATCATCCAAAAAAGCAATGAAAGGCGATTTTGCCGCTTTTATGCCAATATTGCGAGACGCTGATCCGCCAGACCTTCCCTTATTCTGGAGATAAATCACACGAGAGTCATCTAAATCTTTTACTATACTTTTAACCTGTGCTGAATGCAAGTCATCCCGATTGTCATCGATCACGATTACTTCATTAACGATCTGCCCTTGGCACAGCGCAGAATAGATTGCTGCTGGCAAAGACGTACAGCGCTTGAACGTGGGTATAACTACCGATATACTTTGATCATTGGCCAGAAATGTCTGCACTATTGGCTCCATATCGATTTAAATAATAACCTAAGTATATTCTGCGTTTACGAAAAAGTACCAAACCCAAACATAAAAACGCAACTCCTGTACTCTCAATTATTTCCTTAGTGAGAGATCTATGCAGAATCTGAGAAGAGTGACCTAAGGCCAATTCAATGAACGGATAAACAAATATAAAAATTAATGGGAAAAAAGTACTCGCACGAAAAATATAAATTTGCTTTTCTATCAACATAAGCATCAAGCTGTGAATAGCAATTATAAAACTAGCAGCACATGAAAAGAAAATTGCCATTGGGAGCAGGCTAGGACTAATCCACATTAATACAGCTAAGATGCAGACGTGCGAAATCGCACTAAATGATCCAATTTTTGGTAGGGCTGTTGTCGCACCCATTGCTGTCATGATCCCAACAACCACAGACGCAACAGATGTTAGAGCTGCAGCCGGCAAAAGAAAGTTGAGTTGCGCAGGAACACTCATCAACCATTGCGATCCGAACAGCAACCCTGTAATGGTGTCTCTGAATGAAACCAGTACTAGGCAGACGCCCACACTTGAAAATATAGCAAACTCAATTAATCCACTAATATTTTTAGAAAGTTCAGGCTTATCAATTTCAGTATGTGACAAGAATGGCACGCTAATGCGGGAGAGCAGCGCACCTATGGCTTGTGATGGCATCTGTGCAATTCTGGTTGCCATCGAATAACCACCTAAGAAGTCAATAGTTGCCAGCCGGCCTGCCACCACCATATCCGAGTTTTTAATTATATAATTAAAAAAGTAAAAGGATGACACTGCAGCGGAACCGTTGGCCGCAGATTTTGCATACTTTGGATGCATCGGTACAAGGTGAATATCAGCTGCTTTACGTAGTAAAATAGTCTGAACTACTGCGTTGGCCACCCCTTGATAAGCTAAACTTTCAGCACCGATACCCATACGAGCAAAAACTACTGCCACTCCTAGTCCGACTATATAAGAGCTAACTTCAATCAATGAAATCACTCGATATCGTTGACTCTTTTCCAAAACAATTAAATGAACTGATCCAAGTGCAGTAATAGGAAAAATTAAAGAAATAATTAAAAGTATGCGCGTAAGTTTCTCATTATTGTAAAATTCCGAGAGAAACGGTGATGCAACAATAATGAATGAAGTCAAAAATGCACATATCAATAACTGTACCGTATATATGCCGCCATAAAATTCAAGGGACGAATCGCTAGAGCGTATCGCAGCTGGTCCTGTTCCCAAATCACGAAGCAAGCCTGCAAGACTTGATACAACCATTGCAATAGCAACAACTCCATAATCGGCCGGGGTAAGAATTCGAGCAATAATCGAGACGCCAAGCAATTGTGAACCTACTCTACCAACATGACCGGTCAACAGCCAACCGGCATTAGATATTGCACGTTTCATTTATTGTCCATAAAAAACTCTCCGCAACCTATCATGTAGAATACTGCTTGGGCTCGACTGTTTTTTTATACTGCCGACACATTCTCCAACACACTGGAAATTTCGTATATAAAAGTCGATAAAGTATGACATCCGCATTGGTCTCTAAAAATAATATTTTTATATTGTAAGCAATGAGCCTCTAGTATCTTCTTATGATTACTGGACAGAAGATAGTGAGTGAGTTCATATATTTATTATTAATAGTAATACGGCAGGATAGGAAAAATTCAAATTATTCCACACTCACATTAACGCTATATCCATTGGCCTTCAGCAGCGCATGTTGCTTGGCCTTGGCCAGATCGTTGGTCACCATCTCTTTGCACATCTCATGCGCCGTGATCTCCGGCACCCAACCCAGCTTTTTCTTGGCCTTGGCCGGGTCACCCAGCAGGGTTTCGACCTCGGTGGGGCGGAAGTAGCGCGGGTCGATTTTTACAATCGCACGCTCGCCAAAGTAGCCCACCTCGTCCACGCCCTCACCCTTCCAGGTGATGGGCATGCCCAACTCAGCCGCCGTCCATTCGATGAACTGGCGCACGGTGTATTGCTTGCCGGTGGCAATCACAAAGTCTTCCGCGCTGTCCTGCTGCAGCATCAGCCACTGCATGCGCACATAGTCCTTGGCGTGACCCCAGTCGCGCAGGGCGTCGATATTGCCCATGTACAGGCAATCTTCCAGATTCTGGCTGATATTGGCCAGGCCGCGCGTGATCTTGCGCGTGACAAAGGTCTCGCCGCGTCGCGGGCTTTCGTGGTTAAACAGAATGCCGTTGCAGGCGTACAGGCCATAGGCTTCGCGGTAGTTGACCGTGATCCAGTAGGCGTACATCTTGGCCACCGCATAGGGGCTGCGCGGGTAGAAGGGCGTGGTTTCCGTTTGTGGAATTTCCTGCACCAGGCCGTACAGCTCGCTGGTACTTGCCTGATAGAAGCGGGTCTTCTTCTCCAGCCCCAGGATGCGGATGGCTTCCAGCAGGCGCAGCGTGCCCAGGCCGTCTACATCGGCGGTGTATTCGGGCGATTCAAATGACACGGCCACATGGCTTTGCGCGCCCAGGTTGTAGATCTCATCGGGCTGTGTTTCCTGCACGATGCGCACCAGGTTGCTGGTGTCGCTCAGGTCGCCGTAATGCAGCTTGAAGCGGGCATTCTCTATGTGCTGGTCTTGGTAGATGTGGTCTACGCGCTCGGTGTTAAAGGAGCTGGCGCGGCGCTTGATGCCGTGCACGGTGTAGCCTTTTTCCAGCAGGAATTCGGCCAAGTAGCTGCCGTCCTGACCGGTAATGCCGGTGATCAGGGCGACCTTGGGTTGGGTTGTTGTAGTAGTCATGTGTGGTTCTTCACAAAATCTGCACAGGCCTGATGCAGGCCATCTATGTCGAGGCGTGCACTATGGGTGACAGCGTGGCAGCTTTAAAGCACCAACAGAATTGGGTTAGTCGTGCATAAACTACGCTGTAAATAAAGGCACAAACAGCAAGTCCAAAAACAAGTTCGAGACTATTTGTGCTGCATTTTGAGGCCATTGCTACGGGCAAAACGCAAGCAAACCACATGGCAACACCGGTGACAGAGTTACGAACCAGATTGCTGGCTTGGGGCATAAGATGCCTAACGAAACGCTTTTTGACCAGACTATGCAGATGCAGCCGATCCGGGTCGCCTGGACTGAGGCCCCGTCTGCGGCGGCGCAGAATGCTAAAGACTACTTCCAGAATTGGATAGCCGCATAAGAGCATGGGTGCCCAGGCCGAGATGGTCGGATGGCGTTGGAGTAAGAGCACAGCAATCCATGCAACTGCAAAGCCCACAAAATACGCGCCCCCGTCACCCAAGAATATTTTACCAAAGGGCCAGTTGACCCCTAAAAAACCAAGCACTGCAGCTGCAAGCAAAACGCAAG
>Ga0364881_10797_pt1 | contig 12612 bp, 9 predicted proteins | sample ExccelJu500001D4_5_FD_206923 | JGI IMG/M metagenome (GOLD analysis project Ga0364881, IMG submission 206923) | Enriched cells from Trout Bog Lake Hypolimnion, Wisconsin, USA - BchlTB.July30.5000.01.D4 | ecosystem: Environmental > Aquatic > Freshwater > Lake > Hypolimnion/Profundal zone | place...
ATCAACACGGAGTTAGAATATGATTTTGCTCCGTTGCCGTCAGTTACTTCCACGACCACCCAGTGCTGTTTGTCGTTCACCAATTCAAAAGATTGAGAGAACATTTTGGTTCCGGCTGCAGGCAGAAAGCGGCGGAGAACATCATTGTTCGAAGGGTCGAGCAATTTGACGTCCTTGATCCCTGCCTCGCTATAGGCGTCAATCTGTGCCTTTATCCGCTGGGCGCCGCGGGTAAACTGCCAGTTATCTGACATCTGGCCGTTATGCATCCGTAGGACCACCGGCACATAACCGCCATAAGTGACAAACGCGGTAACGGTTGAGGCTTCAGAAAATGATGATGAAGCACGGGCGTTCAGAATTTTGAAAACACTGGCCAGGTTCTGTTCCGCGGTACCGGTACCGATTCCGGACAGCGCGGTATGTCTGGCAAGGGCGATCTGCGCCGGAGTTTTAATCCGGGTGTAAGGCATGGGCATCAGGCGGCGCAGATCACGCAGGGACAACAGCATTTCACGGGTGTTGTCCGCGATTAATTTGTCGCCGTCATAGGCATACGGAAAAATATTGTAAAACCACCACATATTTTCTATAAAAGCTCCGGCAGCGCCCAATTTTTTGTAATCAATTACGGCAGACGGAGAATAACCGCATATCTCACTATATTCGCCAAAATGATTGACGACTTTTTTGGTGTCATCCCATCTTTGATAAGTATAATTTTTCTTATTGAAAGATCCGGCCGGCCAAACGACTTTTTCGCCCCAGAACGCCCATCTGATTCCGGAACCGTCAGTGAATTCCACGCCGGGACAGGCATAAAAAGTTTTATCTGAATATTTTTCGCAGTCAGCTTTTAATGCGTCAAATTTTTGCGGTGTCAGCAATTCCAGCGGGTCGGTGAACACGATATAGGCCAGTCCGGCGGCTTTGGCCGCCTTGACGTAGTCAGCCACGGAACCGGCCCCGTCAGTATACAAGGTATGCGCTCCGAGGATTCCAGTGGCTGGCTTTTTCCACCACCCGGTGTCCAGCCTGCGGAAGTCTTTACTGTCCAAACTGCATGATTCCGGGAATTGCACCGGTTTGCATTCCGGCATTTGTGCGGTACCGAACGCCGAATTGTTGATATTACTGTCCCCCAGCCATTTAGCCAGACTGGCAATCAATTGCAGGCCATCACTCTTTTTGCCTGATTTAGGATCGCCGGCGCTTTCGACAATATGTGACCAGAACTCATTGCCGTAATTCTGCCCGGTAAAAACCAGATCCAGCGGCAGGCAGGCTACCCGTCCCTTACCTAAATTCCGCACCGCAACGATTGGCGGAGATTCTTTATAAGTGCCGATTTTGTCAGGTGTCGCGATAAGAACATTGGTTGTCGGATTGGTCAGAAAACTCTTCGCTGACTTCTCCCCGCTGACGATGGCTTCCCATTCCGCACCGTATTTCATTGCCGGAGTTCCGGCTGCCGGGTAATAGCTGTTCAGCGGCAGCCACAGACCGCTGACGTTCGCTGCCGCCGGATGCTTTTTTATATTTGCGGTGAAGAAAAATTCTTTAAAGTACGCCGGTTTCAGCTCGTTTTGAGTCTGGTTCTCAAGGTCAAAAATTCCTTCATGAAGAATCTCAACATTAAATGGCTTCAATATCACGTTCCAATACTTTTCATCCTGGTCATTGGCATATCGAACCGCCTGCGGCAACAGCAGCAGACTGCCGCCCTGTTCAACATATTGCTTTAAAGTTTGTCCCAGCGCTTCCGCCTGTTTCTCGATTACAGGGGTTAACAGATGCACTCCTTCGCAATGGCCGCACAGCAAGATTACATTGTATTTTTTCAAATTTGCAACGGAGGAAAGCCCCTTATAGTCAATCAATACCGATTTGACGCCATGCTCCATAAGGAACGCCGCTGACTTGCTGTCTTTAACATATTCGACGTTGTATTTGTCACCGTCATTTTTAGTAATACCCATCAGCACCGGCTTATCTGCGCTATTAACGGCATTGCATAACAGCATAATCGCAAAGATTACACCCGGTAAAAATTTCCATAATTTTGACATTGAACCTCATCCTTTCTTATTTTTTTGCGATATCGCCTTATAAACAAAGAAGATAATTACCAGTACCTTCCCCAGTAATTATCGGTAGCTACTTTGTAATAAATGACTGACCTTTTTCCATCCTCCACATGTCCGTCGCAATAAAGTACGTTTATTGTCGTATTATGACGGAAATCCAAGTATTGAGGGCTGTAACTATAAACACTATAGGAATTTCCTGAATAATTAGCATTATCCCAACTGTCCATCAGCAAGCTGTTCTGACTCATAGACCATCCTGCTTTCAGGGCTATTTGAGTTCTTCGTAAGTACTTATATGCAAGAGGAGAATTATTGGTTATAATACTATTTATTCCATAACTGATTCCTTGAGGAGTCGTAAAACCAATTTGCGGGTCCCGCTTATCATCAGGACACCAGAAGATATGTTTTCTGCCTTCCCTTGCTCCGCCATTAGCCACAGTACCCCGGGCCTGAGCGTAAGTACACGAGGTGTATTTGTTGTCACATAATATCTTATACCATTCACTGGTGTTAGCGACAGTATAATATGCAGGAACCCAATCCTGGTTATCCCCGGCATACGATTCAAATACAGCGCCGAGCTGCTTTAAATTATTAGTACAATGAGTTTTACTTGCAGCCATTTTGGCTTTGTTCAACGCCGGCAGCAGCATTGCTGCAAGAATTGCGATGATGGCCACGACCACGAGCAATTCGATGAGTGTGAAAAAACGATTTTTCATTTCTTTAATTTCCCTTGTTAGATTAGTATTTCTATTATTTGTTTATTTATAATCTCAATGTCATTTTTTCGGTCAGACAAGAATTTTCTCCCGGACTTATTCTCGCCTTGGGTGGTTTCACGATGAATTATTGTAGTTGGCAAAGTAACAATCTGAATCGGAAGGCCGGGATTATTCATGCGCTGAACGAGGAGCTTGAAGGCCTCTTCCGCCAATGTTTTCTTTGGTAATGCAACCGTCGATATCGGATTCGTGCGATTGGAAAAAAATAAACGTGATTCCACGTCGTCGGCAAATCCGAATAGTTCCACTTCATCCGGCATGGAAACTTTCATGCACGTCAATTCCTCAAAAGCGCCTATAGCGCCAAGATCATTTAAACACATTATTGCAGTCGGGCGCTTTTTACATTTCATCAGTTTTTTCACGCAAGCCGCGCCCAGTTTTTGGTTAAAGAAATATGGTTTTGACTCGAGGCGGTCCAAATCTTTCAATACACCAATCGGCGTAACTGCTTTCACCCCGCCTTCTTTCAATGCGGCTGTAAATCCTTCAATCCGGCCCCATTCGTTATGGCTGTAATCATGCACAAAACCGATTTCAGTGTGCCCCTTTTCAATAAAATATCGCCCGACGTCATAGCCGCCTTGAAACTCGTCAACATAAACCGTATCAACCGGCATCTTCTCCAACTGTGATGGGATTTGCAGTCCCGCAAAAACGGTTGGAATGTTCTGCTTTAATGCGTATTGCACACTGTCAGCGCGAGTATCGTAATTGGCTCCGTTGATAATCAATCCGCCAATGACATTTCTGTAGAAACTTAATTTTGCTTTTAAATCAATGGGATTAATGTAACTGATACATAATGGCTCATATTGCCGTTTTTCGTCGTTGCTCATAAGAATCGTGTTCACAAGACAATGCTCAATCAGTTTCCCTGAGTGACTTTCAATTGTTGCTCCGGCGGCGATACCGATTATGGTGAGATTCTTAACATCAATCGGAGGATGTATTTCTTCCTGGACGCTGCCATTGTCAACATAAACTCCGCTTCCTTGAATTTTGCGCACATGACCTTCTCTTTCAAGGATATCAAATGCTTTCTGCAACGTCGGAAGACTACAGTTCAGTTGTTTGCCTAAAGTGCGATAATCGGGCAATAAATCACCTGGAAGATAGCATTCAGATTTGATTTTCTTACGGAAATCATTTGAAATTGATATATATTTGGGTGTATTGCTGCTCATGTTTTTTCTATCTGGCTATAATAACTAGTATTTAACAATCATTTAACACTTTAATACTATTATAGGACTTTCACATCCAGTTGTCAATACCCTCTTTGAAAAATAATCTGAAATTCGATAACTATCATTGCACTCGACAGCATAAGCGTCCAGCCAGCCACATCTGTTGTTTTGTTTTCCGCCGAGTAAATTATTCTTCAACAATAAATAGGAGGATATTTTATGGTCAAACGCGGAATTGAACTGAGCCGCGCTGGCGCGGCTCCGTTCAATTAAGCTTGATTCCGTGAGAGAATTTTGTTGGTTTTCTCACTTTCGTTTTTTGACTGCTTTTCCAGTCTTTGACTACCGATTTTTGATTAGTTTTGGCTGCTGTTCCAGCCAGTCATGCCTTCTGCATGATTTTATTCTGGCAAATGGCTATTTCTAGTCAAAAATCACGATTTTTAGACACAATCCACCTGTAGCTTTATTTTTCGCCTCCTGTTTTTTGTTGATTTTCAACATCTTGCATATAACTCTCGTATTACGTTAAAATATGGGCAATGTCGCCCGAACTTCAGAATTTTACTGTTGGCATGACTCACGATTTTGCATCCGACACAAATCAGATCCTGCATGACTGAACGCAAACGGCGTCTTGTCACGTCAAAGCTGCGCGGCAGCAGCTCTTTCATTTTCAGCGCTCTCTGTCCCAATATGCGCAAGCAGTTATAGGCTAACGTACCCAGGCTCAGAAATAATGCGTTTGTTTTAAACTTTCCACTCGGCAATTTCTCTATGTCCATGTCCGTTTTTAGTTCGCTGTGGAATTGTTCACTGGTCGCATGGTTGTGGTAAAGATTAATGCAGGTGGCTTCATCTTCCGTAAGATTAGTCCACCATGTTGAAACTTCAAGCTCAGGAATGAGAAATCTATCTCCGGTTTTAGCATCGGTAAATCGTTCGATGACTTCAAACGCGATAAACATCGGAACATCTTCCATGCCGGCCGGCTTTTTATGAGAGACAAAGCCGCGAAAAACATTTTTACCGGGACGCGGTTTTTCACAAGTGCCAACTCTACGCGCAACAGCCAGCCATTGCTCCAGTTTCTCGCTGCGAAGATTGCGTTTGACCAGAAACTTGCTGTCAATATCAACAAGGGTATCGACAAATTCAACGTCGTCGTGTCCTGAATCCACACGGTACAAGATATTTTTCACTCCGATTCTTTTCGCCAGATCATTGCACCTGCGGACAAAAGCAGAGGCGTCTTTAGCGCTATGCTGGCTACCGTTGCGCAACTCGTTGGCCAGCATGTAACCATGCGTGCCGAGGTGAGCAAAGATTGGAGCATAACCATCTACTTCCTTATAGGTCCAGCTCACTCCTTCTTTTTTTGAATTGGAATTGTCCAGAACTGATACGTCAATATCAATCACATTATAAGTTGAATAGGCTGTCGTCTCAACACCGAAATCATCAACCTTGGAAAGCAGCTCCACATTGGCGTCATCAATGAGTTTAAGTGAGTTATCGTCAGCGGCGATGCCGTCAAGGCGCTGGCGCAGAATTTCCTCTGAGGGAACAAATGACAGCTTCAGGCAGTCACGAAACAACCTGTCCTCCCGAAAAAGTTTAATGTCGGCAAAATCAGTACGCCCGAGCGAAAGCAAACCGATGATGCTGCGCAGGATGCCGCTATGACTGTTGATGCCTTTTTTTACCTTGCCAAATGTCATTTTGTCAAACTTCATTAAACTTTTTACATTGCTGAGCAATGCCCCGATTAAAGAAATCCCGCCATGTGAATTGATTTCTTCATTACCCTGCTGTATTTTGTACATAATCACCTGTTAGGTTAGTAGTTTATTAACGCTTTGCAAGAGTCATAATATACTGCTAATCAACAGGTTTAACCAGTTTTTAATTAACTTTTTACGCTAATTCTTTCACGGTTTCAAGTTAAGGATAACCATTCGATAATTTATTGCAATGATTATTTGTCATATCCTTAGAAACAGTTTATATTTTGCCAACATATATAATGAGAAGAGGTAAATCATGAAAAGAGCTTTATTGGTAATTGACCCTCAGAATGAATATTTCACCGGGAAGCTGCCGGTTACTCATCCCGCCGGCAGCTTTCAAAACATTCTGAAAGCCATTGATGCGGCGGCAGACTCAATTCAAACAATCTGCATCCAGCACACCGTTTCAGAGCCTGGCGCTAAACTTTTCGTCAAAAACAGCCCGGCGTGGGAACTTCATCCGGAAATCACCCGCCGCAAGTTCAATCTGCTGCTGGAGAAAAACTATCCCGGCAGTTTTACCGGCACAATTCTGGAAAAATATCTGCTGGAGCATGACATTGATACCATCGCCATCTGCGGCTATCTGACCCAAATGTGTTGCGACACGACAGCCCGGCAGGCGTTTCATCTCGGGTTCAAAGTGGAATTTCTCGCTGACGCCACCGGCACTTTGGATTTTACCAATTCAGCCGGACATGTCACTGCCGAGGAATTGCACCGGGCGATTCTGGTAACCCAGGCCATGCGCTTCAGCAAGGTATTGAGCACCGAAACCTGGATTAATTCGCTGCCCCGGTAACTTTTACTTTTTTATTTCTCGAATATGGCTATATTATACTCGAAATAAACTCGTACTGGAGCGTTAAATGGAATTTATATTTTCAACCGCATTGCTGCTTTTTCTGGTAATGGACCCGCTGGGCAACCTGCCGTTTTTCATCAGTTCGCTGAAAAATGTGCCTCCGGAGCGTTATCTGAAGATTATTTTCCGGGAATCTGTCATCGCGCTGGTTATACTGACGGTATTTATGCTGGTCGGGAAAGATATTCTCCGCATATTGCAGATTTCTCAGGCGTCACTGGGCATTGCCGGGGGAATTGTTCTTTTTATGATCGCGCTGCAAATGATTTTCTGTCTGCCTATTTTCAGTCCGGCAAGCAACCATGAAGACAAAAAACTGGAAGAGCCGTTTATCGTGCCGCTGGCAGTGCCGATGATTGCCGGGCCGTCCACCGCCGCAATTATAATCCTGGTCAGAGGCAGAGCAGATGCTTCGCTGGTAGATTGTTTTATCGCGCTGTGTATCGCGTGGAGCGTGTCAACCATTATATTGATGTTCTCCAAGATAATTTCCCGTGTCCTGGGGCACAAAATACTTGACGCGTCGGAATCGCTGATGGGGCTGCTGCTTACCGCGCTGGCCATTGAAATGCTGGTCAAAGGCATTAAGAGCGCATTTTGTCCGGGAATGAATTAAGGAGCTGTAAAGAAATAAACTCTACAGCTCCTGAGCGCAAGAACTTATTTTTTCTCTTCGGCAACCGCAGTTGGCGCTGTGATTATTTTTTGCAGAACCACTTTCTGTTTCTCATTGAACATTTCGGGGATGTTCAGGTTAGTTTCCAGGAAACTTTCCCATTCCTCCGGGGAATTGGTGTAAATTCTCGTCTTGTCGTTGCCGTCATAAGCCACGCTCTTCAAAGCCTTGACCTTTTCATTGTCGGCCTTATTGAACCACTCAAGATTGAGCGGAATAAGAGTCATGGTATCGCCGTTAAGCTCAACTTTCACCAGGACATGCATCGGCAGCACGGTAATATTCCAATATTCATTGTTCTGCGACGATTTGCCGGATACATCCGCAAACAACTGGTCTTTAAGCTTGAAAAAGGCGATGCTCAAATCAGACCGTTTGTCATTTTTATCGTAAGTAATCAGCGTATTATCCGTAATTTTCCAGGGCGTTATGTCATGTTTTGAAACATCTTCCCCAATAGAAACATTAAGTTTCCAGTAACCGCTGACTTCTTTCAAATCCAGGATTTTACTTTTTGTGCAGAACGGATTGATCGAATAGATAGTACATCCGGCGGCAATCCCAAGCAGCAACAGCGGAACAATTCTCAATAAATTACGCATTTGCATATCTCCTAGTTAAAATCGCTCAGTGCAACGGCTTCTATAAATAATATCTCCGGTTTTATAAAATTCAACTATGTATCACAAGCCATGAGAACATATTGGATCATGCACAGCCAATCAGGATTTTCGAAACATCGTCGGGAGAGAGCTGCTCTTGCTCACCGAGCATGGTTCCCCGCTCTTTCAGCCTGCGACTGATTTTGCCGGCAGCCTCATTCGCATCGATCTTATAGTCCGAAAGATGCGTCTTCATCCCCAGCGAGTTGAAGAACTCCTCGGTCGCATTGATCGCCGCGTCCATTGCCTTGCCCTCGGTTTCCTTTTTGAATTCAATGCCGAAAATTCTTTTACCATACTGTAACAGCTTTTCTTTTTTCGCTTCCCTGCAATGAGTGAGCAGCCGGGGGAGAACAACGGCTAAAGACTGCGCATGGTCGATGCCATAGAAAGCGGTCAGCTCGTGTCCGATCATGTGGGTCGCCCAGTCTTGCGGGACGCCGCATCCGATGAGGCCGTTCAGCGCGTTGGTGGCGGTCCACATCACATTGGCCCTGGCCTCGTAGTCCAGTGGATTTTTAAGAATTTTCGGGGCTTCCTCGATCAGCGTCAGCAGAATTGCCTCGGCCTGCCGGTCCTGGAGCGGAGCATTCAGATAGAAAGTCATATACTGTTCGAATACATGAACATAGGCGTCGATGATGCCGTTCACCGTCTGCCGCTCAGGCAGGGTGAAGGTGGTCTCGGGGTCGAGGATGGAGAACCGCGGATAGACGAGAGGACTGCTGAAATACAATTTCTCGCCGGTGGACGACCTTGATATAACCGAGTTGGCATTCATCTCGGAGCCGGTAGCCGGGAGAGTGAGCACCGCGCCGAGCGGTACGGCGGCCTTGACTTCCGCGCTTTTCGCCAGGATGTCCCATGTATCAACTCCATCGTAAAGGGCCGCCGCCGCTATAAACTTGGCGGCATCAAGCACCGAGCCACCGCCGACAGCCAGCAGGAAGCCGATCTTCTCCCGCCTGACCATCTCGACAGCTTTCAGGCAGGTTTCGTACAATGGGTTCGGTTCGATGCCTGAAAATTCCAGCACAGACCTTTTTCCCAAGGCGGTAACGACCTGATCATAGACGCCATTTTTCTTGATAGAGCCGCCGCCATATAACATTAGAACGGGAGTATCCAACGGAACGAGCTTGTCAAGTTCTGCAATAGTACCTTTGCCAAAAACGATCTTGACCGGGTTGTGGTATTCGAAGTTGAGCATGGTGTAATTCTCCTTCTTTTGCATTAATAATGTAAGATACTCTTAAGTAAGTGATTTTGAAAGTCCGGCAATATATGAAATTTACCGATTTTATCTCTCAGTTGCTGGCGTTCCTGAAAAGAGGTTATAGATTATTCTCAGACTAATCTTCTATAACTGTTTTCCGGCATTTGGAATTAAGCGCAATATATTGATTACTGGCAAGGGAAATCATGAGAAAGAGAATTATTCAGTCCCACAATGTGCTGCTGTTGATATTGATATTGGCATTCAGTATTTTTTTAATCACCATGATCTCGCTGCTGATTATTTATAATAACACGATTAATACTTATAAAGCTGTTCTGACTGATATGGTTGAGTCCGATAAGACGGTAATTGTAACGCTGGCGGAAAAAGGTTTAAGTGAAGACGCGGTTGCCCAAATTATGAAAAAGTCTCATGCCAGACTGCAAAGCATAGGCAAGACAGGGGAATTTGTAATCGCGGATCTGAATGGCAAGGTGGTCACATTTCTATTAAATGACAATATCTATCCTACTCCGACATATGAACAGATTATGACCGAAAAAGCTGCCACTCCGTTGAAAATGGCGTTTACGGGTAAATCCGGATTTGTCAGAGGCAAGGACTATCGAAATGTCGAAGTATTGGCCGGATATGCATTTGTTAAAGGATTTGATTGGGGGATTGTTGCCAAGATTGATGTGTCCGAAGTCAACCGCCCGTTTCGTGACGCCGCTTATATTGCCGCGGGGCTGGCGATGTTTTGCATGATTTCCGGTTCAATACTGTTTATTCTGATAACGAATCCGATGATTGGACGTATAATAAGAAGCGAGAATAAATTCCGTTCCTTGTTTGATTCTTCCACTGATGAAATAATGATTGCGGATTTTGCGGGGCATTGTCTGGAAGTAAATGAACCCGCATGTCTGAAGCTGCAATATAGCCGCGATGAATTGATTTCAATGTCTCTCCGTGATATTAATTCTCCGGAATTTCGCGGCAGATGTGATGAGATAATCAAGAAACTGCCGGAAATCGGCTTCATGAGTTATGAAACCGAGCACATGACTAAGACCGGCCAGATTATCCCTGTTGAAGTTAGGGCTAAAGTAGTTGATTATAATAAATCCAAAGCAATTTTAAAAATTGCCCGCGACATTACCGAACGCAAGCGGACGGAAGCGGCGCTGCGGGAGAGTAACGCGATGCTGGAGGTGGCTTTGGCCAGCATGACTGACGCCGTATTCATTTCCGATGCCGAAGGACGGTTCATCAATTTAAATGAGGCATTCGTAACATTTTACAGATTTAAAAACAAAGCGGATTGTGCCAGAACCCTGGCCGAGTATCCTGTTTTTCTGGAAGTATACTTGCCCAACGGAGAACCCGCGCCTTTGGATCAATGGGCTGTTCCAAGAGCTCTCCGGGGCGAGATATGCACCAATGCCGAATATACGCTGAGACGCAAAGATACAGGCGAAACCTGGGTAGGAAGCTACAGTTTCTCGCCCATTCGCAATAAGGATAACGCAATTGTCGGGGCGGTAGTTACAGCGCGCGATATTACCGATCGCAAGCGGACAGAGCTGAAAATTCTTAGACTTAACGAGGAACTTGAACAGCGGGTGCGGGACCGGACGGTGCAGCTTGAAGCAGCCAATAAGGAACTGGAAGCTTTTGCCTATTCCGTCTCGCATGACCTGAGGGCGCCGCTGCGGGGGATAGACGGGTGGAGCCTGGCGTTACTTGAAGATTATCAGTCGCAGTTGGACGAGCGGGCGTGTCAGTACATCGAGCGTGTCCGTTCCGAGACTCAACGGATGGGGCAATTGATTGACGACTTACTGCAACTCTCTCGTGTGACAAGATCACAAATACAGAAGGCAAAGGTAAACCTTTCAGCGCTTGCGCAAACCATTGTGAAACATTTACAGGAAACACAGCCTGCACGTCAGTTTGATATTTCCATCGCACCTGGTTTGACTGCCATGGGAGATGACAGGCTGCTGGAGATTGCGCTTATCAACCTGTTTAATAACGCTTTCAAGTTTACCGGGAAACTGCCGCTGGCGCGGATTGAATTCGGTAAAACTATTGTTGACGGCAGGCAAGTTTTCTTTATTCGCGATAACGGCGCCGGTTTCGATATGGCATATTCGACGAAATTGTTTGGCGCATTTCAAAGAATGCACAAGCAAACCGAGTTTCCCGGTACCGGCGTCGGTTTGGCAACCGTGCAGCGGATTATTCACCGTCATGCAGGCCGGATCTGGGCGGAAGCAAAAGTGGATCAGGGAGCAACGTTTTATTTTACCATAAATGAGGCATCATGAACTCTAACGCAATCCTTCTGGTTGAAGACAGCCGCAGTGACGTCGAATTGACGGTCAGGGCGCTCGAAAAGGGACGCGTAACCAATGAACTTGTAGTTGCCGAGGATGGCCGGGAGGCCTTGGATTATTTGTTTGGAACTGGTAAATATGCCGGACGGGATGTGGCGCAAATGCCTGCGTTTATTCTGCTTGATCTCAAGATGCCGGTCATGGACGGGTTTGATGTGTTGAAACACATTCGCGCGGATGAGCGGACCCGGCTAGTGCCGGTGGTGATACTTACATCTTCGCAGGAAGAGCAGGATTTGGCGATGAGTTATGAGCTTGGCGTCAATAGTTATATTCGCAAGCCGGTTGACTTTGTTCGATTTGTTGATGCGGTCAAAAATCTCGGACTATACTGGCTTGTTCTCAACGAAACGCCGTCAAAGAGTTGATTGTTTTTCTTCCGGTTCCTCGTCCGGGAGTGAATCAGCCAGAAGCGAGTGCGGTAATGATTTTTTTGCTTTGACTTTCAATTCGGTCAGGCGGTGGGCCTGGCCGATGAGGTTGCCGCGACCGTCTTTCAACAATTTCATGGCTTCGGTATAACTGTCATTAGTCTTTTCGATATGCTTGCCGACGTCCTGAAGCACTTCAACGAAAGTTACGAATTTGTCGTACAATTTCGCGCCCTGTTCGGCGATCTCCATGGAATTTTTATTCTGATAATCCCTTTTCCACAGATCGACAATCAATTTTAATGCCGCAATCAGATTGGTCGGACTGATCAGCAGGATACGTTTTGAATAAGCATAGTTCCATAGTTCCGGATCTTTCTGCATGGCAAAGAGATAGGCTGGTTCAATCGGAACAAACAGCATTGTAAAATCCAGACTTGCCACATAATCCTGATAGTTTTTGCCGCTGAGGTCGTCAATATGCTTTTTCATGGATTTGATATGTTCATCCAGGAATGCATCCTGTAATTCTTTAGTTTCGGCAGAAGCAAAACGTTCA
>Ga0364881_10798_pt1 | contig 12586 bp, 11 predicted proteins | sample ExccelJu500001D4_5_FD_206923 | JGI IMG/M metagenome (GOLD analysis project Ga0364881, IMG submission 206923) | Enriched cells from Trout Bog Lake Hypolimnion, Wisconsin, USA - BchlTB.July30.5000.01.D4 | ecosystem: Environmental > Aquatic > Freshwater > Lake > Hypolimnion/Profundal zone | place...
TTCGTTGAGGACGTAGAACAGACGTGGAGGGGGTTTCCCATGCGAACGCGAAATCTCTTTTCGACTTGCTTAGCAATCAACGTCTCCCAGATTGAGCGGACTAGATTGGAGGCCACGATTGCCGCTCCGGCAGCGGGAGCAGCAAACGCCGTTGTTTTGACCACTCGCCGCCTGTGAGGAGACTGCCATGAAAACAGACAGAACTATTCTCTTGCAACGCACCTGCATGTTCATTACCAAGGGATCGACCCGAGGTTGCGGCAGGCGCTACGTGCTGATTGGCAATACACCCCAAGGCGAATGGATGAGGGTTGAGACGAATCCGGGCAGTGAGTCCAATGGGACTTGCGACATCTACAAGCAAAGCGCTATATTTTTTCGGGTGGGAGTCCGTGAGGTGGGCGTGATGACCCCCGTGGCCGACTGGTGGGAGACTTCGGCTAGTTCAGGCGAAGACCTCGAAGCAGAGTTTGAACGCCAGAAATCCTTTGCCTCCAATCAGGAGCAAGACCATGACCAGTAAGCACAGCAAAAAGACATTGGCGCTTCTGGCGCAGTATCCGAACTTTGACGACTGGATCATCAACAACCTATCGGCAGAGCAGCTTCAAGCTGTGATGGAAGCCCCTTTTGGGACGGCATCTTTTGGTGACGGGCATCCACTCAACAGCCGTAAATTGGGTGTGCAGCTTTGGCGGGCCTACTGGGATCAGGTGGTGTTTGAACTGGAATGTGTGTGGGGGGAGGACGAAAACCACGCCATCCCACCCAGTGGCTGCGACCGACACGCCTATTTCCACGAATCAGTCTGCATGGCTGTTGGAAACTATGCAAACGAACAGTCAGAGCTGATGGAGGGGGTTGTGGCGCGACAACGACGAGAAATTGAGGTGGCGGCAAGTCCAGCCCAGTCATCCGTGAGCGCCCCCGGGAATTTTGACCGAGGCAAAAGGCTCTAAGCCGAGTCCTCCAATGCTGATTCAGCCACCATAAGGCCGTGCATAGCACGGCCTTATTTCATGGACGGCGCGAATTGCAAAACGGCTAAAAGTGCCTGCGCAGGACAGGGCGGGCCGTACACCTAAACCTCGATGGTTTACAGATTTTTCTCCGCAAGAGTCGTTTCAGGTGCTTGTAGACGGGTAGGCACTTGACATCCACAAGGCGATTTGAGAGGCATAGAGGGGAAGGTATGCAGCTAGCTATGTTCATCACCCGTTTACAACGGGCTCAGAACGCTAGGTCTGCCGACCACAGGAGACCCAAGCCATGACCAGACCCCTTAACCCCAGCAGCAAGCTGCGCAACCGATTCGACCTCTATCTAGATGAAGGCGAGGCCGATCAAATCCGGACCAATGCCCACGCCGCCCGCCTGCCGATGTCCACGTTTGTGCGGCGTGTGGCCTTGCGTCAGCAGATAGAGCTGGCGCCACCTGCTGAAAACCTGAGCCGCTGGCGCGAGCTTGCGCCACTCACCAACAACCTCAATCAGATTGCGCGCGCCTGCAACGCTGGTTTGGTGCCGGAGGGGATTTACCCTGCCGTCATCGAGCTCGCCGAACAGGTGCGCCTTTTGCGTTTGGAACTCCTGAACAGCCCCAATGGTGTCAATTGATTGGCAAGATTGCCCCGAACGGCAAGAGCGCAAGAGGCCTTGCGAATTACCTGCTGCGCCGTGGGCGCGGCAGGATCATTGCCGGAACGATGGCCGGGCTCACCCCGCGCGAGCTGTCAAGGGAGTTTGGCGCCCTGCGCCGCCTCAATCCCAAACTGACCAAGGCCGTCGCCCACCTGATGCTCAGCCCAGCACCGGGCGACCCGCCACTAACCGATGTCCAGTGGCAGCAAATTGCCGAGCGTTATGCAGAGGAAATGGGTTACGCCAACACCGCGTGGTGTGGCGTGGTGCACAACGACACCGACCACCAGCACTTGCACATCATTGCTTGTCGCATCGACATCCACGGCAAAACCATCTCGGATGCCAACAGCTACCGCAAGTCGGAGGCCATCGTGCGGCGGCTTGAACAGGAGTTCGGTCTTATGACCGTGGCAAGCCCTACCGGCAAACAGCGCAAAACCCAATCCAACCCCCAGCCAACAACCACAACCAGCGAGGAGCCCAACACCATGAGCGACACCACCCCAGCACCGCCCAATCCGTTTCACCCATCCGACCCGCAACACGGAACCTGGCCTCACCCATTCGAGCCCGGGCGCGATGCGGCGCAATTGGCCATAGTTGAGGCCACCCCCACCATAGTGGTGCCTGGTGCTCAGCCGGGCGGGTCAATCACTGACAAAGAAACTTTGGCGATGCGTCGAGCCATTGTCGAGCCGAGTTACGAAGTGCAGATGCGAGCGATCTTTGGGGATGATCTAACCCGTGTCCACCGGCATGGCAACAGTGCCACGCTGTATTTCAAAAGTCCGTGGCGCATCGAGGATTCGGGCCACAAGCTGAGGGTGATGGATTACAAACCAAACGAAGCCTCACAGGCTGCGGCGAGCATTGTCAGGATGGCGGTCAACCCGCCCAAGTGCTGGAAATCTATCAGTTTCACTGGGTCAGATGCCTTTGTGCTTTGCGCCATGCGCGAGGCGCGCAAGTCGGGCATAGAGATCATTGCCGTTGGCTTGTCGCAGATCGAGATTCTCGCCAAGGTCTATGCCGAAGAGCAGGGCGGTATGGCTGCAATGGCGGGGCCTGCAAATTTGATCAAGTTTCCAACCGATCCCATCCTTGCGCCGCTAGCAGAGTTGGACGAGCTACCCGCGCAGACTTTGCCAAAGACTGCGCCACCCCTTGCGCCCGTGGTGCCTCCTGCGGTTGCACCACCGGCCCTTCCTATTAGGTCACCCCACGACATCAAGATTCCCGTTGTCGGCGTGTTGCCGGTTTTCATGAATCTGCGCGAACGCCTCAAAGACCGGCGCGAGAACCGCGTCCCAGCCAAACCGGTGCCAACCCCACCGACTGCCCCAGCAGCACCCAAAAAGCCATCGTCGCCATGACGGCGGCGCGAAGCCATTGGAGGACACCATGACCTGACCAACAGAACCAGCAAAAGCGCAAAAACACTTCGGGGTGTGGTGCGTACAAGTAAACCAGGATAGTTTCATTTACCCAATCGAGAACAGGAGGACGACATGAACACAGCATCGAAAAGCAAACAAAGCCGGGCCAGCAACAAGCCCAGCCCAACCAAGGCGAAGGACCCCACTTACATCAGCTTCAACGACCAAGAGCTGGACCGCCTGCGCCAGCTCGGTTTCAGGGAGCGGTGGGCTTACGTCGAATTAAAGAAGATCAGCAACTGGAAAGCAGGCACATGCGGTGAGTTCGACCGGCAATGCCTGTCCTACGTCCAAATCGCCAAACTGGTAACCGCGCCTGATACCCAAGGCCGGGGTAACGGCAAGATCGACGACACCCAAGCTCGGGATTTTTTGGAACGTATGGAAGCCGTTGGACTGGTGGCAAACATCGGGCGGCGCGCCAATGGAGGCATCCGGTTTGACATGCCGATGTCCCCAATTCCCCGAGACAAGGTGGGCCAGTCCGGGGAAGTCGGGGGGGGCACGTCCGGGGAAATCCCCAAAATCTCCCCGGATCACATCGAGCCGAAAAAACCCGCAAAGCCTGTGCCAGCAATGGTTTACGGCGAGTTGCCCCTCTCTCTATCAGTAATGATCAATAAAGAAATAAATATCAGTAGTGATGGGGCGGGTTCGGCTACCGCCGACACCGCCCCGTGCCGCGTCTCAGACGCGGCACCCGTCCGGGAAATTGTCCTTGCGCCGCCACCGGCTACGCCGCTACTGAGCGAGTTTGAAATCCATGAAGCTATGGCAGAGGGCTGGGGATTTTCCGATACTGGCACCCCAGAGGCACTTTTGCTCTACAAAGCGTGGGCTAATGCGGGAGTGACCTTGGACGAGCTGCATGCGGCCATGACCAGCGTGGAGGAAGGGCCATCAAGACCGGAGACCCCAACACCAGCAGACGTGACCCAACCACTCATGCTGATGCTTATGGCTCGTTGGTGTGACCAATCGGCGGACTGACTACGCTTTGCGACCAGCGGCGCGGACATGCGGGCCGCACTTTGGGAATCTATCCCAATAGCCAGCAGCCGGGCGGCAATGGCCGCCGTGCTGGACGTTTGGGAGAACAGCATGGGAGACATCCGCCAGCAAATCACAGATCAGATCATTGTGGCTATGGAGGCAGGCACACCGCCATGGCGCAAGAGCTGGTCGTCTGGTGGCTTGCATTGCAATGCAAGCAGTGGCGCGAGCTACAAGGGCATCAACCAGCTAATCCTTGGGTTGACCGGCCAGACAGACCCACGCTGGTTGACTTACAAACAGGCGGAATATATGGGCATGCAGGTGCGCAAGGGCGAGCATGGCACCCAGATCGTCAAAATGGTGGAGGTCAGCCGCAGGGAGGCTGCGAGGGATTCGGAGGCTGGTGGCGAAGTGCTGGCAGAGGATGGCACCAAAGCGTTGGTGATGCGTGTTTACACCGTGTTCAATGCGAGCCAGATTGATGGCATGGCATCCATGCCAGTGCGGGAATGCGATGTCACTTGCGCCGACGCCGTGGAGCAGATCATTTTTGGGCTGCAACGCACCGGGCTCAAAGTCAACTTCGGGCAGGGCTTTCAGCCGTGCTACATCCCCCGAACCGATGAAGTGCGATGCCCACCCGCCAGCGAGTTCGAGAGTTTGGAGGACTTCCACGCCACCCTATTGCATGAGGCGGCAGGGCATGGCAGCCAAGCCATGAAGCGGCTGGCCTTCATGTCGTTTGAGCCTCCCTGCTTTGGCTCTGCTGACTACGCTCGGCTCGAACTGTTGGCCGAGCTGGTGTCGGCGCAACTTGGGGCCGAGTTGGGCTTGCCCATGGGGCCGTCGCTGATCGAGAGCCATGCCAGTTACCTGTCGAGCTGGCTGCAAGTGCTTAAAGGGGACAAGAACGAGATTTTCAGGGCGGCGGCCAACGCACAGAAGATTTGCGATTACGTCAGCCAGCTCGCTTTGGACGCACAGCCGTTTGTGATCAATTGCGTGGCCGATGCCCCAAAGACGGAGATGCTATTCATGGCGCAGGCGACCCGGATGGCAATGTAATTTGCGGACGGCGGTTCAAATCCGCAATTCACACTTGAACCGCCGTCCAAATAATCTCTTGAGCTATGGCCCTGCTCCGTTGGTGTGAGCCCGATCACGCGCAAAATTTGTGCCGCAGACAGCCATGAGGTATCATTTGAGGTATCACGATGGCGGGATTTTTGGCGGGAATGTGCCAAAAAGTCCTTTGTAATCAATACTCCAGAAGCAAGTTGGGGAAGATTCCCGCCAGCTCCACCAATTTGCTAGTAAGCTGTTGATTTTTATGGGTAAAATCATAGATCGACAGTGGTCATGGGGTATCAAATGAGGTATTACAGTGCCTTCCCCATGGCTTTTTGCCCGCAAGAGCGGGCTTTACTGTCGGGTTTTTGTCCCGACTGACCTGCGCCCCACTCTTGGGCAACGCTTCCTTGTAAGGGCACTGGACGCCCGGGACAGAGATCAGGCCCGCCTGATTGCCGCACACTATGCTGTGGCTCTCGGCGACTTATTTCGTCAATTGCGCAGGGAGCTTTCCATGGCTGAACCCAAGGTCGAGGACATCGTTGGGACCATCCACTCCGGGGGCACCCGAGAGGCCATCACCTTGAAGGGCATGGTCCTGTCACCGGGCAGTCAACCGGTTGACGTCGTGCTTGATAACGCCAAGGACGTAAAAACCTTCAAGAAGGAGTTTCCTGATGCCATCGCTGCACCCGGTGGGGGCACTGGGTATATCCCTCCTATCCCTGCGGGTGGATACCGGCTCAGTCCCGAGCAGGGCGTGGTCTTGTCCAAACGAATGCCCGAGTTCATCGTAAAGCAGAAGGAAGACAACCGCACTAAGAAATACATTGACGAATGTGTCAGAGCTGTTGCAATCCTTACTGACTTCTGTGGTGATTTGCCGCCCGATGACTACACCCCCGCTCAGGTGTCGCACTTCAAAAACCGCGTCAAGTGGTTGCCGCGCAATCCCGACAAGGGTGAGGCCAATAAAAAACGTTGGGGTAAGCGCACCCATACCCAGCGTAGTGCTGCCAATGAAATATCGCCCGGAGCCGAGGTCATCAGTCAGGGGACGATCAACAAGCACATCAACCGCCTATCTGCGGTTTTTGAGTTTTGCAACGGGTTGCGCTACTTGACGTTGCCCAATCCATTTTTCCAGCGTCAGTCCAAGCGGTCGAAAATCAACGGCGGTGCCACCAATGCGGTTGCGGAACGCACGCACTACGACATGGCCGAGTTGGAGGAAATATTCGATCCCACCCGCTACAAGTCTCGAAAGCTGCCCCATTCATTCTGGCCACCGTTCATTGCCCTGATGACGGGTGCCCGCGTTAACGAAATCGCCCAGCTCTACCTGGCGGACGTAGTGGATGACGACCGAGAGCACCCGGGGCGCTGGCGCTTCATGATTTTGGCCAAGGAAAAAGACCAGAGGGTCAAGAACATCAGCAGTTTGCGCTCTATCCCGATGCACCCCAAGCTGATTGAAATGGGCTTCCTCACCTACCTTGAAGATGTCAGGGCATTGGGCTACAAGCGGGTGTTCCCGACCCTACGGCATACGGAGGCGTCGGGTTATGGCGATTCAGTGTCCGAGTTTTATATGACGTATCTCCGTGAAAAGGTTGGAATCACGGACCCTACCAAGGTTTTTCACAGCTTCCGGTATTACTTCTGTCATGAGTTGTTCAACATGTCCCAGCACGAGCGCATGCACATCGTTGGCATGACGGGGCACGTCCGCGAGGGTGTTTTTGAGCGGACCTACGCTGGGGAACTGAATTACCTTAAAAAAATGGACATCCTGATGAAGTTGGCGTTGCCAGATATCAAGATCGAACCCTACAAGGCGGGCGGGTTCATCAAGTATTTCAAGCACTACGAGGCCAACGAGCGGGCGCGGCTCCGCAGGAAAGCGGTCAAAGAGCAAAAAGATCCCGAGGCGACAGTAAAAGCTGGTGCCAAACAAGTTGCAGCGGAGTCGGCGGCAGGAGCCGTCAAACAGTAGGTGTCAAAGCGCTTTACGGAACCACTCCTGCTGGGTACTTAAACGAATTTAGTTGCGTTGCGACGGACTTTCGCGGTGCAAAATCGAGACCTCTGAATGTTGAAAACTTTATGAAAAATGGTGCAACCGGGCTTGGGACAGTGGTAAGCCTATTTACCGGCTGTGGAGGGCTTGACCTTGGTTTCCATGAGGAAGGGTTTAGATCAATCTACGCTGCGGATAACGATCCTGCCGCCATAGCGGTATATCGAAAGAACATTGGCGCGTTAGCCTACGTCAGGGACGTAACCACCGACCTGTTTCACGATGAAATTCGAAATCTAGGCCATGCAGACGTCGTTCTGGGGGGCTTTCCTTGTCAAGGGTTCTCAAAGGCCGGGCCAAAAAATCACCATGACAAGCGCAATGTGTTGTATTTGGAGATGTTGCGAACCGTGTCCGAGTTGCGCCCTAAATTGTTTATTGCTGAAAACGTAGATGGATTGAGCCAAAATTTTGGTGGTGCATTTTTACGCGCCATCACTGAGGACTTCACTTCGGTTGGGTATCGTGTAACCCATCGCATTGTTGACGTAGTAGGTTATGGCGTTCCCCAACATAGAAGGCGAATAATTTTCGTAGGTGTTCGTATAGATCAACCCGATTTCAGTTGGCCAGAGCCAACGCATGAACTGCCTAGCAGAAACGGTGAATCAAAAATAAACAAACCGGGCGATAGCTTGTGGGATTTTATGGACGAACCTATCGCTAAGAAGGCCGTTTCGATTCATGACGCCCTAGCTGGTCTACCACCGCCACAAACAACTGGGGACCACTCTGTAACCAATAACTGGCCCAAAAAATATGAGGCGGTTTTTAAAGCGATAGGTCCGGGGCAAAAGCTTTGTAATGTAAGACATTCGCCAACTTCGGTATATACGTGGCAAATTCCCGAGGTTTTTGGAGTTATTTCAAGTGAGCAGCGAGAAATTCTTGAAATAATTGGTAAAAATCGAAGACATAAGAAATATGGAAATATTCCAAATGGGAACCCGTTATCACCTTCTGATATTTCAGAGTTGCTTGATAAAGAAATAAATGAATTTGACGTGATCAAGTTGGTTGAGTTGGGCTACTTGAAGGAACTCGATGGGAAATACGACTTGAAAGGCGCAATGTTTTGCTCCGGCTTGTTTAAGCGTCCGATGTGGGGCGAACCATCGCCAACAATTTTAACTAATTTCCACAATCCGCGATATTTTCTTCATCCAATTGAGAATAGACCATTCACGCTGAGAGAATGCGCCAGATTACAGGGTTTTCCTGATTCCTTTCGATTTACTGATGCAGATATTAGCTTGGAGGATGGCTATCGTTTGGTGGGTAATGCCGTTCCGCCCATATTTAGCAGGGTATTGGCTAAATCTGTGAAGTTTTATTTGAATAATATTAAAGTAGAGGCCGTCTGTGCTGCTTAAATCTTCCGACCAATCACTGGACCAAAAGATATGGGAGTTCGACTTTTGGGTTACACCGTCAATTGTTGATATTAGGGAGACAGACCGATTTAAGTTGGAGATGAGGCGAATCAGCGGAGTGCTTGACGCTCTTTCCGGGGGTGGTCACAAGGATTTAGATATTAAAAGATATTCTGCCGATCTTGTGGACAGAGTGATTGCTTATCTCGATTCGTTCCCCAGTCCGAGTAATATTCAGGACTATTGTGAATTTGCCGAAGACTTTCTAATGTCCCTGTCGGCGCTACTGTTTCTTGTAACAGGTAAGTCTGATAATAATAATAAATGCCAATTCCCAATCTATCTTCGCAATCAGGTGGGTTGGCAGAGTATTCCTAGTCTTAGGTCTAAAAAAAGCGTTTTATATATTACGGAAGAATCGATTCCTCGCGTTCTGGATTCTGAGTCATACATGGCTCGAATAGCGAAAATTCATGTTGCAGAAAGACAGGTCAATAAACATACATCGTTAAATGGAGTGGCTCCGAATTTATTATTTCAATTTGCAAATTCTCTTTTGGCCGATGGACCAAGCAAAAATCAGTTGACCGCCTACTTACAGCATTTCAGCAAGGCAAAAATGCTGAATGAGGATTCGACTATTTTGCTAACACCGCTTGTTATGTTTCAGGTTAGAGGTTCCGTCGCGGCTTCTGGTGGTCATGAACCAGAAGAAATATTACGTGAAAGAATGAGTCAATGGGGAATGGTTCGCGAAATCGATTTTAATTCAAATGACGTGATACTCGATATTGAGGCTGGCGCTATATTTGAGCTTAGGGGAGATCAGCCCGAGGAAAAACAGGGTAAAACAAAAACACGTGCTTATGATTTCGTGTTACCTTTTAGAACGCCAAGCTGGCATCCAATGATATTTGTGCAGTCACAGTTTTATGCTGGTGATTCAGGTTCTGTATCTCATAAAAATGTAGATCAGACCAAAAGTTCTCGACAAAACGCAACGCAACTCTCCGCAAAGGCTTGGCCAGAAAGTCCACCGCCGGTTTTTCTTGAATATGTCGATGGTGCTGGCTATTCAGCATCACTAAATGGTGATTTGAAAAGTCTTTTGTCTTTTGAAGATACTGCGGGCTTTTTCCAAGTTCGAACGGCGTCTATTCGCTTGCGGCGTGAGCTTCAAAAAATTGGATTTTTAACCCCCTTGGAAATCGGTCATGCCATTCTTCGATGCGCAGGTGACTATCAGAGTTCAGTGAATCAACTACTTGATGAAGGTTATTCGCAGGACGAAATTAATAGAGTCATATCGGTAGCGACTGACTTAGCATTGATTAGCCACGAAGCCAATAAACTCAGTATCTCTCCGACTTTTTTGCCAGTAGTTCGAGCCCATCTGCTGCTAGATATTGTTGCGACTGAGGGTATGGCTTTTCAAAGCTTAGTGGGTGTTGCAGGTGTTGCCTTGGTTCCCGGCTATGGCCCTTACCATGGAATGACTTTGGCTAGTCTTGACACTTTATTGAGGTCATCCTATCCGACGGTCTGGCCAGAGGGTTACATGTCCGATTTGCAGCAGCTATGCCATGTCGGTCTGGTCGTTCTTCGTTAAGTCAGGTTGTCCTCAACCGATGGTGCCAGCGCAAAAGTCAGTGACTTGGTTGCTTTGCTAACTTTTCCGGCCCTGACCATAGGGTCAAGTGCGCAAAGAACCTGAGTTCGAGACAAGCCAGTTGCGGCCACCAAGTTGGCCAAAGTGTGTTCATCTCCCTTACGTAACGCGGCCAAAACCTTTTTGGAATGCTCGGGCTTTGGTGGGAGTGTATTGAACCGGTCGAGTCGTGTGCTCATGTAAGAAATAAGGGGCGTTGTGCTGTAAACCCCAATTATGGCTGCTTGAATGCCACTGTCTGGATAAGCGGGCTTAGCCAATCCCCACTTCAACTAAAAGTGCATACAGAACACCCCATAGCGCGGTACCTAAACCAAAACGGTTAACCGATAGTTCACACGCAATTGACACTCTTCCGTAAAATCGGGTCATCGTGGGGACCATCCCCTGCGGTATGGAAGGTAACCCTTCCCATGGTCAGCTAACCTCGCTGCCCTAGATTGCATTTCGGCGGGATGAACTGCCGGAGAAAAGTCGCCAGCTTGAATGGCTAGGCTTGCCAAATGGTTCGGTAAGCTGAGAGTTTGTTACGCGGACAGGTCTGCCCTCGGGCAGGAATGCGATGAGCCAGATACCTTCTTATGGAGGGGTCCGCCATGGCAACCCGCAATCGTCTTTTTCCCGTTTCCAAAAAATCTGTCCCATTTTCGGCAGCGCGCACCAAACCCGCCGCAACGCCGACTGTCCAGCCAATCGCCAAACCTAAGGTCACAAGCTACAACGCCAAGGATGTGGTTCTCAACCCCGACTTTGAGCTTTGCCGCCCCATCACCGGGGCTGATGACATCGAGCTCACTATCACCGCCCACCAAATGGAAGAGGGGCAGTGGGCGGCGGAGTTCATTTATACCCTTCGACAGGGGCCCATTCCGAGTTTGGGCAGACCACTCAACCGGAATGCGGCACGTTTTCCAACTCGCAGCGAGGCAGTCGATGACGCGATGATGCGTGGCCTTCGCACTGCCAAGGAACGTCCCCATCCTGCCAGTGGCACCAAGGCATGGGCCGCCAGCGTGGAGAGCCTGCGGGTGTGGATGGACGATGCCATGGTGCAGGTTCGTGCCAAGGACGAAGGGCTCAAATTCAAGCACCTGACCGGCATGGACTTTTTCAGCGGTGTGGGTGGTGCGTCCATTGGCATGGTCAGTCATGGCATGAAGATCAAGCTGGCCTGTGAAATCGAGGCCACCGAAAGAGCGGTGTATCAGGCCGCCGTTCGCCCCGAGTTTATGCATGACGACATTTGCACGCTGCTGGCGACCTGCAAAGCAAAGGGCATCAAGCTGGAATGCGATGTTGCGTTCATGGGCCTGCTGTGCCAGGCATTCGCATCCTCAGGCAAACGTCTGGGCTTTGACGATCCAGATTTGCGAGCTGCCTACCTTAGTGCGATGGAAGTGCTCGAAGCCTTGGATGCCAAGGTGATCTTCGTCGAGTGTGCCCCTGACTTCCTGAAAGTTGATGGCGGCAAGCACGCGGATGAATTCATCAAGCGAGTGATGATGTGCAACTACCAAGTGCAGCATCAGGTTCTCAATGCCAGCCGATTTGGTGTGCCCCAGGAACGCTTGCGTTCGGTGCTGGTGTTCACCCGTATGGACGTGGTGGCAGACCCAATCATGGGCTACCTGTTCCCGGAAGGCAAAGAGCCCACCGCAGCGGTAGAGGACATTCTCGAACCCAATGTGGCTGCGACCACTCCGGACGCTGACATTGAGTGGTCAGTCGTCGAGCAAACAGGCAGGGCTGCACGCCGCGTCAAGCTGGGCCATATCAACGGCAAGAAGTATCAAGGCAACCGCGTGTATTCCACGCAGGGGCTTGGTATCACCCTGACCGCTTCTGGCGGTGGCAAATGCCGTTTCAGTGGAGCCTATCGCGTCAAGGACGGTGCACGTGCGTTGACCCCGCGTGAGGCGTGTCGCATGCAGGGCTTTCCTGAATACGTGCAACACCACCCTGTGCATGCCCACGCCATGCGTCATGCAGGCAATGCCGTCTCGGTGCCCATGGCCCGCGAGTTGATCCGTCAGCTCGGTCCGATTTTCGCAAAACGCGGCTGATGCCGCACCCCTCGGGGTGCGTGTTGGCCGGGCCACGTATCCCGGGTATTTTTACGCCCGGTTTAGGAGTATTTAAATGGGTAAGAAATCCAATTGCAGAAAATCCAAAGGCTTGTTGCGGACTGCCACGTCTGTAACGGACGATGGCATGACGATCACGCGAGAAGCGGGCATCACTGCTGAGCAGGCATCCATGGCTCTCATCGTCATATGGGCGATCAGTTTGAATGAGGTGAACCTCGCCAAGGCGATGG
>Ga0364881_10800_pt1 | contig 12565 bp, 10 predicted proteins | sample ExccelJu500001D4_5_FD_206923 | JGI IMG/M metagenome (GOLD analysis project Ga0364881, IMG submission 206923) | Enriched cells from Trout Bog Lake Hypolimnion, Wisconsin, USA - BchlTB.July30.5000.01.D4 | ecosystem: Environmental > Aquatic > Freshwater > Lake > Hypolimnion/Profundal zone | place...
CCGTTCATATTTTATTATGGCAATATTTATTCGGACTGGAAAATATGCCTGAATGGGCACACTTACCATTGATCTTAAAACCGGATGGCAATGGCAAATTAAGTAAACGTGATGGCGACAGGCTTGGATTTCCTGTATTTGCAATGGATTGGACTGATCCAAAAACAAATGAAATAACTACAGGATTTAAAGAGAAAGGATTTTTACCGGAAGCATTTGTAAATATGTTAGCGATGTTGGGCTGGAATGATGGAACTGACCATGAAATTTTTTCTTTAACTGAATTAGTAGAAAAATTTTCGATGGAACGTGTACATAAAAGCGGAGCTAAATTTGATTATGAAAAAGCGAAATGGTATAATGGCGAATGGATAAAAAAGTTGCCTGTTTCAAGTTACAAGTTTCAGGTTGCTGAACTATTAGAAAATATTGGAATCATTGTTTCTGATGACGAAAAATTTGAAGAAATTTTAGAACTAATAAAAGATAGATGTACTTTATTAAATGATTTTGTAAAGCAAGGTTCTTTCTTTTTTCAATTCCCCGAAATGATTGACATTGCTGCTATCAATCCAAATTGGAATGAGCAAAAGAATTTATTTTTTTTGGAATTGATACGTGCGTTTGAATTAATGCAGTCGTGGAATCACGAAGCATTGGAAAATGAGTTAAAAGAATTAGCAGCTGCCAACCAACTAAAACCCGGTGAATTAATGTTGCCGTTGCGCATTATGCTGGTGGGTGGAAAATTTGGCCCGCATGTTTTCAATATTGCCGAAGTATTAGGCAAGGAAGAAACCATCAAGCGCATACAGCATACTTTACAGTTATTGTCCAAGTAACTTTATTTTATTTTAACCGTTTAAATAAACCGCAGCTCAATACTGCGGTTTATTTTTTATTTTACAGTAAACAATGCAGGGATGAAACAACAAAAATCAACACTGATAATTGCTGTGTTCGCAATCATCAAGTTTCTCATTCCATTTATTTTTATCAATGCTGCTTTTGAATTGCATCGGGATGAATATTTGTATCTCGCCGATGCCGATCATTTGGCATGGGGCTATATCGAAATGCCGCCTATGCTGGCTGTATTGGGTGCCATCAGTAAACTATTCGGCAGCTCCTTATATACCGTGTATTTCTGGGGTTCGTTATTCGGCGTCCTAAAAATTATTTTGATCGGCAAAATCGTTCTTGAGCTGAAAGGCAATGTTTACGCTGTCTTCATTGCATGCCTTGCTTTTTTATGCTCCGGTTATTTGCGGATGAATATTTTATTTCAACCTAATTTTTTAGACGGGTTTTTCTGGACATGGGCTGTTTATCTCATCATCAAACTGATCAATACCAACAATAAAAAGTTCTTCTATTATCTCGGCATTTGTTTTGGATTGGGAATGCTGGCAAAATATACCATGGCATTTTTTGTACTCGCATTTTTAATCAGTGTCATGTTCACTTCCAAGAGAAAATGGTTGGTGAATAAACATTTTTATTTTGCCATGCTGATCGGATTGCTAATTTTTTCACCTAATCTTTATTGGCAATACGATCATCATTTTCCGGTAATGCATCACATGCAGTTATTACGCAATCAGCAATTGCAATATACCAGTCGGGTTGAATTTCTGATCAATCAAATATTGATGTTCTTATCATCATTTTATATCTGGATGCTGGCATTATGGTTTTTGCTTACGAAAAAAGAAGGGAATAAATACAGTTCTATCGGTATTATATATTTTATTGTGATCGGCTTACTGCTTTGGTTTAAAGGCAAACCATATTATGCTGCAAGCATCTATCCTTCTTTGTTAGCCATCGGAAGTGTTTATATTGAAAAGATAATTCAATCATACAAAATAAAAATTGTGCATTGGGCCATCCCTGTTTTTATACTGCTGATCACGGTTGTTGTGTTTCCTATTGCTGTACCTTTTTTATCTCCGCAACAATTAGATAAATTTTATCAATCCGTACATGCAGAAAAAATGGGTGTATTGAATTGGGAGGAGAAAAAAAATAATCCATTACCGCAGGATTTCGCAGATATGCTGGGATGGAAAGAAATCGCGGAAAAGACCGCAAAAGTTTACCATGAGTTACCAGACAGCATCAAACAAAAAACAATGGTGTATGGCGATAATTACGGTGATGCTGCTGCATTGGCATTTTACAGAAAGCAATATGGTCTGCCTGAAATATATTCTGATGATGCCAGCTTTGCATTCTGGTTGCCGCAAAAATTCGATGTAACTTATTTCCTCTTTGCTGCATGGCATATGCCTGAGGCGAACGATAGCTTTTTTTATCATTTCGCAAAAACCGAGATCAAAGATTCGGTGACACAGAAATATGCTCGTGAATATGGTGCAAAAATTGTTTTATACAGTTTCCCCGATTCAACTGCAAAAGCTATTGCAGAAAGAAATATTAGAGAACTGAGAGTAAAATATAATCTGCATTAGTTTCTCGACTAATTTTATGCAAAGATTATTGCTATGAAAAATGATCGGCCTATCAGAGTATTAGTTGCCAAAGTTGGATTGGATGGACATGACCGCGGCGCCAAAGTTATTGCTACTGCTTTACGCGATGCAGGTATGGAAGTGATTTATACCGGTTTACGTCAAACCCCTGAAATGGTGGTGAATGCTGCATTACAGGAAGATGTGGATGCAATCGGTATCAGTATTTTAAGCGGCGCTCACAATACTGTTTTTCCAAAAGTTATTGCATTGATGAAAGAAAAAGGAATGGATGATGTGTTGTTGACCGGTGGCGGAATTATTCCTGATGAAGATATTGAGCAATTATACAAATCCGGCGTGGGAAAATTATTTCATCCGGGTACGAATACTTCTGAGATCGCTGATTATATAAAAATCTGGGTGAAAGAACACAGAAGTTTTTAAGAAAGCTTCGAGTTTTTAGCTGTGAGCTTTGAGTAAAACAATTTATCTTTAATGATAAATTATGTTCATGCGAAATTTTAAAGAACTGAAAATTTGGCAAAAAGGTTTTGAGATTTCTATCAACAGTTACAAACTGGTTGAATCCTTTCCTTCAACTGAAAAATATTCATTGGCACAACAAATTACGAGAGCTGCGGTTTCAATTCCATCAAATATCGCAGAAGGGAGCAGTCGTTCCGGCACTAAAGAATACAATCACTATCCAGAAATTTCTTTGGGATCATCTTTTGAATTGGAAACACAATATCTGATTGCAAAAGAATTGAATTTTGGTAATCAGGAATTAGTAGCAAATGGATTAAAACAATTAGACGAAGAACAAAAAATGGTCATCGCTTTTCAAAAAGTATTAAATAAATAATATAAATTTTCTTTTGCTCACAGCTCATCGCTTTCCTAACTCAAAGCTTAACACTATGCATTCAACTCTATTAACTTCTTTAGAAAACGGAATATTCATCATCACCATCAATCGTCCCGATAAATTAAATGCACTCAATCAACAAGTGATGAGTGATTTAAATGAAGTGATGGATGAAGTATATACTAATCCTGAAATAAAATCTGCGATCATTACCGGTGCAGGACCAAAAAGTTTTGTTGCCGGTGCAGATATCAGCGAGTTTGTTGGTTCTTCTGTTGAACAAGGAAAGGCATTAGCGAAACGCGGACAAGATATTTTTTTTAAAATAGAAAATTCTCCCAAACCAATTGTTGCTTGCGTAAATGGTTTTGCATTGGGTGGCGGTTGCGAATTGGCATTGAGTTGTCATTTCAGAATTGCCACTGAGAATGCAAAATTTGGTCAGCCCGAAGTGAATCTTGGATTGATTCCCGGCTATGGCGGCACACAACGATTAACGCAAATCATCGGTAAAGGAAGATCATTGGAATTATTGATGAGTGCCAATATGATCGATGCAGCAACTGCTTTACAATATGGCTTAGTGAATCATGTTGTTGCCCAAGATCAGTTGTTACAAAAAGCAAAAGATATTTTAAACATCATCAACAGCAAAGCGCCAATTGCAGTTGCAGCTTGCATTACAGCCGCCAATGCTGTTTTCGATGAAACTAAAAATGGTTATGCAGTTGAAGTCGATGTATTCGGAAATTGTTTTGCAACAGAAGATATGAAAGAAGGCACTGCTGCATTTTTAGAAAAAAGAAAAGCTGTTTTTACAGGGAAATAATTTTATTTTTTTGTTACCCACATTTGTTTTTAATGGCATCAACTGTTGTCCGAACGACTACTTTGGAGCGTCGCACACTTCAAGATTCTAAGCTTTGTTATACTTTTTATTGAAGCGTAATTTCTCAACACAGAGATCAGGAGTTAAAAGAGTTACGCTGAGTTCTCTGTGTTAACTCTGTTTCTCTTTTACTCAGTGGTAAAATTGTCGAACAAGGAACTTAAAGTACAAGTGTGCGACGCAACTAAAGCCACATTTATATTCTATCGCTTGTCCACAAAAATCATTCTTGCTCAATTAATTTTTCATCCATCAAATAACCCGCAATTTCTCCGAACTGTGGTTTTGCTTTTGCATGTGTGATGATAAAAGATATTTCACTTACTTCTTCTGTCGGAAAACTGATGATACGTTTTCTTCCAATAGTTGTGATGGAAATTTTCTTTTGTTCTGTTCCGTGATTACTTAAAATGATGTCAACATTTTTTATGAGCTGACCATTTTGAATGGGTTCTTTTAATACCAAACAATTTATTTTAATGGGTTCTTTTAAGATAAGCATTCTCACAATCTCTGTTTTTCCATCGAGCGATTTGTGTGATTTATCTATTTCCATAGCACGTTTCAATAAATTATTCTTGAAACTTTCTTCACGTAATTTTTTGAATGCAAGCAATGATGCAGCATCTTTTTCGTTGATGAGTCCTCTTCTATCGGGCGGAACATTCAATAATAAATTCGCTCCTCTTCCAACACTTTTTAAATAGAGATCAAATAATTGTTCCGGTGATTTTACTTTCTCATCTTCATTGGTATGATAAAACCAACCGGGGCGAATACTTACATCGCATTCAGCAGGTATCCAATTTTTTCCATTGATATTTCCTTCACGCAGCGTATCATTTGACGGTGCACCCAAACCCCTTGAAAAGCCGGCTGTATCTAATAAATCCCAATTTGTTTTTCCTGCAATTCCATTTTCATTTCCAACCCAACGAATATCCGGGCCGATATCGCTGAACACAACAGTGTTGGGTGATAATTCATGTACCGTTCTTTCAAAACGATGCCAATCGTAAGCTTGCTTTTTTCCATTAGGACCTTCACCATTTGCACCGTCCCACCATAGCTCTGTAATGGGTCCGTAATTAGAAAATAATTCTTTCATCATATTTATAAAAACATCATTGTATTCTGCTGTACCATATTTTGGATGATTGCGATCCCAAGGAGAAATATACACGCCAAATTTTAATCCGTATTCTTTGCAGGCGTCAGATAATTCTTTCAATACATCCCCCTTACCATTTTTCCATTTGCTCTCCCGAACTGTATGTGTCGAATACTTACTGGGCCATAAACAAAAACCATCATGATGTTTTGCAGTGATGATGATTCCCTTTGCTCCTGCTTCTTTTGCAACACGGCACCATTGTTTGCAATCCAATTGTGTTGGATTGAATGCATCTTCCGTTTCATTGCCCAAACCCCATTCTTTATCAGTAAATGTATTCGGTCCGAAATGCGTAAATAAATAGAACTCCATTTCATGCCATTGCAATTGTGACTGTGTTGGCTGAGGAAAATTATTATTTGCTTTTTGTGCACTTAATTGCACAAAAAAAAATAAGAACAGAATGACTGAAAATCTTTTCATTGTATTATTTGATAACTGATTTTATTTGTTCTGCAACGGGATGTTCAGCAGTAAAAGTATAACCTAATATTTTGGCAATAGTTTGTGCGAATTGTTTTTGATACAATTGATCATTGTCCGTCATTTCGCCTGAAGGCACAATGTTTGGCCCCATCACAGCGAACCATATTTGAGAAGATCCTTCCACATCTCTGCCGTGACTTGTCCATTTTTCTTTAACGACATCTCCGCGACCATGATCGGTGGTTATCAATAAAGTTGTTTTGTTTTTATACTGCGGATCGGATTGGACAAAATCCCAAATTTCTTTTATCCATGCATCTACCTGATGAGCGGCATCAGCATAAAATTTATATTCGCGATGATGTGCCCATTCATCTGTTTCTCCGTAAGAGATATATAAAACTTTCGGTTTTTTATTTTTCAAATATTCCATGGCTTCATGATGTGTGAAAACATCCAGACATTCTTCCTCATCAAAAGGACGATAAGAATCCTTCAACATTGAATTAATCAATTTTTCATTTGCGCTTGGGTGATCTCCGCCGCAAGCGTTATAAGCGGTTACCACAGGTATCTTACTCCGTTTATCGTTTAAGATTTTATTGAAGGCATCCCATGCACCAAATGCCGCCACTTTATTTTTTAAATTTTTCTGCTGATTAAGAAATTCCATCACATTGGTATTGGGATTGTGTTTGTATTTATTGACATTGATGGCAGTATCAACATAACCGCACATGATCTCGCTATATCCCGGATACGAGAACCAGTAAGGGTTTGATACATCTACTTTGTTACCCAAATTTCTGTTGCCATAGATCTGCCCATTAGATGCAATTGTTGTCCAGATAAAAGGCAATAATTTCTTTCTTCTTTCTATCAGATCACCACTCCAATATTTTTTGAAAAGATACTCACTGTCATTTTGATTAAATCTTTTATCACTCGCTATGGTTTGATCAATCCCTGTAAATACTTCCTGCCAGCGAAAACCATCAGTTGTAATGATGATCACATTTTCAGTTTGATTTTGTGCCTGAATGGTTGCCGTAAAAAAAAGAAAGAAGAAAAAGAATATAGGTTTCATGAAAATCGATTTAGAAAACAGTTGTTTAAAAAATCTAAATTAGGTGTTATTCATACAATGCCGTTGCCATCGTGATTTTCTTACGTTAAAATCATCAAAATATTGTCAATCGCCTGCAGTTCGTAACTTAGCGCCCCTAAAGTTGTAAATATCTCTCATCCTAAATATTTTAATAATGGCGAATGTTCCATTTCATTATCAAGATCCATTTCCATTGGGGAAAGACACAACAGAATATTATCTCTTAACAAAAGAAGGGATTTCACAAACAACATTTGAAGGAAAAGAAATCTTAAAAGTTTCTCCCGAAATCTTGACAAAAGTAGCCAAAGCATGTTTTCATGATTGTTCTTTCATGCTGCGTACGGAACATTTGAAAATGGTAGCAAATATTTTAACTGATCCCGAAGCCAGTGAGAATGATAAATATGTTGCCATTACCATGTTGCGTAATGCAGAAATCGCTGCCAAAGGTGTTTTGCCATTTTGCCAAGATACAGGTACAGCAACGATTGTAGCAAAAAAAGGGCAACAGGTATGGACAGGTGGTGATGATGAAGAAGCCATTTCTTTAGGTGTGTATCAAACGTATACCGAAGAAAATTTGCGTTATTCTCAAACCATTCCTTTATCGATGTATGCTGAAAAAAATTCAGGTAATAATTTGCCCGCGCAAATTGATCTGTATAGTGTGAACGGAATGGAATATAAATTTCTGTGTGTTGCAAAGGGCGGTGGTTCTGCTAATAAAACTTATTTATTTCAGGAAACAAAAGCGTTATTAAATCCCAAAACTTTGGTGAAATATCTGGCAGAAAAAGCAAAAACATTGGGTACTGCTGCTTGTCCGCCTTATCACATTGCATTTGTTATTGGCGGCACTTCTGCAGAAGCCTGTTTAAAAACCGTGAAGCTGGCATCTGCAAAATATTTGGATCATTTACCAACTGAAGGAAATGAATTCGGTCAGGCATTCCGTGATATTGAATTGGAAAAAGAAGTATTGCATGCTGCACAGGAACTCGGCATTGGCGCTCAGTTTGGTGGAAAATATTTTGCATTGGATGTCCGTATCATTCGTTTACCAAGGCATGGTGCTTCTTGTCCGGTTGGCATGGGTGTTTCTTGTTCTGCCGATAGAAATATCAAAGCGAAAATAAATAAAGACGGTGCATGGATAGAGAAGATGGAAGAAAATCCCGGACGTTTTATTCCTGATGAATATCGTAAAGAAGGTGAAGGTGGCGCTGTAAAAATTGATTTGAATAAACCAATGAAAGAAATTTTGGCTGAGCTTTCAAAATATCCTGTTGCAACAAGATTATCATTAACAGGAACCATTATTGTCGGTCGCGATATTGCTCATGCAAAATTGAATGAACGTTTAGATAAAGGCGAGGGATTACCTCAATACATTAAAGATCATCCCATCTACTATGCAGGTCCTGCAAAGACTCCGGACGGAATGCCATCCGGTTCTTTTGGTCCAACCACTGCCGGAAGAATGGATAGTTATGTTGATCGTTTTCAGGAAAATGGCGGAAGCATGATCATGTTGGCAAAAGGAAACCGTTCACAACAAGTAACAGATGCCTGTAAAAAATATGGTGGATTTTATTTAGGCTCGATCGGCGGCCCTGCTGCAATTCTTGCACAAAACAATATCAAGAAAGTTGAAGTGGTTGAATATCCTGAACTGGGAATGGAAGCTATCTGGAAAATTGATGTAGTAGACTTTCCTGCATTTATTTTAGTGGATGATAAAGGAAATGATTTCTTTAAAACCTTGAATCCGCTTCATTTAAAAAGCTGATAAAATAATTTTCTCTTATTCGAAAATCAAATGCTGGTAGAAACTACAATGTTCTTATCGGCTTTAATTTTTGCAGCAATAACTGCACGTATCTTTAACTTCTCATCAAATGCAAACGCTATGGATTACAGAATTGAAAAAGATACCATGGGCGAAGTGAAAGTTCCTGCACAGGTTTATTGGGGTGCGCAAACCCAACGCAGTATTGAGAATTTTAAAATTGCGCAGGACATCAACAAGATGCCGATGCCGATCATCTATGCATTTGCCTATTTAAAGAAAGCCGCTGCATTGGCAAATCTGGAATGCGGTGTTTTATCAAAAGAAAAATCAGATCTAATCGGACAAGTGTGTGATGAAATTCTCAAAGGAAAATTCGACGATCAATTCCCGCTTGTTGTTTGGCAAACCGGCAGTGGTACACAAAGCAATATGAATGTGAATGAAGTGATCGCTTACAGGGCACATTTAATAAATGGCGGATCATTAAACGATAAAGAGAAATTCATTCATCCCAATGATGATGTAAATAAATCGCAATCATCCAATGATACTTTTCCAACTGCCATGCATATTGCTGCCTATAAAATGCTGGTGGATATTACCATCCCCGGTATTACAAAACTGAGAGATACATTGGCAGAAAAAAGTAAAGCATTCATGCATGTAGTGAAAATTGGGCGCACACATTTCATGGATGCAACACCATTAACGCTTGGACAAGAATTAAGCGGATATGTTTCTCAATTAACGCATGGATTAAAAGGCATCAATAATTCATTATCGCATTTAAGTGAATTAGCATTAGGTGGAACTGCTGTAGGCACAGGATTAAACGCACCCAAGAATTATGATGTTATTGTTGCAAAATATATTGCACAGTTAACAGGACTTCCCTTTATTACTGCTGAAAATAAGTTTGAAGCATTGGCTGCGCATGATGCCATCGTTGAAGCACATGGTGCATTAAAAACTGTCGCTGTCAGTTTAATGAAAATTGCGAACGATATCAGAATGTTGGCATCGGGTCCGCGTTCGAGCATTGGTGAAATTCATATTCCTGATAATGAACCCGGTTCTTCCATCATGCCCGGAAAAGTAAATCCAACACAATGTGAAGCATTAACGATGATCGCAGCACAAGTAATGGGCAATGATGTTACCATTGGTATTGCCGGTAGCAACGGTCATTTTGAACTCAATGTTTTTAAACCGGTGATGATCTATAATTTTCTGCACAGCGCCAGATTAATTGGCGAAGGCTGTGTTTCATTCAACGACAAATGTGCTGTGGGATTGGCTCCTATCGAAGCAAATATTAAAAAACATCTTGACAATAGTTTGATGCTTGTGACAGCACTGAATACAAAGATCGGTTATTACAAAGCTGCAGAAATTGCACAGAAAGCACATCAGGAAGGAACTACATTAAAAGAGATGGCCGTAAAATTGGGATATGTTAGCCCGGAACAATTTGATGAATGGGTGGTACCGGAGAGAATGGTGGGAGACATTAAAGACAAATTGTAATTATTATCCGTAAAATAAAGCGATCAAGAAAATTTTTGTCAAGTAAATTTACAATTCAATATATTTCTCATCATGAAAATAACGTTCTTCTCCACACAACCTTACGATAAGATATCATTCAATGAATGCAATAAGCATTTTGGTTTTGAATTGGAATATTACGAAACACATCTCGGTCCGCATATTGTAAATCTCGTAGAAGATACAGATGCTGTTTGTGTTTTTGTAAATGATAAAGTGAATGCTGAAGTCATAAAAATATTGGCATCAAAAGGTGTGAAGACAATTGCATTACGTTGTGCCGGTTTTAATAATATTGACCTGAACGCAGCCAAAGAATATAATATTTCTGTTTGCCGTGTTCCTGCTTATTCTCCTGAAGCCGTTGCCGAACATGCAGTGGCGATGATCTTAACACTCGATCGCAAAACACATAAAGCATACAATCGTGTTCGCGAACAAAATTTTTCTTTGAACGGACTCTTGGGTTTTAATCTGTATCAGAAAACGATCGGTGTGATCGGGACAGGCAATATCGGAAAAGCTTTTTGCAAGATCATGTTGGGCTTTGGTTGCAAAGTTTTGGCATTTGATATAGTTGCAAATAAGGATTTGGAAACATTGGGTGTTGAATTTCTTCCTTTGATGGATGTATTAAAGCGGGCTGATGTTATTTCTTTGCATTGTCCGTTGATGGAACAAACACATCATATCATCAACAAAGAAACCATTGCGGTTATGAAAGACGGTGTAATGTTGATCAATACAAGCCGTGGCGGATTGATTGATACCAAGGCTGTGATCACAGCATTAAAATCCAGAAAGATCGGTTATCTCGGCATTGATGTATATGAACAGGAAGAAAAATTATTTTTTCGCGATCTGTCAGAAGATATCATTGAAGATGATACCATCCAGCGTTTGATGAGTTTTCCCAATGTATTGGTAACGGCTCATCAGGCATTTTTTACCGAAGAAGCATTAGGTCAGATCGCAGATACTACGCTCAGCAACATTCAGCAACTGTCTCAGCAAAAAATATTAACAAACAAGGCAGCGCAATTAGTGTAATATTTATCTGTAATTCTATAAATTACATTTGTATTAACCCTGTATGAAGCAATTTGCAATCACATTCAGCACAATTATTTTGTTTATTTTTTGCATGAACGCCTGCAAAAAAGAAATGAGCTATGAAACCGGTAACGGTGCTAATGGCAATTCTGCAGGTACCATCACTGATTCATTCGGTAATTGCCAACAGATTATTGCAAAAGGAACTTATAAAGTTGATACGGTTTTGACAGACAGCAACTATTTATTGGTTCAATTAAATATTACCAGCAGAGGCAGATATAAAGTTAGTACAGATTCCAGTAATGGCTTTTGGTTCATCGATTCAGGTTATGCATTGAATACAGGCTTACAAACGGTAAAAATAAAAGGATACGGTAAGCCATTATTGCCGATCGTAGCAACAAAAACGGTTACATACGACAGTACTTTCTGTCAGATCAATATCGATTGCGGTGCATTGCCGTTGATATCAAACGCTGATTATTTTCCAACAACTATCGGCAGTAACTGGACATATTTTGTCGGCACCAGTTTAACGGATACTTTCACAACAACCGTATCTAATTTGTATGCTATCATAGGTACAAATGCATACAGCATATTTACAACGCCATATCCAACTTTTAATGACACTTCGTTTTATCGAAAGGATGGAAACGGAAATTATTATCAATTAGTTTCACTGCTCGATACTTCTTCCGGTCCTATTGATTTTCCGTTTTTAAAAGATTATAAAAATGTGAATGATACATGGGCAAGTGACACGGTTCAGGGTATATCATACGGACAATATGTTACCGTAAAATATGGTTTTACCATCATCGCTAAAAATCAGTCCTACACTTTTAATAATATAACGTATAATAACGTGATCAAAGTGCGGGAAGATTATTATGAGAAAGCTTTATCCTCACCTTCTTTTTCTGCAGCGCTCGATTATGATTATGCTTATTATGCGCAAGGTATCGGATGGATCGCCACGCAATATCCAAATGAACCAATCTATAATATAACGGTGAAAAGTAGACCGGTGATAAAATAATCAATTCAATTCTTTGTTATCATCAACAGGTTCCGTTCTTACTGAAATAACTGCATTATGTCCTTCAGTCTTGTGTAAGAATTTATTCTGGAATACTAACAAGGCAATCACACCGGTTGAAATAGAAGCATCTGCTATATTAAAAACGGGTTCAAAGAATTCAAAATCTTTTCCGCCGAAAT
>Ga0364881_10803_pt1 | contig 12469 bp, 11 predicted proteins | sample ExccelJu500001D4_5_FD_206923 | JGI IMG/M metagenome (GOLD analysis project Ga0364881, IMG submission 206923) | Enriched cells from Trout Bog Lake Hypolimnion, Wisconsin, USA - BchlTB.July30.5000.01.D4 | ecosystem: Environmental > Aquatic > Freshwater > Lake > Hypolimnion/Profundal zone | place...
CGATCGGCGGCATTATTTATCAAGGAGGAAAATGTGGATGAGAACAGGTTTCTAAGGCAATTGGATTTTATATATGAAATTGACAGGATAAAATCGATAATTCGAAAAACAAAACTTTTTGACGGAACCCGGTTTGAAAATGATGCTGAACATTCATGGACAGTTTGCTTGATGGCTTTTTTACTTAAAGAATATTCAAATTTTGATGTTGATATTGAAAAAGTGATGATAATGCTTCTTATTCATGATATCGTTGAAATCGATGCCGGCGATATTTATTTATATTCTGTCCAAAGGGAATCTGCGCATAAAAAAGAACAGGCCGCGGCAAAAAGAATATTCGGGATACTGCAAGATGATCAGAAGGAATATTTTTATAACGCTTGGCTTGAATTTGAAGAGAAAATTACTAATGAAGCTAAATTCGCGGCGGCATTTGACAGGCTTGAACCTTTATTGCAGAATTATAAGACTGAAGGTTTCACATGGAAACAGCATGGTATAAAAAAATATCAGGTACTTGAAAAGAACAGGCACATCGGGGAAGGATCGGAAGAAATATGGCAATTTGTCGAAAAACTTTTAGATATCTGCGTAAAAAAAGGATATCTGGAAGAATAATTTATAACATGCCTATCCCGGGGCCGATATATTCACCTGATATAATATTACTGTAATTTCGAATAATCGCTTACAAAATGATCAACTATTTGAGTAATATCATATTTTAAAAGATTGCCGCCTCTTATTTCATATATTGCGACATCTTCAAACTGCTCTATTCCAAATAACCCGTCTTTTTCTTTATTGCCATAATCATACCTGACATAGCCATAATATAAATTATGAATATTGTCATATTCAATATGTGAATAAAATACTATTGCCGGTTGTTTACTGTTGGGATTAATATTTATGCCGTGACTGGCCATGGAATTTGTTACCGCATAAACAAAAAATCCCTGGTCAAAAGGGAGATTATCCGTTTTGAACAAACGGATGCCGACGCTGGAGCAGCCGTTAAATGCAAAAACAGATTGGATTGAACAGCATACTATGAACATAAGGATTAATATAAACCTTGACATTGTAAACCTTCTAAATTTAGTTTCAATGATTTTAACTGAAATAATTAATAAATGCCAAAAAATATAACAAAACCGGTGAAAAAGTTGAAAAAATATAAGAGTGTTTTAAATAATAAACCCAGTTTATAGTAACAAACGGGTATAATTTAATATTCTGATCATTTATTATTACATAGAAAACGACAGGCAATTTGCGTTTAAATAAAAAAAAGCGAGGACTTTCATCCTCGCTTCACTCACATAGTGAGTATGCAGAATTGGGAGGGGAATCTAATCCTGCAAGAATCAGTAATACTTATCGGACAGGCATTCTTGGGGCATAAGCTTTTTTAAATAAATTTTCTCAAATGCGTCCTTTCAAACCAACCCTGCCTTGACGCTTATTGATTTTAGGTATATACTGATTGGTTCTGACATTTCAGGGCGATTCTTTACGGTAGGCTGCTGGAAGTGCGCAGTACTGGAAGTGTATTATACTGGAAGTGGGCAGTACTGAAAGTATCTTTAATAAAATTTGGGGGCCTTGATGGACATAGAGGTCATAAGGGATTTTACAGATAAACTGCAGGGAAAGATAGGAAAGGGTGATATTGTGGCGACATACTCCGAAACCTCTCCTATAGATTTTGATATGGACAGGCTTAAATCAATTGAAGATATAAACAGGTTTGCCGTCGGCCTCCGCCTCTTCCGGAACGGCAGGGTGGGGAACTCTTATGTGAATTCTCTTGATGATATGGAAGTGCTGATAAAGAACGCGGAGGCAAGTTCCGTCCTGGGTGATATCATAGACATAGATCTTCCGGCGATGGGCAACCCTCCCGCTCTCAAACTTTATGACAGTAAAGTCCCGGCATACCCGAGGGAAGACGGGGTCAAACTTGGGGAAGAAATGGTCAGCACCCTTAAATCGATAGACAGGAATTCAAAAGCCAGTGTGTCGATAAGCAATTCAAGGTCAGTAAGCATTCTTTGCAACACTTCCGGCTTTTCAGGATTTTATGAAGAGACCCGCTTCGGGGTTTCCGCCGGCCTTCTGCTTGTTGAAGATGACGGAAGCCTTCTTCATACAGGCGACGGTGATTCTTCTTACAGCATGTCGGTCGATATTGAAAGCATTTACAGAAATATTGAATGGAGATATAAAAACGCCCTGAAAAAAGTCGGGGTTAAAACCGGGTACTTCCCGGTTATATTTGCTCCTGAAGCCCTTGATCTGATACTTGAGCCCATTGAAATCGCAGTCAATTCCACTTCCCTCTACAGGGGGATTTCTGTTCTTGGGGATAAGATCGGTTGTGAAATAGCAGGAAAGAACCTGACGATTTCAGACGATCCTTTCTATCCTGACGGGAGCGGGAGTTATCCTTATGATGATGAGGGAATCATTCCTGAAAGAATGGGCATTATTGAAAATGGAATTTTTAAAAATTTTATATATGACCTGACAAACGCCAAAAGGCTGGGAAAAAAATCCACGGGTCATGCCAGGAGGGGAGTTTCATCTCTGCCGAGCCCGGGATTTTCAAATTTAGTCATATCCGGAGGTAATGCCCCGCTCGCTGACATGATATCATCGATAGATTACGGCCTTATTGTTTATGATTTCCTCGGCCAGGGCATGAGTAACGTTATCGCCGGTGATATATCGGTCAACATTGAATTGGGTTATCTGATTGAGAACGGAGCGGTTAAGGGCAGGGTGAAAAACGGGATGCTTACCGGCAATGTTTACGATATGATGCGTAATATTAAGGAGATAGAGGACAAACAGCACAAGAAAGGGGATTTGATTGCGCCGCATATATTGTTTGACAAAGTATCTGTTGCAGGTTAGAATGAAATTGCCGATGGGGTTTTTATTTATCAATTTTGTTATTATTTGTTTATATTCTTGTGTTAACAGTAGTTATATAAAAGAATCCAGTCCTGATTTCACCGCTTTTAAGGCTTTTGTTTTTCTCAACGGTAAAGACGGGGAAAACGGTTCCTATACCGGTGAAGCGGCTTTCAGGAAAAACGGGACCTTTAAAATGAAGGCATATGACAATCTTCTCGGACAGGAAGTGTTTGATTTTTCAACACTGAGTGAAGGATGGAACAGTGTTTGCGTTCCTTCGGAGCAGACCGTTTACAGGATAAACGACAGCGGATTTTACCGGGTAATGACCGGTTATTTTTACATGATTTTCAGCAGTAATATGAGTCCTGACCGGATGCTGCAGAATGGAGTGAGTAATTTTACGATTGAAAGTAACCGCCTGGTTCATATTACAGTACCTGAGGATGGCGCCGTTTCGGAAATTACTGTTTTGACAAAATTTGGTGACCTCAGCCCGAAAAGAGTTAAAATTAATTATGGGGATGGAACCATACTGTTTGATATAATAAGTTATTCCAGGAACGATTTTGTTTTAAACGAAAACGGCTATAATGTTAAAGAAGTAGGAAAGAGTTCTTTATTCGATTGGATTGGAGAAATAAATGGGGAGTAATAAGCTCGACGCTATGCGGGAAAAACTCAAGCTTGATTCAATGGATGAATATAAAAAGAAGGAGCTTTTTAACAAGTTTGTAAGCGTAGGCGGTAAGGTTGTAAATATTGACCAGGATAAGGAAGTCAAAACAAGGAGAGGAAGGCATGCGGCGTCTTCTGTCCAGCCCGTTTCTGTGCCCAATGAGAACAAGCCTTCACAGCAGGGGGCCAGGAGCGGCGAAACAATGGTAAAAGGCATAGATTTATCGCCTGCCGCAAGGAAAGATAACCCCATAAACAGGTGGATTGAAAGAGTTTCCGTAAAGCTTGCCTGTGTTTTCAGCGGAGTCCTGGCATTTTCCGATGATTTCACAAATTTCTTTAAGGATCTGCTGCTTGTCGAATATCAGAATACGCTTCTTGACTGCAGGATGATTCTGGCTTCCATCCTTTACCAGGACAGGTTCAGCGCCAATGAAATTAAAAAAGTGCTTATCAGCGACCAGGTAACACCCCATTATTATGAACTTATTTTCAGGTTTGATAATCTTTCCGATGATGACCTGTTTGTGAGGCTGCAGATTATCAAAACATCGCTTAAGGGTGATGAAGAGGTGCGGGCAATTCTAAAAGAGATATTCAAGCCGCTCTTTATTTTACATCCTTATTTTTATTCGCTTAAAACCGGCATTGAGAAAGCGCTCCTTTACGAGAGGGAGCTCAACAAGCTTGACAGCAATATCACTTATGCGAATATTAGAAAGCTTAACAGTTCAATAGACTTTATTTTCGGTAAAATATTTCCGCGTCTTTTTAACCTCATCGAGTACTTCTTCAGGTGCGATCCGGATTACAAAAAAATCACATTCAAGGATTACCTCGGGATAGAGGAATCCGACTCCATCGGTTTTCTGACAAATCTTTGGAAGGCCGAGATAGCGCTGTCAATCAGGAAGGAAACTGACGGGAAAAATAAAGGCAAACAGGCTAAAAATGACGCGGTGACAGATGAAAATAATGAAGAAAATCAAGGTAATAACCAGCTTGAAAATGCCGACGAAAAAGACCCGGTTAAAAAAGGGCTGATAATAATAAATGAAGCGGTAAAGTTCAGGGAAATTCTTGACGCTTATACAAGCGCGAAGGACCCGAGGGCCCTGTTCTCAATAAAAGACAAGGTGTTCCTTACATATACGCTGATTGATTTTTATGACAAGGAGTTCTCCTTTATTTTCAATTCAAACAAGGCCGAATTCAATATAGTGTTTATAGAAGGCAAAAGGGTGGATTTAAAAAGGGAGCTGTCGGATATTTATTACAGGATAAGCTCTCTTTATGAGAGGGTCACCGAGTACCTGAAAATAGTCAGGGAAGTCCGAAAGATAGAGAGCGATACCTTTATTAACGCCCAGGAGAGAAGCGCGCGTTCCAACCAGTACTCGCTCCAGAGAAGCCAGATATCAAGGGTCATCAGGAAAGATGCAAAGGAATTTTTTGAGGCGTTTTCAAAAAAGCTGATTTTAATTCTTTCGGATCAGAACAGGGAAAATATGATACTGGCTAACCCGGAAGCGGTCCTTGAATTTGACAAGAAACTGAACGGCGGAAGGTTTGTCGAAGGGAAAAAGGTTATACAATCGATTGAAGAAGCTTATTGCTTCAGCAGTATAATGCAGTTCCTTCTCGGCGACGGTGATCTTGGCGGTTATTCTTTGTCTCTTGAAAAGCCAATATATTTAAATCTTGAATCATGATTAGGAGGAGAAGGTTTATGAAAGTGTTTAACCTGGCATTATGTATTTTTATTTTTATGGGGATATTCGGGGCGGCGAGCCTGTTTTCGTATGATTTTAACGATTTTCATTCAAAATATGACACAATGTTTCAGAATATGTCTGATTCAAGGATGATTTCCAACTACCTAGCAAGCGATGATCCGGATATGGTTATCAGCGCTCTCAAGAGAGTCGGTGCACTGAAAATAACGGATGTAAAAAAAGTGGTTGAAGCCCTTTTCGCGGCTTCCACACCTTCTGCGAACCAGGGCAAAGCCGTGCAGAGGACGTCATATGACAATCTCTTCAATCTCAGTGCCCTGGTGCTTGGAGTAATTGGAGACGATTCGGACGGACAGATCATTTCAAGCTATTTTAATGATGCCGCCGATCCGGCCAGTAAAGTTTATCTTTTAAGGAGCATGGGTAACCTCAGTAATTCTTCCACCGCTCTGAGCGCATTGAACAATTTTGCCCTGAAGGTTGATATGATGACCGATTCGCGGGTTGTTAATGAACTTGTGAATTCCATTGTTCTGCACAACTCGAAAAGCTCGATCGGGCCCCTTCTGGAAATGAGCAGGAGTGCTCCCACATCAACAAGGGACGGAATAGATTCCGCTATATCCATATTAAGCAAAAGGGGAAATGATGACACAGGCACCGGCACTAACGGCTAAATATCCCCTGTTCAGCTCATCTGCCGGGAAGGTACTTTATGCAGGATGAAAAAAAGCTCATAAGATCAAAGATGCTTGCCATGCGCAGGAACATGTCAAAAGAAGAAGTGGAAAGCCGTTCATTGTCAGTGATGAAGAATATGGATAAAATAATACTTGAATCCAAACCGCAATCCATATTATTATATGTTCCAATAAATAATGAAGTAGATATCATTCCCCTTGCGAGGGATTTGTACTATAAAAAGAAGGACCTGGTTTTTCCTAAAATAATTGACAGGCAGAGGATTGAACCTTATATAATAAGGGATTTTTTCAGGGATTTTAAAAAAGGCGCTTTTAATATACCCGAACCCGATACTGTGCCTTATACCGGTCATATTGATATCGCATTTGTTCCGGGAGTGGCGTATGACAGGAAAGGAAACAGGGTAGGTTACGGCAAAAGTTTTTTCGACAGGTTTATATGTGATGCAAAAGTAGGTAAAATCATAGGTGTATGCTATGATTTCCAGTTAATTGACTCTGTTCCGGATGAAATCCATGATTGCCCGGTTGAACAGGTTGTCTGTGAAAGTTCAATCCTGTTAACAGGGTCTTCGAGGGATAAATTTCTCAGACAACGACCACCCTCTTGATAACTTCAGGGGGCCATCTGAAGTCCGGTTCCGCGTCAGTGATTATTTTTGATATTTTTCCTATAGGGCATGTGAAAATTCCCTGCGTCTTGTTTATTTTTGAGGAATCAATCAACAGGATTATATCTTCAGAAACGCTTATAAATGCAATTTTTACCATGTAATCGTCAAAGCTGGATTCAAGCGTCCCCCTCATAGGATCAAGGCCTTCGGCTGATAAAAAAAGGACGGAAAAAGAGAATTTTTTGATGGTTTCAACGGTAAAATTTCCGACAAGGTTCCGGCTGTCCCTGCTGTACTTGCCGCCTGTTAAAACCGGAATGATATTCTGTTTCTTGCTGAGATTTTTAAATGAATCGGTTGATGATGTAACGGCCATAATAGGGAAGTCGGGGATAAAATCAGCTATAAACTCGCAGTTGATATTTCCGTCTATCGCTATGGTGTCGTCCGGCCTGATAAATTCCACGGCTTTCCTGGCAAGTCTTCTGCTGATTTCTATGCTGTCTATTTCATTTGGCGATTTGATTAATTCTGATGACGTGGTTTGTCCGAGGACCGCTCCTCCATGAACCCTTGTGAGCCTTTTTTCCTCCTCAAGTTCAATAAGGTCCCTCTGGACTGTTATTTTCGAAGCAGGGATAATCTTGATCAGGTCGGAGAACTGCACTGATCCGTTTTTCTCCAGTTCTTCTATTATTATCTTGTGCCGGTCAAACTTAAGCATCGGTTACCTTCCATAGCAGATCATATTATATCAAATTATATCTAATAACCGGCTATAAAGCAACATTTTGGATCATAAAAATACTTTGTTGTCTTTTGCCTTTGCCGCGGTAACAAAAACATCTTCGAGGCTCGGCTTTATTTTTTTTATGGTTATATCGGAAAAACCATTTTTTATAAGGATATCTTTAATTATATTTTCAGGATTCTTCATGTCGCTTTTACATAAAATATGTATATCGTTCCCGAATATTGATGCTTCGGAAATGGAATCAAGACCTGAAATAATATCAAATGCGTGAATGAAGTCTTTCACTTTCAAGGTATAAACCGAGTACTGAAGTGAATTTTTTAATCCTGACGGGCTGTCAATGGCCATTATTCCGCCTGAAATTATTAATGCGATCCTGTCGCAGTGTTCCGCTTCATCCATATAATGTGTTGTAACGAATATTGTCTTGCCCTCGGATGAGAACCTGTATATAAGCTCCCAGAAATTCCTTCTCATGATCGGGTCAACGCCGGAAGTCGGTTCGTCAAGGAATAGTATTGACGGATCATGCAGTATGGCACCTCCCAGGGACAAACGCTGTTTTATCCCTATAGGCAGCCTGGCTACCATAACATTTTTATTTTCTCCGATTTCTGCCATTTCCAGGACAGCGTCAATGCGTTTATTCAATTCATTATTTCTTATCCCGTAAATATTACCAAAGAATTCCAGGTTTTCTATTACACTCAGGTCGTCATACAGGGAGAATTTCTGCGACATATATCCGATATTTGATTTGATCATCTTCTGTTCGGTTTTTATATCAAATCCCCCGGCATGGCCGCTGCCTGATGTTGGTTGTGTTATTCCGCACAGCATTTTTATCGTAGTGCTTTTGCCTGCGCCGTTTGGGCCCAGAAAACCGAATATTTCCCCTTTATTGACTGAAAAGCTTATATTATCGACGGCTTTGAATTTACCGTAAATTTTTGTAAGGTTTGCCACTTCAACAGAGTACATTTATACACCTCTATTTTTATTAAGTCCTACTCAAGGCTTTTACCGAAACGCCTCGCGCTTACATAAAAGAGGACGCTTCCTATGACAGCCAGGGCGGTAAGGTTCGGCCACAGGACATCAAAACCCACTCCTTTAAGAAAGATCCCCCTTATTATATCCACATAGTACTTCACCGGGTTAACAAAGGCTATTACCTGTGCCGCAGGAGGCATGGAACTGACGGGGAAAATAAATCCCGAGAACATTATTGACGGCAGGAGGAAGAAGAACATCGTTAATATCGCCTGCTGCTGTGTTTTGGATATTGTTGATATAAACAGGCCCACAGATGTTGTGGAAATGATAAATACCGCGGCTGAAATCATGAGGAATAATATGTTGCCCTTGAAAGGCACTTTAAACCAGAACACGATCAGCGCTGTGATTAAAATTATATCAATAAAACTTACCAGGGCGAAAGGAATGGTCTTGCCTGCTATGAGTTCCCAGGGTGTGATCGGTGAAACGGCTATCTGGTCAATTGTGCCTGTTTCCCTTTCCTTAACTATGGACATGGAAGTCAGCATAATTGTAAGCAGGCATATGATAAGCCCCTGAATTACAGGGAGAAAATAGTTTGTACTGGAAAGGTCAGGGTTAAAGAAAACCCTCTGCTTCAGTTCAACATCCTGCGGCATTTTTACGGCTTTTCCCCCCTTTTGCCGGCCGGAATTTATGGCGCTTAATGAAAGCATGACGCGCTGCCTGAAAAAATTGTATGAAAATGCCTGTGTAATTGTGTTGACGTAGCTGACAATGACTGAAGCCCTGCTTGAATCCGTCCCGTCGATCAATAGCTGCACTGAGGCCACGCTTCCCGATCTGATCTTTTTTTCAAAACCGTTTTCTATATGCAGGAAAACTTCAATTTTTCCACTGTCCATTTGCAGCCCGGCTTCCAAAGGGGATTTAATGCCGGCATAATTGATGAAATAACCTGATGATGTGAATTTCCCGATGAGTTCCCTGCTGAGTTCTGTCTTGTCTTCATCTATATAGGCCATATTTATTGATTTAACATCGGTGCTGACGGCATACCCGAACAGTAAAAGCATAATGACGGGGGCCGCAAAAAGCACCATTCTCATCCTGACATCTCTCATCATCTGAAGAAATTCTTTCCTGATGAAACCGGTAATCTTCGAAAATTTAATTATCATCATTCCGGTATCCTGAGGTCAAGATATTTTATGCTCCCGATAGCCACTATTATGCAGAACAGGAAAAGAAACAGAATCTGAGACCATAAAAGAGTTAAACCTATTCCTTTTAATGCTATGCCTTTTATGCATAATATCAGGTACTTGGCAGGGACCAGATAGGTAAAAGCCTGGACTATTGCCGGCATGTTTTTTACAGGGAAAACATAACCCGACAGTATAAATGAAGGCAGGAAAGTAATCATCATTGATAGCTGAACGGACAGGACCTGTGATTTTGTTGCTGAAGAAATCAGGATGCCGAGGCTTGAATTCCCTATTAAAAATAATAGCGCAATAAGGTAAAGTTCAGTGAAGTTTCCCTTCAACGGCACCCCGAAGATAAAATAACCTAAACATACAGAAACGATTACATCGAAAAGGGCTATGAAAATATAAGGGATCATTTTTCCTGTGAAAAGTTCAAAACGTCTTACCGGCGTGGATATTAGTGTTTCCATTGTTCCTCTTTCCCATTCCCGTGAAATTGTCAGTGATGTAATCAGGGCTGAAATTATCGCCATTATAATTGCAAGTATCCCGGGTATAATAAAATTTTTACTTTTGAGCTCAGAGTTATACATTATCCTGCTCCTGATATCGACGGGGATTTCAGGGTTTTTAATTCCGTTCTGTTTCATTTCGGATATTTCATTTGCCTGGTTGAAATCCAGAACAATTGCCTGGACATAGCCGATTGAAACCAGGGCTGATGAAGAATCGGACCCGTCGACCAGAAGCTGGATGTCTGCACTTTTGCCGGAAAGATGCCGCTTTTCAAATTCCACTGGGATTACAAGCCCCATCGCGGCTTCGCCGCCGTTAAGAAGACTGTCGATTTCACCGTTGTTAGAGGCAAAATTTATTACTGATATATATTCGTTGTGAGAGAACTCTTCAATAAGGCTTCTTGAAAAAGGCGTCTTGTCATTATCAAGAACAACCAGTTTGACATGCGTTACGTCCATGCTCAGTGCATACCCGAAAATAACCATCATAATAACAGGAAGCAGAAATGAGAGTACTAGGCTTCTGCCGTCCCTGTATATCTGGATCCACTCCTTGCTCCCAAGTGCAAGTATGCGTTTTGCCGAGGATAGTATCTTCATGATATTTTACCATCACCGGATAATAATTCGACAAAACAGTCCTCAAGCGTCGCATCGGATTCCGACATTGAAAGAATATTTATATCTTGTTCCGGGAGAATGCTTTTCAGGCTTTCTTTGGCTTTTTTAATATTGTCTGTAAATACCCTTAAAGAGTTCCCCGTGAGGATAATATTTGAAAATTCTCCTCTTTCCCTCAGCAGCTTTTCGCTTTTTCTCGGGTCGCTTGTAATAACAACAATTAGCGATTTCCCTATCGAATTTTTTATTTCCTCTGGTGTGCCTTCGGATATTAAGTTCCCTTTATAAAGAAAACAAATCTTTCCGCACCTTTCGGCCTCATCCAGGTAAGCGGTGCTGATGATTACCGAAACGCCTCCGCTTAGAAGGTCATAAAGTATTTTCCAGAATTCCCTGCGGGAAACCGGGTCGACCCCGTTTGTCGGTTCATCCAGTATGATAAGCTGCGGCTGGTGTATTAAAGCGCAGGCCAGGCCGAGTTTCTGTTTCATCCCCCCTGAAAGCCTTCCAGCCAGCCTGTTTTTGAAGGGCTCCAGATGGCTGAATTTATAAAGGTTTTCCTTTCTTTTTTCAATATTTTTTCCATTCATCCCGAATATCCTGCCGAAAAAATTTATATTTTCTTCAACGGTCAGCTCCTCATACAATCCGAACCGCTGGGGCATATAAGCTATATTCTCCCTTGCTGTAAAGGCATTTTTATGTATGTCCGTGCCGTCAAGGATGACATTCCCGTTATCAGGTTTCATTATTGACGCGATAATCCTCAGCAGTGTGCTTTTACCGGCTCCGTCCGGGCCGACTATCCCGAATATTTCGCCTTTACCGGCTTTTAATGATATGTCATTGACGGCTGTTATGCCGCCGAATTTCTTGACGATATTATTCACTTCAATCATTATCAGGGCCTGTGAATATGTCTGCATCAGCCGGCATACCGGGTTTTAGGTCCTGGCCGGGGTTTGCGAGAGATATTTTAACGGCGAACATCAGTTTTACCCTTTCATCTTTTGTCTGGATTGTTTTTGGGGTAAACTCCGCTTCGTTGGCAATAGATATAACCTGTCCTGTGAATTTCTTTCCGGGATATGAATCAACTGTAATGGCTGCTCTCTGGCCCAGTTTTACAAGACCTAACTGTGTTTCGGGAACATAAATTTTTATCCATGGCTTTGTCAGATCGCCTATGGTCAGAATTGACGCCCCCGGCGTAGCTGTCTCTCCCGGTTCCATATCCCTGACAAGGACTGTCCCGTCAAGAGGCGAATAAATTACGGCGTTATGAATTGTAGCTGAAATCTGGTCAAGGTTTGCCTTTGCGATATTATATGATGCTTCGGCATTATCATATTCCATCTTTGATATGGCTCCGGAAGAGTACAGGTTCTTATCCCTGTCATATGCCGCCTGCGCATTGGCGAAAGCCGCCACAGCCGATTCCCTTTCCGCGGAAAGTTCCTCGTAGTCAAGCTGGACCAGCAGGTCGCCTTTCTTAACCGAGGCCCCCTCGTCAAGGGGCAGTTCGGTTATCCTTCCCGCTATCAAGGGGCTTATCTGCACTTCGGTAACTTCGATTGTGCCTGATCCATGGATGACATTTTTCATCCCTGCCCCGCGCCTCACGAGATCAAAATAGATTGTGGCTGCCGCGAGGATAATAACGACCAGTAATATAGGAATAATCGCTTTTTTTGACATGGTCTGAT